>Ga0222419_100702_pt1 | contig 21059 bp, 20 predicted proteins | sample 1B20Ametagenome_FD_182474 | JGI IMG/M metagenome (GOLD analysis project Ga0222419, IMG submission 182474) | Enriched microbial communities from leaf-cutter ant dump, University of Wisconsin, Madison, United States - 1B20A (version 2) | ecosystem: Environmental > Terrestrial > Nest > Insects nest... | reverse complement strand
ATTTGATATTGTAAGTAAGGTAGATGCACAGGCGCTTGACAACGCTGTAAATGTTACCAAAAAGGAAATTACCAATCGTTTTGATTTTAAAGATTCACATGTAGTGATAGATCTTAACAAAAAGGACTTTAAGATCAATATCGAAACAGACGGCGAAATGCAGATGGGACAGTTGATAGATGTGCTGATAAGCAGGGCGCATAAGCAGGGGATTGCACCGGAAGCATTTGACGCTTCCAAAGAAGGCGCACAAAGCGGAAAAGTATGGAAAAAAGAGGTAACAGTGAGAAACGGACTGACCCAGGAGGATGCGAAAAAAATAGTTAAACAGATTAAGGAGTCAGGGCTTAAGGTACAGGCGGCTATTAATGATAATCTTGTGCGTGTAACCGGTAAAAAAATAGATGATCTGCAGGCTGTTATCCAGGCGTCAAAGGGATGGGAACTGGGCATACCGCTACAATATGAAAATATGCGCTCCTGACCTAGCTGCCGCGTAAGTCTTCCGACAGAGAGTAGGGTAATAAAGTAATAAAAGATGTGCATATCTTGTGCGTTTCCCAGGGAATATTTTATTTGAATTTTTCATTTTTGGTTGTATCTTTATAACAGTTGCTGACGCTGATAGCAGCGTGAATATAAAATCAGCGGGAGGGATTGCGGAAGTTCATCAGAGATGAAAGCGATTCCATAGGCATCGGGTTAAACTTGTTGAACTGTGTGAGCAGGAATATGGTTAAGCCTGATGCTTTTTTTATAGCGGTTATTTATTTCCCTTCTCTGGAGAGGCATTGATTACAGATACCCCGTGCTATAAGGCTCAGCTCGGCAACAGCATAATCTTCCGGAATGCCTATGCCCGGTATTTTAACGTTGGGGAGGCAAATGGTTTCCTTACACCTGGTGCAATAAAAATGAAGGTGTGTATCCTGGTGTGTTTCTTTACAATCATCCTGGCAAATCGCGTACTTGCTTACATTGCCATCCTGTATGCCATGTATGAGCCCTTTTTTCTCAAAGGTTTTCAGTGTACGGTAAATTGTGACACGATCTGAGCGGGAAAAACTGTCTTCAATAGTACTGAGGGATACTGCTACTTTTTGTTTGAGCAGGAAATCGAGGATCAATACCCGCATTGCCGTTGGTTGGATCTGCCGGCTGACCAGGATGTTCTCTATATGATCGTCATATGTTTCCCGCATTTGTGCAAAGTTACATCATTCCTTCATCGTAAAGTTCCAGTTCCTCCTGCAGGTTCTTTCTCGCTTTTTCCTCGTATTGATCAAAAAAATAAGACGTTTTGAAAATGCAGTCCATTCGTAGAAATTGATGTATCATGTCCCTTCTTCCCTGGCGGTATACTATATCGGGAAAAGCTATATATTCCCTTCTGATATCCTGACAATATTGTTTATACGCTGCAGCATTTGTTCCAAATACGGAAAGATCGGCATCCGTAAAATAATTTGAATCGGGATCAGCTGTTTTGTGGTGGGAGGCGGTAGCCAGTATATGATGTATACAGCGTTGAATGGTTGCTTCCGCAACTTTTAATTGTGATAACCGGAACTTAGCCAGTTCAGCGCTTTTTTGTTCATTTTCCTGGCTTCCCGGACGATAAACTATATCGTGGTAGCACAAGGCGAAAAAGAGGGCGTCCCGGTTGTCCAGTTCATGCTTTACTGCCTGCAATTGTTTTGCCATATTTTCAAGATGCACAAGATTATGGTAAAAGCGCAGTTGACTGCTATAGGCCGTTTCTATTTCATCCCAACAGCTTTTTATAACAGGAAGTTTGTTTGTATAGGAGGATGCGCATGTTATAAAGTGTTCCTTCAGGTCTTCATCCATGGTTAATAGTATTGCGGGCCCGGGAAATAAAAAAACCGCCTGGCGGCGGTAATCAGTTAATATTCGTCTTCATTAAAGAAGAAATCTTCCTGCGACGGATAATCCGGCCAAATGTCATCAATGCCCTCATAAATCTCCCCCTCGTCCTCCAGTTCCTGGAGGTTTTCGATTACTTCAATGGGGGCGCCGCTCCTGATACAATAATCAATGAGCTCGTCCTTTGTTGCCGGCCAGGGAGCGTCTTCCAGATAAGATGCCAATTCGAGTGTCCAGAACATTTATTTCGTTTTATCGATGTTTAAAATATTAATACCATTTTAGCCAGTCCTCAGGTATCAGGCTGTGAAATTTTTCGCAAAAGTAAAGTTTAGAACGTAATTTCCAAATTCACTTATCCGGGTACGGGTTTCTGAACGAAGCAACCCCCGGTTTATTGCATATGGCAGGAGCCGCCGAATTGATTAAATTGCCGTTCAATTTTATATAATGTAACATGTTGTCAGCCAAAAATATTTCTAAATCATACGGTCATTTGCAGGTTTTGAAGGACGTCAGCATTGATATCGGCCGGGGAGAAATTGTGAGTATTATCGGTTCTTCGGGGGCCGGCAAGAGCACCTTGCTGCATATTGTAGGCACCCTGGACCAACCGGACGAGGGGTCTGTATTTTTAAAAGGGCAGAGGATCGATAACCTGGGAGGGAAAAAACTGGCTGATTTCCGCAACCGGCATATGGGGTTTGTTTTTCAGTTTCATCATTTGCTGCCGGAATTTACCGCATTGGAAAATGTGAGCATCCCGGCATGGCTGGCAGGTAAAAAGAAAAAAGAAACGGAAGAGGCTGCCGGGCGGTTGTTGAAAATACTGGGGCTGGGGGAGCGGGTAAACAATAAGCCTTCCGCTTTATCGGGTGGAGAGCAGCAGCGGGTTGCCATAGCCCGGGCCCTCATTAACGAACCTGATATTGTTTTTGCCGATGAGCCTACCGGAAATCTCGACTCCGCCAATGCATATGATCTGCACCGGCTTTTTGTTAAGCTAAGGGATGAATTGCAGCAGACTTTTTTAATTGTGACCCATAATGAAGAGCTGGCAAAAATGAGCGATCGGGTACTGCACATGAAAGATGGTAAGATAGTATAAGCCTAGTCTAATTTAGTATTGCCATTATCGCACAGGGATATTCCCGGCTGGTTATGAGCCTGCTCTGCCAAATGTTTTCTTATTTGCTGCCGGCAAAATGCATTCCTGCAAAACAGGATCATTTTCCGGTATTCAGGGTTCCGGCGCCGTTATTTATTTTCAGCATCCTGTTGCTTACATCATTTTTTTGTTTAAATTTCCAGTTTGTATAAGTCTATTCAACGCATTTCTAAAACCTTTACAAAACTGTAATTAATGAACGTAAACATTAACAGAAGCGCTCTCTTTAACGGAAGTTGCTTTGCCTTGATCACGACTGCTTTTACTTTCAGCATCAGAGCTGGAATACTGCCGGAGCTGGGAGAAAAATTCAACCTGAGTGCCACCCAACTGGGATTTATCAACCAGATGTTTTTTCTCGGGTTTCCCATTTCAATGATCCTGGGAGGGCTTTTCTACTATGCGGTAGGTCCTAAAAAGATCATGCAGATTGCTTTCATTACCCATACCATCGGGATACTGACCACTATCTTTGCAGGAGGATATTCTACCTTGCTGATCTCTACCTTGTTTATCGGTTTCGGAAACGGCTGTACAGAGGCAGCCTGTAACCCGATGATCGCGGATATGTACTCCGGGGATAAGGTAAATAAGATGCTGAATCGTTTTCATATGTGGTTCCCCGGTGGAATAGTTCTCGGAAGCCTTATTTCCAAATTTATGACGGATGCAAATCTGGGATGGCAGGCGCAAATGTGGATAACCATGATCCCGACTATCCTGTATGCGATCCTGTTTTACGGTAAAACATTCCCTCAACCGCATGTTGCAGGGGTTACTTCCGTGGCACAGAATTTTAAAGCCATGCTTACTCCTACTTATATTTTTATATTCTTTTGCATGGCTTTGACAGCCATTTCAGAATTCGGACCACAGCAGTGGGTGGGCATGATCATGAGTAACAGCGGCGCAAGTCCCATGCTGATATTAGCGCTGGTAACAGGCTTGATGGCCGTAGGACGTTTTTTTGGTGGTCCGGTTACAAAAGTGCTTGGACAAACAGGGGTTTTATTGCTGGGGGCAATATTTACCGCAATAGGTATTTACCTGTTCAGTACCGTTACCGGTTCTATGGTCTATATGGCCGCTATTCTTTTTGCGATTGGTGTTTGCTATTTCTGGCCAACCATGGTAGGGGCGGTAGCGCAGCGCGTGCCTTTAAGCGGTGCTTTGGGTATGTCGATCGTAGGTGGAGTCGGCATGTTCTCCACTGCTATATTTCAACCCATTATTGGTGCCTGGATCGATAAGGCAAAGGAAGTGAATGCCGCTGCCGGTCTTACAGGGGCTGAACTTGAACTGGCGGCAGGGCAGGATACATTGATGAAGATGGTAGCTTTCCCGGTGATCCTTATTGTGCTGTTCATTATTTTCTTTATCTGGCAGAAAAATGTAAAAGTAAATAAAGCTGCCGCAGCTCACTAATCATTCAATTGATCATAAATAAAATGCCGGCTCCAAACGGGGACCGGCATTTTTAATAATAATACTTTTTATTAAGGCTGCAGGCCCTGTTCCTCTTTTTTCCGTACGATCAGAAACCAGTTGTTTTCGAGCGGCAAATAGCCGTAGTCATAACAATAGGTATAGGTACGCCCTGTTTTGGTAGTATAAAAATGCGTATGATACAAAAACTGGTACCCCAGCTTCAACATCTTTTCGCGGCTGGCTTTTGCTGTCTCTTCGCTGCTGGGTAACAGCCTTTCCAGTATACGCCGGTTTTTTATCAGGGCAAGGTTGATATGACGGACCTGCCGGTGGTTTTCAGACTTTAGCTGGTTGTTGTAAGCATTTCGGCAGTAATCATCACAAAATCTTTTGTCGACCCTGCCTTTCAGTGTTTTCCCGCATTGCCTGCAGGTTTGGGTGCTTTTCTCCATCATAGTATAAAGTTCGGTCAGGCAGAAAAGATACGGAAAATATCCATGTAGAAACGTTTCTACACGGGTATATGCGGGTATAAATATTTAATCTCCGACTGTTGCTTTTCTGCATGATCATCTTTGCAATGTCATCCGGTATGACTGAAATAAATTTTATCATCGCTCCTTAGCGGGCACAAAACGAATTATTATGTACGCATTAAGAAACAAAGTGCAACTGATCGGAAATCTGGGAAACAAGCCGGAATTAAAAAGCACTGAATCCGGAAAGAAAATGGCAGTATTCAATATGGCCACCAATGAGGTTTACCGGAATACAAAAGGCGAAAAAATTACCGACACCCAATGGCACCGTATTGTTGTCTGGGGAAAGCTTGCTGAAATTGCGGACCAATACCTGGACAAAGGAAAGGAAATTGTGGTGGAAGGGAAACTGGTGAACAGGTCTTATACGGACAAGGATGGGATCAAAAAGTTCATTACGGAGATCCAGGCATCCGAACTGCTGATTCCCGGCAGGCAGGAATTGCATTAATGGGTTGCTGAGAACGGAAAATATGAATATATTTGATGATATACGATTATTTACTAATTTCTTAAAACAACACCATGGGAAAATTTGTGATCTCTAAACGGAAAAACGGAGAATTTCAGTTTAATCTTAAAGCAGGCAACGGGCAGGTGATACTTACCAGTGAGGGGTATACAACCAAAGCCAGTTGTACAAATGGAATTGAATCTGTTCGTAAGAACGCACAGGACGACAGCAAATTTGATAAAAAGACTTCGTCAAATGGTAAAGAGTACTTCAACCTGAAGGCTACGAACGGGCAGATAATAGGGACCAGTGAAATGTACGAATCTGCTGCAAGCCGTGATAACGGGATCGCATCGGTTAAGGCCTCAGCCGCTGATGCAAAAGTAGAGGACGAAACCGTTGCATAACGATAGTGAGCAGCGCATAATAAAAAAGTTTCGTCGGCTGAAATGCTGACGAAACTTTTTTATTGTTGACGATCAAAATGTTCTTTGCAGGCTTTTTTACGCTGCTGCAGAATATCATTGCATCTGGTGTTCAGCTTTCCTAATTAGGATACTGGGCCAGGCGTATGGTGATGCTGTTATCCTTATAGTTTTCGTTTAAGCTGCTTCTTGCCGAGGTTCTGCAGTTTTTTACGGAAGTAAACCATGAGCCTCCCCGCCTTACCCTGCCGGAGCCATCACTGGGTCCTTCAGGACTGTATTTGATGTTTTGTTCATAATAGAACTTTCCGTATTTATCCTGACACCATTCCCACATGTTGCCGGTCATATCGTATAGTCCGAGCTCATTCGGCTGTTTTTGACCTACAGAATGAGGTCTCCGCTCGCTATTACCGGCATGCCATCCTACTTCATCAATATTATCGCTTCCACTAAAACGGTAACCTTTACCTTCTATTCCTCCCTTGGCAGCATATTCCCATTCCGCTTCTGTCGGCAATGTATAATATTTGCCGGTTATCATATTAAGGCGGCGGATGAATTCCTGGGCATCCAGCCAGCTTACATTGTCGATAGGACAGTCCTGGCATGCTTTGTAATCGCTGGTATATTCTCCCATGATCATACCCCATTGCCGCTGGGTAACCGGGTACTTACTCATGGCAAAGCCATTTATAACTACCTGATGTACAGGCTTTTCGTCTATTTCTCCCATGTTGTCGCCCATCAAAAAGCTTCCACCTGTTACCCAAACCATATTCTGCTGGATGCTGTCCAGGAAGGATTTTGGAATGGCCGCTGTATTTATCTTCACCTCATTTTTATCATCCTTTTTTTTCTTCTTTAGCCACTGTGCCGATGCCGGTGTTGCGATAGCTCCAACGGCTATTACCAGGAGGAACCTTGTAATCATAGTCATAACATACCGATTAAGGCGGCAAATATAAAGAATACGATGTTAACAGGCTTTTAATATACCAGGGCTAGTCGCGATATTCCCTTCCGGTGAGGTGCAGGAAAAGTCCTTCCAATCCCGGTTGTTTATGTTGCTCCAGCAGGGAATGAATGGTATCATTGGCAATTATTTGACCTTCATCAATTAATGCGGCTTTATTACAGAGATCTTCTGCTTCCTTCAGGTGATGGGAGGTATAGATAAGCGTTGTACCGTTTTGATTGAGTTGTTTCAGATAGTTGGTTATAGCATAGCGGGTCTGGACATCTACCCCGACAGTCGGCTCATCCAGAAACAACAATTTTGGCTCATGCATTATGGCAATAGCCAGGTTTACCCGCCGTTTCATACCGCCGGAAAACTTATGTACCGGCTTATGGCGTACATCCTGTAACGCCAGTATACCAAGTAATTCATCCGTTTTTTGCATGATCCGTTGTTTATCCAGGCCTGCCCAGGCACCAAAAAATTCCATATTTTCCACAGGGCTGAGCTCCTGGTAAAAAGAAAAATCCTGCGGAACGAAGCCGAACATTTTTCTTATTTCCCGCGGATGATCCCTGATTTCCAGTCCAAACATCTTCAGTGAGCCGGAAGAATACCGCAACAGTCCGGTCATCAGGTTCATAAGCGTGGTCTTTCCTGCGCCATTTGGACCAAATACACCGAAACGATCTCCCTGTTCAACACAAAGATTAATACCAGAGACCGCAGGCCTGATATTTCCTTTGTAGGTGAAGCTGAGATTTTGTATATCAATGGGCTGCATGCAGTAACAGTTAATGGAGGTCAGATCATTTTTTTTGCAGCTAATGCCAGTTCCCGGAATGCTTTTTTTTCAATTTCAGCAATTTCTATCAGCATATCGCCCATTACATCGTAATCCTGCTGATCATTCAACCGCCCTTTGTAAATGCCTGAAGCCTGGATCGCGGCATCCCGCCAGCGATCGCCTGCAGCCGTGAACTGCGCTGCTATACCCATTAGCTCGTCTATCTGGTGGTAGGAGTAAGCCTGTTGCAAAAAGGCGCCGTAAATGAAGCGGAACCCGCCACCCCCGGTACCGATTTCCTCCTGCATACGCACCAGTTGGGCCAGGTAGCTCCTGGATTTTTCGGGTCCCAGCCGGTTCTTCCATTTTTTTATTTTTTTTCCGGTATACCGTATACCGCTGATGCCGGCTATATTACCGGGGATGTGAAGCATATCCCGGATGTTGCGTTTGATACCGGTAGTGATCGCGTTCTTTATCTGCTCGTCCGACACCGGCTTTTTTTCGCGGGGATAATACAGCTGGCCCCGCGGCGCCAGGGGACCCCTGGCGAACCGTACCCTTTCCAGCTCATAGGAGGTCATAGAGGTCAGGGTTTCCATAACCGGGTCACTGATCTCATATACGTCGCCTTCCTTACCGGTAATGATCAGGTTGTGCGCGTTAAAATGAAACCGGTATTCTTTCGGGAAATACGGCAGGTAATAAACGCCCACCTGGCAGGCAGCAGGATGACCGCTTCGAAGGCGTTCATCCAGTTCCTGTATTGCCTTTTCCCTGGATGAGAACTTTTTTCTTACCACCGGGATCCCCAGCGACTGGCAGGTACGTTTAAATATCATTCCGGGCATGGTACGAAAAGAAATGGCGGGACCGCCGTTTACTTTCATGAGCGGGATATAAATAAAAAACAGCCCCGAGCCGATGCCAAAGGCCAAAGGTTCCGTTATCTGCTCTACACCATAATGTTTTAAGAGGTTCGTGGTAACTCCGTTTTCGCAATGCGCAGCCTGATGATGTTCAAAATCAATTTTCATGCATGGGGGTTATAGCATTATTCAGCCTCTTCACTTTGAAGTTTCCGGCGCAGGTTTTTCAGTTCTTCAATGGTTATTTCAAAAGCCTCTGCGTATTTACGCAGCTTTTTTTCGCTCAGCTTTTCGAATATTGAGGGCTTCAGGTGGCGTTTTACCTGCCATTGCCAGAAGCCGGTATAACCTGCTACAATGGGGACGTCCATGATTTTTACAGCCATAAAATATAAAATGGGGCTGGCTTCGCCAGATAATACCTTTTGCCGGGCATCATTCACCTTCTTCTCAATGTCTTCCCATGCCACATTCAGCGCATTGGTCTTTACCTCCCATCCTATGCTTTTGGCTGTTGTATATTTTCCGTCCTTATCTACCGCATAAGAAAGATCGCTGAAGAAACCTTTATCCTGTGGAATATCTTCTTTTTTCATGCCGGTAAAACTTTAAGCTGAAAGAAATAAGTTTAATCGGGACCTACTACCGTCAGCAGGCTGTACATATATGAAAAGCGCGAACTTTCGGGGACCAGTAAAAGCATTTTGTCCCCGGCTTTCAGCTTTCCGCTACGATACAGCTCATCAACCATCATGTAAACAGAGGCCGCGCCCACGTTTCCAACGGTGCTTAAATTTACGAACCATTTCTCATACGGCATATCCAGTCCTATCTCCCGCATGCCCTCATATAGCTTTGATTTGAAAAAGTTGCTGGACATATGTGGAAGGAAATAATCAATATCCGACGCCTTAAGCCCCTTGGTGGCAAATATTTCTTTCAGCTTGGAGCCTCCGAGCCGGATAATGTTTTCACTCAGCAGCTTTACATCCTGCTTAATGCTGAAAATTGATTTTTCAGCCACTTCTTCCGGGGTATAATCGAGGTATCCTTTGAAAGCGCCATCAGCCTTTTCAGCGCCCATGTACATGCAGGGCTCCATATGCTGTGCATGTGACACACCTTCCACCCATTCCACCCTAAGGCTCAAGCCGGAGCTGTTCTTTTGATTGCTCATCAAGAAAGCGGCAGCTCCATCGGATAACATCCAGCGTAAAAACTCCTTTTCAAAGCTGATGTAAGGGTTTTCTTCCAGCTCTACCAGCTTGTGTACCTCATCTTCAAACCTTTCCGAGCGCAGCGAAGCAGAAAATCTTTCTGAGCCGGAGGCTACAGCCAGCTTGCTATCGCCGGTTTTTACCGCCATATAAGCATATTTAAAGGCATGCATGCCCGCACAGCACACTCCCGCAGGAGAAACAACTTCAATAGACCTGGTTTCGGGGAGATGTCCGTGTACCATTACCCCGTGCGAAGGCATCAGTTGATCTGGCGAGGATGTTCCGCAGGAAAGCAGGTCAACGGCGGATAGCCCGGAGATATCTTCAGCAAACAGCGATTTAACAGCGTGTGCGGTTAGTTCGGCGTTGGTATGTGTAATTTTTCCGCCTTTTTCCAGCGCATAATAACGGTTTGTGATCCCGTTGTTCCTTAACACAATTCTCTTGCTTTTGGAAGGCTGACTGTTGATATAGCCCAGGTATTCCTCCATTTCATCGTTCGAAACGGGGCTATTGGGAAAATAATGAGAGGTTTTTGTGATATAAACTTCGTTCAGGGACATTCGCTCTTATTCTTTTTATACAAAATTTAATTTTCGAGGTTCAATATTATTACAAATTAGGGTAAATCAACTCCTTCGTAATATTCTTTTTGTTTTTTTATTCTTTTGCCAAGGAAAGGTTTAAAGAATATAGCGTCTATTGTCAGTATTATTGGCGCTGCCACAAACAATGCTATAAGTATATAATATTTAAAGGCGGCCAGCCAGGGTGTTTTGTTTTTTTTCCTGCTGATGATGCCGGACCATATCCTGAAGATCTTACCTGCTTTTCTTTCAATGAACATCAGGTAATATTTTACCTCCACAGCTTTTTGCGCTACCAGTTCCTTTTGTAAGTCATTTGCCCCGTCGCTTAACAGGTAACGTCTTATAGCTTCCCCGAATATTGTGGCGCGTTGAATATCTTCATCGGATACCCCCGGTTTGGGAAATATCCCCCATTTCCTGTCCTTCCTGCCTTTCAGCATCCAGTAAAATATAGTAACCAGACTGGTATAATTATCATGTCTGTCTACGAGGGCAATGTTTCCGACCAGCCTGGCGCCTGCATCTTTTATCCGGATCTTCATCTTTTCCTGTGCATTGATCCACATGTTGCGGCAGCCGCTGATGGTGATCACCGGCGTGTTGGCGGCAATGGCTTTAAAACGGGGATGCATTAAAAGCGAGTTCACCGGTATGCTTGGAGACAAAAACCATGGCTGGTAACCGACAATAATCAGATCATAGGCAGGCTCCCGGAAGCTGAATGATGCCAGTTCCGTGGGTATGCCATCCACACTGTCGGGCATAACGGCAAAAAAAGATTGAGTGGTCCAGGGAAATGGAAATGGCTGTGCCGGGTGAATACGGACCTTTTCCAGGCTGATCCCGGGGTCGTTGTTTAAGGAAGAGGTAAGATGATCGATGATATCTTCCATCTGCCCCGTTTGTGAAAAATAAACAGCTAGAACTTTTTTTTGCATTTCTATTTAAAGTCTGTCGGTTTTAAAATAGAAGACGATTTACTATAGGAAATTAAGACCTTTAATACCGAAGGTTCCAGCTTTTTATAATGATCGCGCAGCCATTGTCCGTCCTCTTCAAGGTTCTTATTGTATCCCAGGAAGGATGGGGCATTTTCCTGTGTCATGAGCCGCAGCATTTTGAATTCGGTATTGTCGGGCTCTGTTGATATGGCCGCTTCCAGCTTTTCCCGCCCACCCCTGAATTCTTTTAATTTATTGACCGGATTTTTCAAAAGTCCTGCTTTTTTCATCATCAATGCTCCTATATAAGCCTGGCTTGCATTGGAATTATCAGCCTCCTGTTTTTGTATTTCTTTGCTGATAATATCAACGTCGGCGGCAGCTAATGATTCGTAAAACACTTTTTTACTTTCCGGCTGAGCCGTGGACCAACCGGGCAGGATTAAAAAAATAAGGATTGGAAAAAATAGTTTTACCCAGTTGAGCATACGGTTATACCTAAGTTAAAAGAGGCAAATATACCGAGAATAAAAGAGATATGCTATAGCGGTGTTTTTGTTAACTTCAGGCTAAAAAGCACCTGTGATTTTATGGGATTCCGTGACAGGTGCAGGTACTTATTATCTTTGTCTGAAATAAATTTAACTGTATGAAAAAAATATTCTTCGGCATTGCCCTGCTTCTTTCTTCCGGCGCCGTCCTGGCGCAATCAGAATATACCAATGCCATCGGGGGGCGCTTTGCACCTTTGTCTTATTATGATTTTCTTTCATTTTCCTATAAAGGGTTTGTATCCGAGACGAGTGCGCTTGAATTTAATGCCGGTGCAGGCGTTAGATCCCAGCATTATAACGGAAGGGACAGAAAACCGTTTGCTTTGTCCATATCGGCTACCTACCAGTATCATTTCCAGATTCCGGTGCAGGGGCTTCAGTGGTTTGTCGGCGGCGGACTCACGGGCTATAACTCATTTCACAGCAATAAAGATATAAAAGGATTCGGTTTTGGTTTTTATCCTACGGGAGGTATTGACTGGAAAGTGCCTAAGCTACCGTTGAACCTGTCTGCAGATTACCGTCCGACTATCTTTGTAACAAGACCTGATATCGGCGATGCATTTGAAGCGGCACAATTTGGCTTTTCAGTAAGGTATACTATGGGTGGTTATTAATAACCTGCAGGATATTAGGAAACATTGGTATAGTAAATTCTTAATATTACCTGTATTTAAAGTTTCTTAAAAGTCTAAAACCTTGAAAAATAGCAGGTTAATATTTATTTTTGTAGCTATATCTACTGTTTTATTAATAAATTACTCTACTGCAATAAAGCAATGGTTTCAGCTCTGCAGGTTGAAGTCACTTAAATGCCCGGAGATCAGAGAGGAATGTCAGAATCTATTTTGGTTGCACCGTGTAAACTCAACTGATAAATTTGAACAACTTAAATCCAGCTTTAATGGATTTGAAACTGATGTTACGTATGTGGATAGCCTGCGGGCGTTTTATGTTTTTCACCCTAATTCGGATGATGTTCCTTTAGAGCTTTCATGGGCTGATTTTTTAAACACAGTTGAGCATGAGAATAAAATGTGGTATATCGATTTGCGGGGAATAACGGGACAAAATGTAGCGGAAGGCATTGAAATATTTGAAGCGACTATTGAGAATATAATACTTTTTAAAAGACAGGCGTTATTGGAACTATATGACTATAACGCAGCATTAGCTTTTCAGGCAGCCGGCTATAATGTTTCGCTAAATTATGAAATACTGCAATCTTTAATCAGCTCCGATGACAACTTAGCGGATTCCATTCTTCATAAAATTGAAAGCATAACCCAGATCTGTGGAGATGGAAGCTTGCTGGAAGAGATGAAAAAGAATTTTCCGGGAAAGAAGTATTTAATTTGGGAATTAAGCTATAAAAATTATCTTGATACCGAAAGACTCAGAAGCAGAATGAATGACAAAGATGTATTGTTGATCCTGGTTTCCGTGTCTTCCTGAATATCGGAATAGCATCGTCTATGAAATATTATTTATCGGTTCTCCTCAGGATTTTTTTGCTCTTACTCGTTATCTATACTGTGCTGCGGCTGATTTTTGGATGTATGTATTTAGCCGGTGACTGGAATTTGACAACTCTTTCAAAGGAGTTGGCCTTAGGCATATTGATTGACTTTTCGTCTCTGATCTATATTAATTTCCTTTTTTTACTGATTTATTTATTCCTCTTGCCTTTGATCCCTTTCCGCTTTCGGAAGACGATCGTCCTGATTTTGCTGTTGCTCATAAATTTACCTTTTATCGCATTAAACCTGATCGATTTATTTTATTACCAGTATAATAGCAGGCGTTCTACAATTGACATTATATATGCACTGCCTGGTTCTGTTTCATCATTCGGTGGTCTGCTGTCTGATTATTGGTGGTTGTTAGGGCTCTTTATTGTTTTCAGTTGGATATTGGTGAAAACCGTCAAGAAAATTATAAGTCCTCTGGATAAAATTGCAACGGTGAAATGGTTTATTCATATACCTGTTTCAATTGTCTTGATATTTTTGTTTATTCTGGGTGCCAGGGGGATAAACAATCGCCCCCTTTCTCCATCAACGCCATTGTTGTATTTTGATCCTGTGCGCCAACCTTTTATTAGTAACTCTACACAAAATTTTGTGTTTTCTGTCCTGCAAACAAGGAGTCGCCTGGATACTATAGATTATTTTTCTGAAAGCAGGATGAAGGAGATCTTTTCCTTAAAAAAAATATATGATCAGGAAGCGCCATTTAACCGAAAAAATGTGGTTCTTTTTATCCTGGAAAGTTTTTCTGAATTGAACTTTATGCCCGGAAGGTTAAAGGCTTCTATGCCGTTTTTAGATTCACTACGTGCTTCGGGAATTGTGGCAACTAATACATTTCAGAATGGGCACGAATCTGTAAAAGGAGCGCTTTCTATACTGGCTTCCATTCCCCCCTTTTTAGATGAACCGCTTTTTGTTTCCAATTACAACAATATTCAGATGGATGGCATTGGAAAGCTGTTGAGCAGGGAAGGATATTCTACAAACTTTTTCTTGGGTGCCGAATATGACCATTTCAATTTCGCCAAATTGTGTAAAATGGTTGGTATTGAAAATTACTATTCAAAGGAAGATCTTCCAATAAGGAACAAGGCTTTTGATGATCATACATGGGGTATATTTGATGAATACTTTTTTGATTTTTTTGCTAAGGTCACCGATACGATAGAGAAGCCGTTTTTTAATGTATTATACAATATATCGTCCCATCCTCCTTTTAATATTCCTTCTCACAGGGAAAACCAGTTTAATAATACTGATCCTCAATTGAGAGCATTGAGTTACGTTGATTTCTGTTTTCAGGAGCTTTTTAGCAATATATCTACGAAGGATTGGTATCAGAATACATTGTTTTTCTTTATAGCAGATCATGGTCTGGTCCAGAATCCGGAACAAAACTACTGGTACTTTAAAAAAAATCTTCATATTCCCTTTTTTATATATGACCCGTCTGCCAGAAGGGGGCAATCAGTGACGGCCATAACCCAGCAGTTAGACCTGGTTCCTACAATTTTAGATAAGCTGAACTACGACAAACCATTTAACAGCTTTGGAAATTCAATCCTGAGGGAAGGCATGAGGTTTTCTCTTTCAAAGGCGAACGGGATCTATCAATTGTTAGATGCAAGTGGTGCTTCAGGTTTTGATATGCAATCCGGAGAAGTTGTTTATTATTATAATTTTGAAGTTGATTCTACCTTTTCTGATAATAGAAAACAGAAGGTGGACTTAAATACGGTTAATTTGATCAAAGCGATACTCCAGCAATACCACAATTCGCTGGTTCGTAATTCGTTCGAGTAATGTTTAGAATATCAGTTTGGAAATAGGTAAGTAAACTGTAATTCAAGGATATATTATCTTTGCTGCCTGTTTAATACCCGACGACTAAATAATGCAGGAACAGGATAAATTTGATCAGCTTCAGGTTTGTGTTATTATCCCGACTTACAATAATGCCGCCACGCTAAGGGGAGTGATTGAAGACGTCCTGCAATATACCGGGAATATTATTGTGGTAAACGACGGTTCTACTGACGACACAGACCGGATTGCAGGATCGGTGGAGGGCATCACTTATATCGGGTATAGCAAAAACCGGGGAAAGGGTTGGGCACTACGCACCGGTTTTACGAAAGCTGTCTCTCTCGGGTATCGATATGCCATTACGATAGATTCCGACGGTCAGCATTTTGCCAAAGACCTGCCGGCATTTCTTGATAAAATAGAGCAGGTGCCGGATGCTGTCATCATCGGCTCCAGGAATATGCGCCAGTCCGGCATACCCGCTAAAAGCAGCTTTGGGAACAGGTTTTCCAGCTTTTGGTTCAGGCTGGAAACGGGTATTAAAATGCCCGATACACAATCCGGTTACCGGTTATACCCGGTGAGAAAGCTGGACGGTATCCGTTTTTTTTCCAGGAAATATGAGTTTGAAATAGAGGTGCTGGTACGGGCTGCCTGGAAAGGAATTCCGGTACTCAATATTCCCGTATCTGTTTATTATGCGCCGCCGGGGGAACGGGTATCGCATTTCCGGCCTTTCAGGGACTTTTTCCGGATCAGCGTGCTCAATACCATCTTGGTATCAATAGTATTGCTGTATATATATCCCCGTAATTTTTTCCGTACGCTGACGAATAAAGAAAAGAGGAGCCGTTTTTTCCGGCAGCATATACTGAACGTTCATGAGCCGGACCGTATCAAGGTCTTTTCCGTGGCCTTTGGTGTTTTTATGGGTATTGTGCCGATCTGGGGATTCCAGTTGGTGACAGCCATTTTCCTGTCGGTATTGCTGAAGCTGAACAAGGCTTTGGTGATCATTGCGGCCAACATCAGTATTCCCCCTATGATACCTTTCATCATTTACCTGAGCTATAAAACAGGCGCTGTATGGATGGAAACCGGCAGGAGTGACCTTTTCTTTACCAAAGAATTAAGCCTTGAGGCGGTAAAGGGTAATGTGGCGCAATATATTTACGGCAGCATTACGCTGGCATTTGCAGCAGCCCTGCTTTCTGGACTTCTTACCTGGATGCTGTTAATGGCATTCAGGAAAAAACAAATACAATAGCTTATCGGGATGGCGCAATTCTTTTCAGGCATATATGATTTTTTCAGACCACGCCGGCGGCTGCTGTACCTGATCTTTTTTGTCCTGCTGGCAGGAGCAGGATATTTTACCAGCCGGCTCCGGCTGGAAGAAGATATTTCCGCCATCCTTCCTAAAGACAAGCGGATAGAAAAGCTCAACGAGGTATTTTCTCAATCCAGGTTCATGGATAAGCTGGTGGTGATGGTGTCCATGAAGGACAATACGGCACAGCCGGATAGTCTTATCCACTATGCTGATGTATTAACGGGAGAAATCCGCGATCAGCTATCTGCATATGTTTCGGCTATCAATTACCGTGTGGATGACGACCTGACGATGGCCTTGTTTGAAATGGTGCAGGATCATCTGCCGGCATATCTTTCGGAGGAGGATTACCGTACCATCGATAGTCTGATCACCCCTTCGGCTATCAGCAGTACCCTGAAGTCTAACCTGGAAACACTGAGCTCACCTGCAGGCTTTGCCTTGAAAGATATCATAGCAAAAGATCCCGTAGGGATCTCCTTCCTGGCGCTGAAGAAGCTGCAGCAGCTGCAGTATGACGAAAATTTTGAATTGTACGAAAGCTGTGTTGTTACGAAAGATCATAAAACACTGCTTTTTTTTCTTACTCCTGTACATCCGCCCAATGAAACCAAAGAGAACCAGGTTTTCCTAACGGAAATGGATAGCCTGATCAGCCGGCTCGGTCCGGGTTTCCCGGGTGTGGAAGCCACTTATTTTGGTGCTACGGCTGTATCTGCCGGAAATGCCGTGCAAATGCAGAAAGATACCGGTTTGACACAGATCATTACGGTGGCTTTTATTGTGCTTTTTATTGGTATTTATTTCAGAAAGGTAACAGCGCCATTGCTGGTGATGATCCCGGTGGTGTTCGGCGCTTTATTTTCGCTGGCCTGCGTTTATCTTATAAAAGGCAGCATATCGGTCATTGCTATTGGCACCGGCTCTATCATTTTAGGTATTGCGGTCAATTATTCGCTGCATGTGCTGAACCATTACCGCCATATCGGCAACAGCAGGGTAGTGATCAATGACCTGGCATTTCCGCTCACTATCGGCGGCATTACGACCATCGGCGGATTTTTCTGCCTGAACTTCGCTGCCTCTGAAATGTTGCGGGATCTCGGGCTGTTTGCGGGTTTCAGCCTGATCGGCGCTTCGTTGTGCTCCCTTATTTTCCTGCCCCATTTTATCGGGTCATTTAAAAAAAGCGGGCAAACGGGACCGTCATTCACATGGATTGACCGCGTTGCTTCTCTCCGGCCCGAATACAATAAATACATTATTTTGGTGATCATTGTCCTGACGGTCATTTTCGCTTATACCTCACAGCGCGTAGGCTTTGAATCGGATATGAACAACATGAGCTTCATGTCGGAAGACCTGCGTGCTGCGGAATCCAGGCTGAATAAAATAAATGAAGCGGCATTACAGTCTGTTTACGTGGTGGCGGAAGGAAAAACAATGGAAGAGGCTTTGCTCCGTAATGAGGCGTTAGAGAAAAAAATCGCTCGACTGGTTGATAAAGAATATATCAGTAAGTATTCCGGGGTATCCACGCTGCTGCTCTCAGATTCGCTGCAGAGGCAACGTATAACGAGGTGGAACCGCTACTGGACGGCAGAGAAAAAACTGGCATTGCTGGAGATGCTGCAGAAGGAGGGAAGTAGTATAGGATATAGCAGCCGGGCCTTCAACGCTTTTTCCGATTTGCTGAACAGATCTTACACCGTAGCTGATACGGCAACGATGCAGGAACTGCGGAGCGGCTTGCTGGGAGATTATGTAAACGAAACACCCGGCGGCGTGTCGGTGGTCACCTTGCTGAAAGTACCCTTTGAATACAACAAAGAGGTATATGACGGACTGGAGCATCAGGAAGGTATAACGGTGCTGGATAAGCAATACCTTACCCGTCGCCTGGTGGAGCTGATCAATACAGATTTTACAAAGATCGCCCTGATAACTTCCGTATTTGTTTTTGTGGTACTGCTGATCACCTATGGACGGATCGAACTGGCCTTTGTATCCTTCCTGCCTATGTTCATCAGCTGGATATGGATACTGGGTATCATGGGGCTGACCGGCATTGAGTTCAATATTATCAATATCATCGTCTCCACACTTATATTCGGGCTGGGGGATGACTACAGCATTTTTATCATGGATGGCTTGCTGCAGGAATATAAGACCGGCAAAAAGAACCTGTCTTCTTTTAAATCCTCTATTATCCTGTCTGCTATTACTACTTTGGCAGGGCTGGGTGTGCTGATATTTGCCAAACATCCTGCATTGCGTTCGATAGCCACCATATCGGTTACCGGTATTGCCTGCGTGGTGCTTATCTCGCAGATATGCATTCCTTTTCTTTTCAGGGTCATCATTAAGAACAGAACAGATAAAAAGCTTTTCCCCTGGACGTTGATGGGTTGGTTACGCTCTCTGTTTGCAAATGCCTGGTTTATTTTTGGTAGCATACTGCTGGTCGTGATCGGTATTGTGCTGGTAAAGCTGAATCCTTTCCATAAGCAAAAAGGAAAAGACCTGTTCCATGTTGTGATCGCTGCATTTTCTCGTTCGCTGATATACATTATGTTCAATGTAAAGAAGGAGATCATCAATCCGCTGGGAGAAGATTTCTCGAAGCCGTCTGTTGTGATCTGTAATCACCAATCGGGACTGGATAACTTCCTGATGATGATGATGCATCCGAAAATGATCCTTTTCACCAATGACAGGGTGCGTAATGCGCCGGTTTCCGGGCTGGTAGTGCGTATGGCGGATTATTTCTCTGCTTCAGAAGGAGTGGAGGATAACCTGGATAAGCTCCGGGAGAAGGCGAAGCAGGGTTATTCGATCGTGATTTTCCCGGAGGGAACACGGTCGCCGGACGGTAATATAAAACGTTTCCACAAGGGTGCTTTTTATGTTGCCGAAAAGCTGCAACTGGATATATTGCCGGTGTTGATCCATGGCAGCGGCTACGTGATGGCAAAACATGATATGCTGGTGAAAAACGGGAAAATAACCTTGCAGTTTTTACCGAGGATACAGCCCGATGACGACCAGTGGGGCAACGGTTATGCCGAAAAGGCAAAGCGGGTAGGCAGGTATTTCCGGGAAGAATATGAAAAGCTCCGGAAATCGGTCCAGCAACCTTCCTGGTACCGGGAGCAATTATTTTATAACTATATTTACAAAGGACCGGTGCTGGAATGGTATATGCGGGTAAAGGTGGGGCTGGAGAAAAATTATAAACCGATACATGCGTTGCTCCCCGAACAGGGGAAAATACTCGATATCGGTTGCGGGTATGGATTCATGAGCCATATGCTGCATTTTGTTTCTCCGGCAAGGGAGATCACGGGCATTGATTATGATGAAGAAAAAGTGACCGTTGCTAATCATTGTTTCAGCAGGGACAACGGTATCCGTTTTCAGCATGCGGACGCGGTGGCTTATCCTTTAGACAGGTACGATGGTATTGTAATTGCCGATATGCTGCACTATGTAAAAGCCGAACAGCAGGAAATAATCATTGAGAAGGCAATGAAGGCATTGAACCCCGGCGGCGTGCTGATCATAAGAGAGGGAAATAAGGACCTGGAGAAAAGGCATAAGGGGACGGAGCTGACCGAGTTCTTTTCCACCAAGTTTTTCCGGTTCAACAAAACAACAGGTGACGGATTATTCTTTTTGTCGGGAAAGACGATCTATGATCTTGCAGCAAAGTGCAATATTGAGTGTACCGAGCTGGACGATACAAAACTTACATCCAATATTATTTACGTTTTAAAGAATAAGCTGTCTGGATATGAAGAAGTATGATGCGGTGATCGTAGGAAGCGGTATAGGCGGGTTGGTGTGCGCCACTGTTCTTGCTAAAGAAGGATTCAAGGTTTGTGTGCTGGAAAAAAACAAACAGGTAGGAGGCAGTCTTCAGACATTTTCAAGGAATAAGGTTGTTTTTGATTCAGGCGTTCATTATATCGGGGGACTGGATGAAGGGCAAAACCTGAACCTGATTTTCAGGTACCTCGGCATTATGGATAAGCTGAAGCTGCAGCGGATGGACAAAGACGGATTTGACCGGATACTGATCGGGGATGATCCCAAACAATACAGGCAGGCGCAGGGATATGAAAATTTCATACAGCAACTGTTGAAAGACTTCCCGGAGGAAGAAGAAGCTATTCGCCGGTACTGTCATAAAATGCGCGAGGTATGCAGTAAGTTCCCCTTATATAACCTCCGTTCCAAGGGATTATACGAGGAAAAAATTGAAGTGCTGGGTATCAGCGCGAAAGCTTTCATCGAATCGCTGACATCCAATGCAAAATTGCAGGCGGTGTTGCTGGGTAATAATGCATTGTATGTAGGAGTGGGTGATGAAACGCCTTTTTATGTGCATGCCCTGGTGGTGAACAGTTATATAGAAAGCGCCTGGAAATGTATTGACGGCGGATCCCAGATCGCCAAATGGCTTACACGCCGCATCCGGGAACTGGGCGGTGAAGTGGTAAAGCACAGTGAAGTGAAAAAATTCCACATAGAAGAGGATAAGATTGTATATGCCGAAACAAAAG
>Ga0222419_100696_pt1 | contig 21203 bp, 32 predicted proteins | sample 1B20Ametagenome_FD_182474 | JGI IMG/M metagenome (GOLD analysis project Ga0222419, IMG submission 182474) | Enriched microbial communities from leaf-cutter ant dump, University of Wisconsin, Madison, United States - 1B20A (version 2) | ecosystem: Environmental > Terrestrial > Nest > Insects nest... | reverse complement strand
CTGGTGCCCAGAAACCCAACCCTTTAAAGCCGGGCAACCTTTGCGCCACCCATGAAGGAGCCGCATTGAAAACCGAAGGTTCCTTCTTCCAGGTCTTCATGTCTTTAGACGACCAGACCTGTATCCCACCGCCGGTAAAATAAACATAATAGGTATCACCCTCTTTGGCCATGCAAGGGTCGCGTACGCCCGGATCTGTCGTAATATCACCTGTCTTAAACCGGCCGCTGCTTGGTGCACTGGCAACCGGCTGCTGGGCATAGAGATGTAAGCTGCATGCGATCAGTAAAATAACCGATAAACTAAACTTCATGGGACAGGTGGTTATGATGATGCATTTGTGGACCGAGCTTTTTAAAATTGAGTGTCTTGAGTTTGACCGGTTTGACCACGTTACTGCCTTCTGAGATCTTTAAAAATTGGTTTGGCCTGATGTTACTGAATTTCTGGATCTTGCCACTGCCCTGCCATCTGATCTCCAGCTCATTGATCAGCGTGGCGGTTCCTATGCCGATCTCTCGCCGGAATGGCGCAGAACCAAAGCTCCCGCCGGAATTGACCGTCCTGTAGATGTAACGCATTTTGCCGTTTTCCATGACAGACAGCTTTACCAGGCTTCCAATGGCCGCCTTGTTGGATTCAACACCTTCGAGATCAATGCTGATCCAGATGTTCTTGTTCTGGCCGGGGTTCATGTAAAATGCGCTCGGGAAAGCATCACCCTCATAGGCGCCACCAAGTTCTATATAAACGTCCTGATCTCCGTCATTGTCAAGATCTGCAAAGGCGACACCGTGTCCTTTTTGCAAACTTCCCACACGTGCGGATCTGGTCACTTCGTTAAATTTTTTGCCTCCATCATTTCTGAACATCCTGTTGGGGATCAGGGAGTCAAAATTTGGGTTTCCGCTGCCAAAGAACATATCAAGCCAGCCGTCATTGTCGATATCTCCAAAACTGGAGCCCATAGCAAATACCGATTTGAAGAGACCTGCTTCATTGGTAATGTTCTTAAAAGTGCCGTTACCATTGTTGCGGTATAAAACAGGCTGCCCTTTATAGGCGGTATTTTCACCCATAGCTTCTGCGCCTGCTGTAAAGGCCAGGGTCTGGTTAAAGGAATAATCGCAGGCAATGATATCCTGCCAGCCGTCATTGTCATAATCAAAGAACCAGGTGGCAAAGGTGCTGTTCTTATCTATATTTAAACCAGCTTTTGCGGTAACATTTTCAAATACGGGTATCTTGCCTTTAACGCCTTTATTTCTTAAAAGTATCCGCTCTCCCATTGCGCTGATAAAAATATCCTGCCAGCCATCATTGTCATAATCAGCAGATGTCACCCCTTTTATAAAACGGGTCAGGTCTATTTTCATTTCTTCCGCCACATTGGTAAAAGTTCCGTCCTGATTGTTGATATAGAACTCGCAGGGATGCTGCAAAAGTAATTTGCCCGGATAGCTCTCATTGCCGATAAACAGGTCTACCCAGCCATCATTGTTAAAATCAGCCCAGGTGGCGGTCTGCGTGGGGTGTGCCGAAAGCAGCCCGCTTTGGATGGTCACTTCAGTGAAAGTTCCGTCGCCGTTGTTTTTTAAAAGGGAATTGTGGACATTGCCCAGCTCGCCTTTCCATCCGCCCCTAAGCACAAAAATATCCTTGAACCCGTCATTGTTGTAATCGGTCTGGTTAATATTTAAACTGCCGGTAAGGGAACCCAGACCAGATTCTTTAGAACGGTCCGTAAAAGTACCATCTGCATTGTTGTGAAAATAATGTATCGAATCCTGCAGTCCCCAGGCAGAGGTGACAATGTCAAGGTATCCGTCATTGTCAAAGTCTTCTGTGATCACCCCGCCGGCCCGGTTGTTCACATTGATCTTCAGATCTGCAGCCAGATCTTCAAAAGGGATCACCTGGTCGGTCTCCGGATATGGATTGAGCAGCAAATATTTTTTCGGGACGCCGTCAGGATATCTGCCAAGGGTCATATAAGCAATATTCATCAGCCATTTGGCTGATGGATCATCAGGATTCCTTGCCAGGATCTTTTCGTACATTTCGATCGCTTTGGATGAGCCCGCAGGATCCTTGTGCAATCCTCCTCCCTGGATCGGGTAGATACAGGATTCAGCAGTATGGTTGGTAAGACAATTGTTGACCTCGCCCATTCTCAGGTAGGCAAATGCAAGCTCCGGCTCCAGCCTGTTCAGGTCAAAATCAGTACCCTTTACCGTAGAATCCATATGGATCTGGTTGAACAGCTCAACCGCTTTGTTGATGTCGCCTTTTTCCATAAAGACCTTTGCGCGCTGGTAATTAATGCGCAAAGCAGTATAGGCATTGGCCGATTTTAGCGAAGCATCGAGAAAGGCCAGCCTGGCCTCGGCATTGAATATATTATCCGGATTATTGTCCTCTGCCAGCTCAGCCTCTTCAATGGATTTAATACGGGCTGCTGCTTTTTCATCAGCGGAAGGTTCACAGGAGGACAATGAGGCCATGGTCAGAGCCAGAATGAAATATTTGGTAAGTTTCATTAAACTAAGGTTTGGAAGAGCGCTAATTTATTGAAATACTTCGCTTTAAAAAATTCTCAAGGCAACAATTGTCAGTCTTTGCATGCTACCGGGTCAAATACGAACCTTCCTCTTTCAAAATTGATGGGCTTGCCTTTCACAAAATAGGATCTTCCCAGGCTGGTTTCTATCTGACCGACACCCAGCACCATTTTCCCATCTTTCCTGAGCAACGCCAGCGGATTCTTATAAACTGCCTTATTTTTTGTCCCTATTTTAAAAGTATAGTCGACGAATAGCGTATCTCCTTTAAATGTACCGTCGATCTCTCCCTCATTTTTGTCTTTCTCAAAATAGTTTATGGTCAGAAATCCTTTAATTTTACCACTGGCCAGGCTGTCCACTTTCAGGTCAGCTGTATCCTTGCCATCTGCAGCAACAAAGCACCGGGTGCTTATTACAGAATCCACTTCGCTCAGTTGTTGTGCAGTATCCTTATTGCCTTGTGTACAGCCAAACTGAAAAGCGGCCATACAGACCAGGCCAAAAAATGTATTTTTTATCATCATAACGAAAGCTTATACCTGAACAATGTACGCATGAAACTGCATGTTTTAAATATCGCTATTTTTTGGATACCATAAAGAAAATGCATTAAAAATAAATAAGATGGCATCCGGACGCTTGCTACCTGAAAAACTTTCTCTATATTCGGATTAGGAAATGGTGTCTTCCTCAAAACCGCGATAGCTGATGGCGCCTACAGTATTAATCTCCATATAGCATGATCTGTATGGCTAATAAAATTATTGTAGATGACCACATACCCAAAAAAAGACAACCGTAACTTATTCCTGAGAGAACATTTCGCCATTATCAGGTACCTGAGCCGCTGGACCATGCTGGTGATACCCATAGCCATTGCAACCGGCAGTATGGTGGCCTTGTTTTTATGGCTGCTGACCGACGCCATCCATTTTCGCTTTGAGCACAAGTGGTTACTCTATCTGCTCCCTGTTGCAGGTTTGTTCATCCATTTCATTTATCAGTCTGTGGGCAAGTCTTCAGAAAAAGGCAACAACCTGATCATGGAACAGATACATACCGGCGGGGGCGGTATCCCCAAAAGAATGGCGCCCATTATTTTGCTGACAACAGTGATCACACATTTATTTGGCGGCTCGGCAGGACGTGAAGGAACTGCCGTACAGATAGGTGGCAGTATTGCTGCCATGTTTGGAGGATGGTTTAAACTCAGCGGACTGGACATGCGTATGGTCCTTACCGCCGGGGTAGCCGCTGGTTTTGGTGCCGTTTTCGGCACCCCTGTAACAGGTGCCATCTTTGCGATGGAGGTACTGACCATTGGCAGGATACAATATGATGCTTTAATCCCTGCCCTGATCGCAGCAATTTTAGCAGATATGACAGTCTCTGCATGGCATATCTCCCATACACATTACCACATTGCTGCCATTCCAAAAACTCCTTATATTTTCAGCGACTTCCTGCACATGGATGTCCTGCTGCTCGGAAAGGTAATTCTGGCTTCGGCAGCATTTGGCCTGGCCAGTTACCTGTTTGCCGGAATGGTGCATGAAATAAAAAGTATCTGTCTCAAAATATTCAGGTCTAAATGGATGATACCGGTCTTTGGCGGGCTCTTCATTATAGGACTGACACTGGTCAATGGCAAACCCGATTACCTGAGCCTGGGCGTTGATGCAGAATATCCCGGCGCTGTTACGCTTCCCTCGGCTTTTCATGCCGGAGGAGCTGATACCTGGAGCTGGCTGTGGAAGACCATATATACTTCCGTCACCCTTGGCACAGGGTTTAAAGGCGGCGAAGTCACCCCGCTCTTCTATATCGGCGCCACATTGGGAAATACCTTATCTGCACTTCTGAATGCACCTGTCGGCCTTTTTGCAGCGCTTGGTTTCATTGCTGTATTCTCCGGATCGACCAACACACCTTTGGCCTGTACTTTTATGGGTGTAGAGTTATTCGGTGGCGAGCATGCACTGCTGTTTGCCGTGGCCTGCTTCACAGCCTATTTCTTTAGCGGGCATTCCGGCATTTACAGTGCCCAGCGGATCGGGGTACCTAAAATTTTTGACGAGCGTTTTGCAGATGAGACTTCGTTATCGGAAGCCATGCACAGGCGGGGCTATATGTACCAGAAATTAAGAAAATACCGGTTGTCATTTAAAAAAAAGGATCATGATGAAAGTACCGGAAATAATTGAAAAAATCTTGGTAAGCTCCAGATTTAAAGTGTTTGAAAAGTCCCATAAAATAGATTATTACACTCCATTAAAAACAATAATATAGGAATAACCGAGACGTAGGAGACGGTATAAATGCCTTAATTTTAATACGCGATGATAGACAAAAACGAAAAAACCCCATAAATTGTGATATTTAGAGGGTTTTTGATAGAATTTGACATCTATATTGTCGGGGTGGCAGGATTCGAACCTACGACCTCCACATCCCAAATGTGGCGCGATACCGGGCTACGCTACACCCCGATCGGTATCTTTTTTTGTGATTTCTTTTGAAATACTTCCAGTATAGAAAGCCCCCCTATCCCGGAGTGGTGCAAATATATAAAAATAAACAACCTGTCCTAAAAATAATATGAATATTTATTTAGTATCGATTTAACACTTCATAAAGACCTCAGTATTATGCAATACACAGTACGATGTTAAATACATATCCTTGTGTAACACATTACCAACTTTGTGATCTTATAGTCAACAATTACAGATTATGGAACGGAAAATCAAATTCATGCTCATTACCCTGCTTAGCGGCATTCACTTTGCCATCGCACAATCCCCCATGGCAACACATATCGTCAAAGGATCTTTAATCGACTCCGCTTCGGGAAAACCGGCGGCTTTTGTCACTGTTGCCGTAAGAAACGGCAGCAAAGAGATCATCAAAACTCAGCTAAGTAAAACAGATGGCACTTTTATAGTCGAAAAGATTCCTTCCGGGAAATATTCACTCACACTGATGTCGGTTGAATATCGGACCAAAAGCATGTCAATCTCATTAATCACGGCAAGCAATCCTGTTCTTGACCTTGGTACGATCACCTTAACGGCTGCAAGTACTCAGCTGAAAGACGTCACGATCCTGGCCAGCAAACCATTAGTAAAGCAAGAGGCAGACCGTTTGGTATATGATCTTCAGGCAGACCCCGACAGCAAGTCCAGCAACGTACTGGAAATGATGCGAAAGATACCGCTGATCACAGTAGATGCCGACGACAATATTCAGCTTAGCGGAAATTCCGCCTATAAGATCTTTATCAATGGAAAGCCCTCGAGTCTGATGGAACGCAATCCGAAAGACGTACTGAAAAGTATGCCTGCTTCTTCCATTCAAAAGATTGAAGTGATCACGACCCCATCTTCCAAGTACGATGCAGAAGGCCTGGCAGGGATCATCAATATCATTACCAATAAAGCACTTGAGAATGGTTACAATGGTAATCTGAACCTCAACGAACGCTATCCGCTCGGAGGGCCATCTGCCGGGGGTTCATTTACCGCCAGATCCGGTAAGTTCGGATTGGCATTATTTGGCGGGGCCGCCCTGGCCAATACCCCTTCAACAGGAATTACAATATCCAGGATCAGCACCGACCAGGCGCCTTCGGACCTTTTCCAGTCTGCCGACCGGGAGAGCGACAACCGAAATGCCTATATCGGTACAGAGCTAAGCTACGAGATAGATTCACTGAACCTATTCTCGGGTCAGCTGAACCTCAATACCGGCAGCGGAACAGGTGAATTTTTCCAGCACTCCACTTTAAAGCGCAGCAACACCATCCTGGAACAGTTCGACCTGCTGACAAACAATGACAATTCAGGCAGCGGTGCGGATGCCGCCATAAATTATCAGCGCGGATTCCGGAGGAACAAAAATCAGTTGTTTACCATCTCCTACCGGTATTACGGTTTTGTCAACAATGATGCCTCCGGTCAGCTTTTCACCAACCGCACCAATTACGACCTTCCTGACTTCCGGCAGGTCAATGAAAGTATGATGCATGAACATACCGTTCAGCTGGATTATGTGCACCCGGTCAGAAACCTGAGCATTGAAGCAGGTGTAAAAGGCATTTTCCGCACCAATGAAAGCGATTTTCAGTACCTATCCCGAAGCGGCGAAAACAGTTATGTCCTGGATCCCGCCAAAACGAATACCTTTAACAACGCACAAGACATCCTGGCTGCCTACAATACCTACCAATATAACCTGAAGAATAACTGGTCGGTCAAAGCTGGCATCCGTGCAGAGCACACCTCGGTAGATGCAGATTTTATCAGCACTGCATCAAAGGTCAGGCAGAATTATTTGAGTGTGGTTCCTTCGGTTGCAATGAGCAAACGGTTCAAAACCACCGGTATCAGTTTCGGCTGGAACCAGCGCATCCAACGTCCCGGTATTAACCAGTTGAACCCCTTCGTAGACCGCACCAATCCGATATTCGAAAATACGGGCAATCCTGACCTTCGCCCTACCAAGGGCAACTCATTCCGTATTGGATTTGACTGGAATAAAAAAGGCGCGCTCAATGTGAACCTGATGTACAACTGGATCAGGGGACTGATCTTCCAGGTATCAGAATATGACCCAGAGACAAATATTACCCGTACCCGTTATGAAAACACCGGAGGTGCAAAAGCACTCGGCGGCAACATCAATTTTAATTATCCTCTAACCAAAGCCTGGAACCTCAGCCTGAACGGGAACCTGATGCATGGCTGGGCCGATGGCCTCAGTGGCGGCAAGCCGATCAGGAACCAGGGATTCATGTACAGGTTCAATCTCAGTTCGGGCCTGCGCCTGGATAAAGGATGGCGGCTGAGCGGCAGTGCCTACCTGAATGGAGGAGAATTAACTGTTCAGCAGCAAACCAACAGCTATATCAGTACTACATTTAGCGTTAATAAAGATATTGTTAAAGAAAAACTCAGCTTCTCTGCTTTCATCAACAATCCGTTCAACCGGTACCGCATGAACGTCACCCACAGGTTCGGGCCTAATTTCGACCAGGTGAATAATAGCCAGCAGAACTTCCGTACAATGGGTGCCAGTCTGAACTACCAGTTAGGAAAGATGAAAGAATCCATTAAGAAGAACAAGCGCGGTATCAGCAACGACGACATAAGCAATTAGCATAATATATATTGAGCAGAACCTGGACCCGCATTTTATTGTAGCAACAATCCATTGATGCGTTTCTCAAATTCTGCTTTATACCGTGAGAAGTACTCCCCTGTACCCGGACCATAAAAAGAAGTATTGATCTCATTCACTACTCCATTTTTATCCAGGATGATGCTGGTAGGAAAAACCTTGATCTCTGTCAGTTGCGGCAACGTTTTTTCTGTGCGCTCCGGATCACCTACAGCGACCCCGGTATTCAATATCGGATACGCTACTTTAAACTGCTGCTGAAACTTCTGCAAACTTTTTCTCGAACGCACTACGTCAGTGGTCAGTTCATAAGCCAGCGCAATGATCTCGACGCCCCGATCCTTATTTTTATTGTAATATTCACTTAAAAAGGCCATTTCATCCATACAATTCGGGCACCAGGACCCCATTAATTGTATAACCACTACTTTGTTTTTATACCTGTCATCTCTCAATGAGACGGCATTTCCGTCCAGATCTTTGAAACTAAAACTCAGTTTTCCATCGCTGCCCTCTTTCAGGCCCGTCACCGGAGCGTCGAGCCGCACTGCCGCATCTTTTACGGCAGCCCAGCTTTCCGGAGCAGAAGCGCTGCTGTAAAAATGCCCTGCCAGCCGTCCTTCGCTTATTTTTGCGGCAAACAGAAGGGCATGGATCCCGTCAAACGTAGAAAGGAACAGCGAATCTCCCCTTATCATTCCATCAAGATAGCGGTAATCCCCGGAAGGGGTAAGCACAGAACCCTTTACCGATTGTCCATTTTGAGTGAACTCCCCTATGGCCGGTCTTTTGGTCTGATCCGCTCTTGTAAATTCGATCCTCCATTTGCCCTGCACCTGCCGACCGGTATTTTCTTTACTGTTTACAAAACGGCTCCTTCCCGCATTCGCAAAAAAGGGGATCACCAGATCCCTCTCTGCCCCTCCTTTTATCCATACTCCGTTCAAACTGTCTTTGCCAATCGCTTTTGCCCGGAAATAAGACTCAAATACCGGCATTCTGATCAGGAGAGAATCTCCAGACCGCACGATATTGCCGGTTTTCAAACGTTCTGTTCCGTTTAGCACGTCGCAGACTATCTTCCCGTCCCGGCTGCTTATTTCAAGTTCAAATGGAATATTGTGACCATCAGTACGCTGCAGGGTTGCTTTCCATTTCCCAAGTTTTAGATCAACTTGTGCTGAAGCACAAAGGGAAAATATCAGCCCTATTCCCAGAATTACATATTTTTTCATCAGCTTATTTTAAGGCATTTACCTGATGACAAAGATAACTATATGTACCAATTCATGACGAACCGGAAACGAATGAACTAAGCCTCTCCACCTGACGGATTTCAGTACTTACCCTTGCTTTTTAATTAAAGGAAGTCCGGAACGCCAAAGGCGAAAGCTTTGTCTTTGTCTTGAAAAGTTTGCTGAATGATTGCGAATGTTCAAAGCCAAGTTCATAAGCAATTTCGCTTACGGAAAGGTCTGTTGTTGATAGTTTTTCTTTTGCTTTTTCAATTAGTTTATCGTGAATGTGCTGCTGTGTACTTTGCCCTGTCAGCACTTTCAGTAAGCCAGTCAGGTACTTTGGTGAAATGTTTAAAGCATTAGCAATATGCTGAACTGAAGGCAACCCCTTTGTTGCCAGGTCTTCACTGTTGAAATAATCAGCAAGCAGTTTTTCCAAACGTTCCAGTATCTGATGATTGGCCTTTTCCCTGGTAATAAACTGACGGTTGTAAAACCTTTCAGAATAATTGAGCAAGGTTTCAATGTGAGAAATGATAATCTGCTTGCTAAACTTGTCAATATTTGCGTGATACTCTTGCCGAATGTTCTCTATAATGCCGTTGAGCGTTTTCTCTTCGTTTTCTGAGAGAAACAAGGCCTCGTTTACAGAATAATCAAAAAACTCATACCGCTTAATTGTTTTTGTGAGCGGTGTATTCCAAAAGAAATCGGGGTGAATGAGCAACATCCAGCCCGAACGTTTCGTCGTGGAATGACTGTCGATTTGTATCCTGAAGACCTGATTTGGTGCAATAAAAAACATAATGCCTTCTTCAAAATCAAAATCATATTCTTGCTGTCCGTATTTGAATTTTCCGTCAATACCCCGTTTGACCGAAATTTGATAGAAGTCAAAAATCCAATTCACTTCCATGCCGCCGGGACGTTCTATATCAGCGTAATTCACAACGCTGATAAGTGGATGTTCTGGTTTCGGCAAACCTCTCAACCGATGAAATTCGCTTATTGTTCTTATTCTTTGTGTCTGCCGTTGTTCCATAATATCAATTTAAAAATAATTTTCTTTCATGTCTTCCAGCAAACCGATGTGTGCAGGTTCCCAAGATAATTGTTCCTGTGTTTTGAAATTTGTAGCAGGGCTGTCCATTGTTACAAAATGGCTCAACCACTCAAAATGATCTGTCAATTCATCACCCGATACAGATTTTACGGGCAAGTTCAACACCTCGCCAATTACTTCTGCAATCTTTTTTGTTTCAATCCCATTTTCGCCAACAATGTTGAACAATGCACCTTTTATGCCCTTTTCAACGGCCAAACGAAATGCTTTTGCAGCATCCAAACGATGCACGCCCGTCCAGCGATTGCTGCCGTCCCCCGGATAAGCCGCAATACCTTTTTTGCGGGCAAGCGAAATAATGAACGGCACAAAACCATAGTCGCCTTTGTCGTGAACGGACGGTGCTAAACGAATAATGGAAGCATTGACGCCTTTTTCTGCCAATGCCAAAGCAGTAGCTTCCGAAGTTCTTGGCGAATGTTGAGCGACACTTTCTTCAGTAACAAATCCGTTAATGATTGGCAAACCCAACATTCCCGAAGTTACAACGATTGGTTTGTTTGTGCCAGACAACACTTCGCCCATTGCGTTGATCGCTGTTCTGTCCGTTTCTGCCGATTCTAAGAATGTTGATATTCCCCCTTTCATAAAATCGTGGTTAAAAGCCGCATGGATAACACCATCTGCCTGCAAGGCGCCTTGCTTTAAGCTATCTAAATCTTCAAGATCACCTAATAAAACCTCTGCGCCTGCATCGCGTACAATTTTCGCAGCTTGTTCCGAACGCGCCAACCCGATTACCTGATGTCCCGCACCAATTAGTTCTCTGACAACCGCAGAGCCGACGAAGCCTGAAGCTCCAGTTAAAAATATTTTCATTGTTTACTGTTTTTGTTTGACCATGCAAAGCTGCACCGAAGTCATCAAACAGACGTAGCCAAATTTCAGATTGTTGTAGTCAAAAGGGACGGGTTGCTTACGCTTATAGCATCTTCAGTAATAAAATAACTCATTCAAAATTATGGAAAAGCAAATAAATAAAGTTTTACCAATGCAATTGAATTCTGATAAGATCAGTTTTGGGTGAGGAGGTTTTCTTAAGAGCTGATTTCAAGCTTATAGCCTTTGCCACGTATAACAACAATGCTGATGTTGGGATCAAGTTCCAGTTTTTTTCTAAGTTTTGATATGAACATATCCAAACTGCGACCCACAATAACACCTTCGTCTTCCCATATCTCTTTTTGTAACCTGCTTCGCTCTACGGTCGCGTTAGGGGAAGATGCGAAAATATGCAATATACGGGTTTCAGTTCCGGACAGTTCTATTGTCTTTCCATTTATCATAAGCTTCCGATTCTTCGCGTCGAACAGTACAGCGCCTAAAGCTAACATGTCCGTATACTGACCGTCAGGTAAGACCCGACGCGGCTTAACAGATCTTAAAAAGATAAAACCAACAAATGCTAAAATGGGCAGACCGCCCAGCAGAAATTCATTCTTTACTGTATTTATACCCGTCGATTTAAATTTAATGTTGATCATGTAACGTGCTCTGGGTTGCTTTCTTCCTATGCAAGCTACAATATCATCTTTTTTATTTTTGGATATTGCATATCCATAGGCTACACCGGACTTGCCACTGTTCAAAACTGTAACCACATAATCACCTGCGAGCGGGTCTTTGGCCAACAGATGTTGGGTAGTACTTACCAGGGAATCCGCTTGAAAAGTAAACTCCTTCTCAAAACTGATCTGGTACTCATTTTCGGCGATATTTTTTACCGGGAGCACCCTTGATATACTGTCGCCCGATTGCAAGAGTAAATCATGTCCTATTTTGCGGAGTAATATTTCCCTTCTGGCAATAGCAAATTCGTCACTTCCATTCATACTAAAAGCCCCGAAGATTCCAGAGATCAGCAAAAGCAATATCAATCCGAAGAAGTACTTGCCCTTCCCGGACAGAAGATTTCGGCTATTAAGCATAGTGTCAAGTTTTTATTTACAAAGGTCAAAATTTTATTTACAATCCAAATTCCCCGTGCTGAAAGCTGTCAAAGTAATTTCGCCGGATCAATTTTGATAGGGTATGAAAATAAAAAAATAGGAGGTTTGCAGAAAACAGTGACTTTGCAGAAGTTCGGGAAACCCAGAAATCGATACTGTCTGCGTATGAGCAGGATTTTTCAAAACATACTCCACATGAGATTGTGCCCAGGACAAGGATGCAATGGAACTCGATTCCGGCACAACTGGCAAAAGAGAACAAGAAATTATATATGTCATGATTAAACAAGGTGGCGTATGAAGATTTTAGTGCCTTTAAGTTGTTTCTCGCAGATATTGGCCTTTTGGCCGCAATGGGCAATCTTGAAGTAAAGACCTTACTTGACAAACAAAGCGTGTTTGAAGAGTTTAAGGGGACATTCACTGAGCAGTATGTTCTTCAAGTTAATTACGAGCCCAAAGGATATAGCAGTAAATTATTGGTCGGCAGAAAACGCCAGGGCAGAGATTGATTTTTTGGTGCAATTGGGGACTAAAGTAATTCCGATAGAAGTAAAGGCAGAAGAGAACCTGCAATCAAAAAGTCTGCGTACCTTTCACCAAAAGTATGGGCCAGAAGTTTCGCTGCGTACCTCCATGTCAGATTTCAGAAAAGAGGGTTGGCTGGTTAACCTGCCGTTATATGCCATTACCGAACTGCCGAAGGTATTGGAAGCAGAGGGCTTGTAAGATTTAAAAGCATGCACCAGGCAACCACAACTCATCGTTTAAGTGCAAGCGGAGGGATTGCAAAAATATCCACCTGGAACTTACTAAATTAGAATGTTATTATGAAGATATTATCAAATTTATTGTTTGCCACAATTTTTTTCGTTGTCTTTTGTCTAGGTTGCAAATCCATTAAAGACGAGTCTTCTGATGCTGACCGCGAAAAATACTACAAAGATTATTTTTTAGCCAAGTGTATCACGCTTGCATTTGGCAAGGATTCCGTTTTCCTTCAAGACATCAGTTTTACTGTTTATAATGAGTTGACAGATTATGTTACACTTACCTCACATGGCGACAAGCTCGACTCACTGGCTCAAAACTTTGTCGATTCTATCAAACCGTATCAACTCGAAGACTATGAAGGAAAAAGACCGATTTTTTTGCAAACAATAAGGTACTATAACAGCAAGGAATTATCATCGGAAATCAAGAAAATTGTAAAATCACCAAGAACTAAGTCTAAGAAGTGATTTTGTATTGGAAGTAAAGATGAGTAAGATTAGTACTTTTATTAGTGGATACACCAATTAAAGTTTGGTATGGTTTATCGACTTTCAGCGTTTTATGCCCTTTTTTCCTGTTTCGATTGAATAGGAATACAAAAAGGCACAAAACGCATTAAAATGTAACTAATAATCTGATAAACAGATTATAAATTTCAATGAAGAACAATAATACAAGAAAATATCAGGGTGTAGAATAAGGCATAATTCCCTGATATTTAATGCCCTTAACTGATATGACAGAAACGAAAAACCCCCTAAATTATGGCATTTAGAGGGTTTTTGATAGAATTTGACATCTATATTGTCGGGGTGGCAGGACGCTGAACCGACACTATAAAATCATGATTATTAATCACTTATGTTTTCAAAGTCAAATTGGGGAGCCTAATTGGGCACATAAATTTTGATGTGCTTTGATGCTAATTGCATCCCTGTGACCTTGTTGAAATACTAATTATCAATGAACTATATACAAATATATCAATAAAACGTTGTTGTTAACAAATATTGATGGTATTATTTTATAGTCGAACCCTCAATCGACTGCAATTTAAACATTTATAATTTTCAGAGGAATTTAATTTGTTTGGCAAATTTGGAAAACTTCTTCATTGCCAAGTACCTAAGCATTTCCTTATCCTCACGCTGATCCTCTAACCACCGCCAGTGAACAGGATAAAGTTTATCATTTTTGTCAATGATCAACCGCCATAGCTCGAACATACCAGTATACTGATTATATTCTATCTTTAATCTTTCATCAAATTCACCCATATTAATTCTCGTCGTAGTTTTCCTGCACATAATCCAGGCATAAGACATGATCCTCTAAGGTGCCCCCGTTCGCTATTTCATCCGCTGAAAGTTTAAGAATATCGCCAGCCATAGTTATCAAAGCTGCTGATAGCTGTTCTTTGCTGCCTGAACCTGTGATTTGTATTTTAACATCAGGAAATGTAATTGTTGTCATAATCTGAATTTTTCATTAAACATTATTTACATTAATATCAACTTGGCAAACTAACCGATCTGGATATTATCTGTATCGATAAAATTGATTTAGAGAATATGCTCTTCCGTTGTTTGCAATCCTTTGTCGAAAAATATCCGGTATGCTTGTAGGTTTTACTGCATCTGGTTTGAGTATATAGTTCAACACATTTAATACCTCTTGGTTTATATGTCTTTCTGGATTACTAACCACGCTCCAATTTTCCCTATCTTTTGATTCAGGACTTTTAAATGAATCGACTATACCGAAAATGGCAGCTTTAATCTCGTTTCTATTTTCATTATCTTCCTCCAGGCTATCCTGATAGGAGATGTATAAATCCATTAAGACCTGAGTAATTGTATTTGAAAATGTATAATGTAGAAAATGTCTGTATTTCCTTACTTCTTTTTGCGCCTCATGGAATGTCATAATTTCAATATTTAATCCTTATTGGTTGTATCAGTTGTTTTTAAAATCCTTAATTTAGGAAGTGTGTCTGTTGATCAGTAGTCTATTAGCTTGGCCCACATCCCTGCTGGAATGCTCCGGCGGGTAAGATCCATTTTTCACCTGCATCCATGACTATTTGTAAATCATAGGTTGTACCCATTGCTAAAATTGCAAGTTCCCTGGTAATATAAGGATATGGCTTACCGAATGCTTTTAACTCCCGTATGGTCATATTTCGTTTAATAGTCACCTCAAATTGCTCTTCATAATTCATGATCCTTTCCCCACGCTCTGGACTTATAGCATAAGCACTGGCAAATTGATCTGCATTACCAAAGATACAAAACATACAACTGCACCTGCTAAAACCCATGTAATAACAGGGGTGTACACGCACCTTATGACGCTTAATGATCGCCCACACCTGTGCTTCCGTCCATTTTTTAACGGGTCTCCACCGATCCACATGTCTTTGAAAAGATTTTCCATGTCGTAAATCTGACCTATCAGGTTCTAATTCTGCGTATTTGCTTCTGGCAGTGCTTTCCTCTGCTCTTTCGCCGGAAATGGTGCAAACCTTTAACCCTTTAAACCTTTCTTGGTTACGAATGGCACAGGCACCGACATCAATTTTCAAATACGGGGAACACCAGCGTTGTTTTAGATCAGCCGATACCTGCGGATATTTTAGTCTGGTATTTGGCTTTCCTGTATCTCCACCAATAGTGATAATTTCACCTTCAGGAGTAACAAATGAGGTAGGTGCGGTTAAACTGTCTTTTCTAAGCATCTCCCTTAAAAAACCACCTTCTTTCCATGAGAAATAAATTGGTACGCCAAATGCATCTGCAAATGCCTGACAATAGGCTGGTGTGCAATTCCAGTCCATAAATTTTTCCTCCATGCCGTCAATGTTGTGGTGCCAGAGTTCAATTTTTTCCTTTGGAATGCCGATTTCAAGCATGTGAAGAAATGCTGCTGTGCAATCCTTACCACCAGAAAAGTACAGGATATACTTATCATAGTAGATCAGTCCGTTTCGGTCAAATAAGGATTGTTGTGCTTTCATTTTATGCAGGTACTATTTCAGGTGCATAGCCATAATTCATAATGCAATTGCTTTTAAAATCTTCGGCCTCCTTTAAGGTAAGGGGTTTACTGTTTAATATTCTTCCGTAGGCAATGCAGTTGTAAGTTGTCATCTCTGGTAAGTCTTAGTAGGAATGAGGCGCGAAGTAATGACCATTGGCAAACCGATGATCATTTCTGGTACAAGTTAATCTAACTTCAGACTTGTAAAACTTGGCAGCCCTTTTTGCCAGCTGAACAGCGTATTCCCAGGTACATGTACGGGACATCGCTTTGTAGTCATCCCATGCACCATATCCAGTTCTAATTTGAAAATTGTGTTGTTCTCTTTTCATTATCTTTAGATTTTGCTATTCAAAATCAATATTTACAATTTGCCTCCATTCTTCCGCAATCCAAATTAATGTAATGTCACCATACTCTGTTTGGGCAGAAATGCTATCGTAGGCTTTGTGTTTGTCAACTGGTATTTGTGCCTCATCCTCAGTTGTAATCATTACGTTTACATCTTCTTTTAGGTCTGGTCTAACTTTAATTCTTGTCGTTTCCATAGTTCATTATAGGCTCTTTTTACTAGTATAATTTACTTGCTTCATCTTCACCATTAATATTGACAAAGCTATTCCAAAGGGTGTTTGCCTTGATGGTTTCCCCAGCTTTGATACAGGTCTTAAATATGGTGTCCATTGTCCAAAATAAGTCAGGGTCTTTATCAGTAAAATCAAACCGACCATGTTCAAACATTTTGTGCTCCCACTTTCTAGGATCATCTTCACATTTGGTAAACCCTAGATCAAACAATAGCTTTTCCCGTTCTATTTTGGCTTTACTTTGATTTGCGTTCATATTATCTCTTTTTTTATAATAGTTCAGAGGCAATTTCTAATGCCCGTTTTCTTTCTTGTAAATCAAATTCCATATAACCAATAAAGTCATCTATAGTATCGGAATGCAATGCAATTTCTTTGGCCTCTTTTAGACCTGCCTCTGAGAGCGCAGCATAAAGTATTTCAATTGAGTGTTCCATAAATCCTAATTTTTACTATTATAAATATTGATATAAATGGGTTGATCGCTTTTATTATACTCGTATTGATCGTCATTTTTATATCCATTAAAAACACACCTATATTCCTCAAAGTCTTGTTCTGTGGCTAGCCTCACGGTATAATATCTGTAATCAATATGCGAACTGAAGGCGTTAAAATAAGAGCCTTTAAGAACTGAAGTGTGTAAAATACAGACATTAAACCTACCTGGGAGAATAAATCCCAGCGTATGTTCCTCTACGACGACTAGTAGCGTTTTTTCAGTTTCTAGTAGGTTTGTCGCCTCATTTTTTGTTGTCATTTTCATAGCTATTTTCCTTCTGATTTCTTATACTAATGTAGTGATATATCACTACAAAACCAAATTTATTTGAAAATAATTTTTACTTAAATTGCTGAAATTCAGTGCACAATGCCACTAAGCGGGGGATTGTTTTAGGATAGCTTCTAGGCTTGTTTTTGGTAGGAAAACCTTGGATTGGTAATGATAATATTTCCCCTAGAAACAGCAGCACGGGAAGAAATTTTTACCGTAAAAGCTCAGGCGAGAACCTCCGGTTTCGCAAGCCCAAATTGAGGGTTGGGTGAATATTAAGGTTTGATAGTTATGATTTCCAGCAAGGTGAATTCGTCCGTCGGATCGGCAGAATGCGTTTCGCCATCTTCGTAAAATAGCACGCCGTCTCCACTCTGGTAGGCATCAGAAAAATTTCCGGAGAAACCGAGCATCAGTGCATACAAGTCGTATCTCATTTCTTTGACCCGAAAAGCGACCGTATAGCTTTCATCAGATAGAAGTTTTTCCAGCTCCTGAAATTGATATATTTTATTTAATTCCATAGTTCAAATTTTAACACTTCATTAGCTAATTTATATCATGCCGAGGCAAATATAAATGAACTGACTGGAATGCACTTTATTTTACTCTTCAGGTTTGGCAGTCGACTGCTCAGCTGATTTTTTTCTGATAATAACCTCATATCCAATAAGCTCAAAAGCCTCATTGAGTTTGTTTGCCCAACCTTCAATTTTCACTTTAGCGTTTGACCTATTCCTATTTCCTGTGATCTCGGCGAATTTTTCCCAGGATAAATCTTCCGCTTTCAGAATTTCCTTTATTTTTTGGTTCATGGTGCTGCGCTGGTTCGTAGGATAACCAGAGAGAAAGATAATCATTTACGGCGATTTTGCGCTTCGGTCGAGGCATCAATTTCAAAATTGTTGCAGGATTAATAAATCCATTCCCCTTGAAATATTTGATCAAGCTCCTCTTGCAACCACTTAAATGCCTCCTGAACATTTGCGCCATTTTCAATTCGGCCATTACAAACATTGGTGGCACTATTTACCTGGTATTGCATCATACCATTTTGCGACCGAAAATCATCAGCTGGTACATATTCTGTTGCGGTCTCTGGAAATTCATAATCTCCGGCTTGGTCAACGGCGATGCTCTTTGCTACATATATATCTTCTGCTTCCACTTCTATCGTCCTGTGAGCATGACTTATCCGGGTAATTTCAACTTTGTATTTCATTGTTTGGTGTTTTATGGTTCGCATTTGCTATGATAAATTTCTCTGCTTTTTGGTGCGCTTTATTTTTAAGGCTTTTAAAAATCCGCACCGTGGATATTCCAATGATCACCCTTGATACCTGAAGGTTATTGGTTCCACCTTTGTAGTGTTCATAGTGTGTGTAGACTTGCATAGTGCTGGATTATTAATTGTATAATTCATTTTGGGGTGGATTAACTTCATCTTCGCTATCCTCATTATCCCATAAAACGGTTATCTTGGATCTCAAATGATTGATGGTTCCCCTGATGTGCCCACCTTCGTATTCTTCAATTGCTATCAGCGCATCCAATGCCTGGTAGTATAAATCCAGTTTTGTGTTTTCTATATTCATGATTTTTGTTTGTTTAGATATAAATAATCGCCAATTGACAGATCAAAATGATCTTCCAGATCGTGCCAGATTTCCATACAATCCGTACCTACCGGATAATTCAAAAAGGGTTCATCTAGTTCCATATCTTCGTTCACTGGAACATCCCCCAACGCTGTCCATACCTGCTCAAAGGTCTTGTTTTCAAACTGTTGCATTGTCATATATTTTTTTGCCATTATTAAACTTTGCAGTTACGCTTTCAAAATTCCGCAACATTCCCCCGTCACCTTCCTCTACATAGAACTTTTTAGACCTCCGGCATTCGATTACAGTTACCAGATCAGCGGTATTGATAGATATTTTACAGGCATTGGCTAAGGCCAATTCCTTATCTTCGGTTTGTACAATTAGATTTTCCATTGCTATAAATTAATAGTTACCGTATTTCTAAACGTATGACTGTAGAAGTCAATTAGAAATTTTGCATTGTTCAACTTCTTAACATGGTCACCCCTGGTATTATTGTAATAACTCTTAAATGCTTTGGCCATGCGTTCTACATCGAAAGACCAGTCAATTTGCTGAGTAAAATGATCGGCCAGCAACTGCGCCTCTTTTCTTGCTTTAGCCAATGTTATCTTTGTCGTTTTCATAGAGAGTAATATTTAAGTAGTATTTAAAAATGTATAATTAATATACGCTCGCCCGATCCTGAAGCAGCAACCCAAACATGGTTCCCGCCCCTTCCAGTGATGTAATGCTGTTCAACAGGCTTAACGAAAACCCTGCAATCGGAAGCAATCGCATCCAAAATAAAATCTTGATAAGTTTCATGATCCTTGCCGTTCATTTTAAAATTCTCTTCTCCGGTTTGATTCCAAAATTTTAAACAGTGTATAATCTCCTGCAATTCTTTAGGGATCACCCGCCCAGGTTCAACAATGCCAATTAATACTTTGTCGTGAGCTGCTTTTTTTTGTTCACCCCTTAAATAGTACACTTCAGAACAGTTGCGCACACTTAGACCATGCCTATCGCAAAGTTTCTCGGCACTTGCTATCGTATCTGCGGTTACATCGTCCGCACACAAATAAAGTTGTACCCCTTTAAAGTCTATTGACTCATATTCCGTTTTTGGGTCTGTTGCTATCCATTCCATAATAATAAGTTTTAGTATTTTTTGATCAATTTTTCTACTGCTTCTGCTTTGGTAAAACCTAACCAGCTTTTAGTAAAAGTTCCTGATTCGCCATCAGCATACTCCCAAAAGTGTCGGCCTTTAACCACCTCATACCACAGATTGCCACTGTTCATGTTATCATTTCTCAGTATAAACTTCTCAAGCCCATTAAAGGATACTTTATAAACAGTATATTCCATGTCTCGCCTATCGAATATTTTAACAGTTACATTTTCCATATCCTTATTTTAAAAAGAGATTTTTAATTTGCACTTTAACGGTTCCCTGCTCTTTATAAACATATCCCATATTGATGCCCGCTTTATCCTTCATATAAAGCACATTGCCAATGCCTGGCACACGTCGTGCGGTTAAGCAATCAAAGTCAACCTTTGACTTAATAAAGGCTCTCACGTCATTTGTTATACCTTTTGCTCCTGTATTGAATGTTGTTGTTAGTGCCATAACTTTTGCATTGATTATTTATACTAATGTAGTGATATATCACTACAAAACCAAATTTATTTGAAAATATATTGCAGTTAACATGCTGATTTACAAATAATAATGGAGCAACTCCTAGTAAAAAGAGAAAGATCAGAATACTGTTTTTCACTGCCGAAATTCCTGGGCACTGGCGGGTGTGGTCCTGCACTGCAAACAGTAAAATCGCAGAAAATTTTCTCCGTAAACACCAAAGCGAGAACCTCCGGTTTCGCAGGCCACAATGCGCGGTGGGCTACATACAAAATGCAACATTTTCTTTGAGCCGGTAGCCGCTGGAAGGGCTAAACTACTAAAATGCACCGCGCTGTTTGAGCCGGTAAGCGCCGGAAAGATTAGCACACATGCCCTGCAAACTAGATAGTTAGCTTTTGCAATTTTCTGGTTTGCCATAAATATATTGGCCGTCTCGTCCGATTTGTGGGGTTAAATTAACCGTTTGATGCGACACTGCTAGGTTAGAACTGCAACCGTCTAAAAACGTATTGAGCAATTGCTCATTCAGGTCAAGTGCTTTGTATAAGCTTTGCATCGCTTGTCTGGTCTGTGCCCGATTGTGTCTGATTGATAATTCAAGCTGTTTGATTGTCTTTTTTAGTTCTGGTATTCGCTTTTGGTACACCCGTACTTTTAAAGTGGATTCATGAATAGCGTCTGCACATTTGCACTTTATCAATCTGGTCGGCGGGTAATATTTGAAGTTCTTTTCCTGCTG
>Ga0222419_100694_pt1 | contig 21356 bp, 9 predicted proteins | sample 1B20Ametagenome_FD_182474 | JGI IMG/M metagenome (GOLD analysis project Ga0222419, IMG submission 182474) | Enriched microbial communities from leaf-cutter ant dump, University of Wisconsin, Madison, United States - 1B20A (version 2) | ecosystem: Environmental > Terrestrial > Nest > Insects nest >... | reverse complement strand
TCACCGCTCCATCGAAATTGTTGCCATCATCATCCAGCATGATCGAGCCGCTGCCGGCATCGATCGTGCTGATACCTGTCACTTCCAACGGACCGGCCTGGGTGATCGCACCGTCCTGACTGTCCGCTGTCAGATCACCATCGATGTCGCCATGACCCAGATTCAGATTGCCGTTGCTGGTGACTGTCAGCGCATTGGTATCCAACGCGCCGAGAACCAGACCGTCCGTGTCAACAATCTGCGTGGTCCCGCCGGTGAGGGTTACCGCATCACCGAAGTCATTCCCGGCACCTGTCAGCGTGATCGCGCCACTGCCCGCATTGACTGCCGTGGTTCCCTGTACGAGCAATGCGCCAGCCGTCTGCCCGATCACCTGATCGGTGCTGGTCAGTGCCAGATTGCCGCTGGCCGTGACATCGGCACCCAGAGCGATGCCACCATCACCAGTCAGCGACACATCGCCGCCCGTCAATGCATTACTGATGGACAGCAGACCCCCGGATTCCAGCGTGATCGAACCCGTGCCGCTGTTGATCGCACCCGGCAACGACAACGCACCACCGGCAACCAGTTCCACATCAGCGTTGGCGCCACTGGTCAGGCCGGCCACGGTCAGATCATCCACATCGTGGATCGAGATGCCTGCACCGCTGGCCGTTACCGTCCCGACGAAATCGTTGTTGTCATTGGCCAGCGTGATCGAGCCGCTGCCGGCATCGATCGTGGTGGCACCACCTGCTGACAACTTGCCGGATGTCTGCCCGATCGCCTGATTGGTGCTGGTCAGTGCCAGATCACCACTGGCCGTGACATCGGCGCCCAGAGCAATGCCACCGTCGCCGGTCAGCGACACATCACCGCCCGTCAGCGCAGCACCGATGGACAACAGGGTCCCGGACTCCAGCGTGATCGAACCCGTGCCGCTGTCGATCGCACCCGGCAAAGCCAACGCACCACCGGCAACCAGCTCCACATCACCGTTGGCGCCGTTGGTCAGACCAGCCACGGTCAGATCACCCACATCGTGGATCGAGATGCCCGTGCCGCTGGCCGTCACCGCATCACCGAAGTTGTTGCCATCATCATCCAGCGTGATCGAGCCGCTGCCGGCGTCGATCGTGCTGATACCTGTCACTTCCAACGGACCGGCCTGGCTGATCGCACCGCCGTTGCTGGTGGCGTCCAGAGAGGCCACCGTACCGCCCCCCAGATTCAGGGCGCCCTGGCTGGTGACTGTCAGCGCCTCGGTATCCAGCGCACCCAGAGTCAACCCGTTGCTGTCGTTGATCTGCGTGGCACCTCCATCGAGACTCACCGCACCGACGAAATCGTTGCCCGCACTGGTCAGCGTGATCGCGCCACTGCCCGCATTGACTGCCGTGGTTCCCTGTACGAGCAATGCGCCAGCCGTCTGCCCGATCGCCTGATCGGTGCTGGTCAGTGCCAGATTGCCGCTGGCCGTGACATCGGCGCCCAGAGCGATGCCACCGTCACCGGTCAGCGATATATCACCGCCCGTCAACGCATCATCGATGGACAACAGGTCCCCGGACTCCAAGGTGATCGAACCCGTGCCACTGTCGATCTCGCCCGGCAGTGTCAATGCGCCACCGGCAACCAGTTCCACATTGCCGTTGGCGCCGTTGTCCAGAGAGGTGATCTCCAGATCGTCCGCATCCGCCAACGACACATCCTGCCCTGCCGCTGTCACCGCACCAACAAAAGTGTTGCTGGTGTTGTCCAGCTTGATCGCGCCGCTACCCGCATCGAAAGCCGACGTACCGGTCACCGCGAATGCGCCGGATTGACGGATGTCGCCGTCACTCGTCGTTATCGACAGACCACCGGAACCAATGACCATCGATGCCGCATCAAAGGAACCACCAGTCACGGTGAGCCCTGCCAGCGCCCCGTTGGCACCATTGCCCACGGCACCGGCGAACGTGACCGCGCCGCTGCCAGCCTCGACCGTCAATGTCCTTGCCGTCGCATCGGCGTTGTCCACCGTGCCGGTGACATGCACCGCACCATTGCCGCTGCTGCTGTCGAGGATGACGTCGTTGCCGAGAACCACCTGGCCCTGGTAACTCTGCGAGTTCGCCTTGATGGTCGTGTCCGGAGTGTCTCCGCCCAACGTGATCAGATCACCCGTCACCGACAGATCGCCGTCGAATGACAGCTCGCTGCCGAGCAGTTCGATGTTGCCGAGGCCGGCATCCAGCATCGTGTTCTGCACATCGAACTGGTAGTTGCCCCAGCCCATGTCGATGTCGTTGGCGTGAATGAAAAAATCGCCGGCACGCACCGACCCCGTGGAGCCCGGCGTGCCATTGCCGAACTGGACCTCGCCGCCAGTGTAGGTGTCGTCACCGGTACGAATGTCCAGAACACCGCGACCGATATTGATGTCGATTCCGTTGTTGCGCCCGAGGAGAACCTTGCAGGCTAGGCAATCGGCACGACCGGTATAGTCCAGATCCCCCGCATTACCGCCGTAGTTCGCCCACAGATGAAGATCAAGCGGCCCTGAACCACTGTTGCCACTGATCTTCTCGTCCACATAGATGCTGCCGGCCGCTTTCAGGTACAGCGAAGATCGGCCTGGTGCCTCGATCTCGCCAGCGACGGTGATGTTGCCCTCCTGCGTGCCGCCGCTCCCGGTGAAGATCGATACGTTGTTCCCGCTTACCAACGCGCTTTCGATGACGTTGATGCCGATCTGGGAGTCATCGGCAACAGCTTCGAAATATTTGTCCGAAGATGGGCCGGACAGTGTCCCGCCACTACCAGCGACCAGAGTGACGTCGTACGGATCCAGCAACCAGGAGCCGGCTTTTCCGGCCGGGACCGAGGCCGAAGCATCCACCGTGCCCTGTACATTGAGTGCGTCGTGGGCGGAAGTCTCCACCCGGCCGCCATCACCGCCCGCCACGCCGCCACGTGCGCTGATGTCACCGAGGAAATTGTTGACGCTGTCGCCCCACACCACCACCGAGCCGCCGTCACCCTCATGCGTGGCATCGGCCTTGATGGTGGCATCCGGGCCCACGTAGACCGCCTGTGCGGTCTGCAGGCCTTCGCCGCCTTGCCAGCCGCCACCGATGCGGATATCGCCACCGCCGGAAACGCCTGAAGCGTCGATGCTTCCCCCGGTCACGCCGACGTTCTGGTCAGACAGCATCTGCACGCTGCCGCCGCGCACGCCGGTCACGTCGATGTCGCCGCTGTTCATGACATTGCCGCCATCAGCGACCAGCCGCACCACTCCGCCTTCGGTGCTGATGCTGCCGGCATTGATCACGCCACTGTTGTTGACCAGGTCGGTGAACAGGTCCTTCGCGGCCGAAGCCTGCAGCACCACGGTGCCATCCTCGGCATGCAGACTACCCTTGTTGGTGACCGCCGCCTCGCCTTTTTCCAGACGTTCCTTCAATTCGCCGGTGATCTGGATGTTGATCAGGCCGTTGCCATCGAAATCGAGTACGGCGTGCTCCGCACCGTCGAGATTGATCTTGCCGTAGTTGGCGAAGATCAGCCCGTCATTGGCGACGCTGCCACCCACCAGTGCCACCGAGCCACCGCTGGCCGCCTGGATCAGGCCGTGGTTGACGACGCCCGCAGCCGGGCCGGTGGCATTGAGGTTGTAGTGCCCGGCGAGGAAATCCTTGGGCGTGAGGTCCAGCGTGCTGGCCAGCAGGCCGCCCACGTTCAACTGCGCGGAACTGCCGAAGATGATGCCGTGCGTGTTGATCAGGAAGACCTGGCCATTGGAATTGATGCGGCCGAAGATCTGGCTGGGGCTCTGGTCGAGAATGCGGTTGAGCGCCACCGCCGATTTCGACGGCTGGTTGAACAACACCGACTCGTTGGCCGCGACGTTGAAGCTGTCCCAATTCAGCGCGAGTTTTTTCGACGCCTGGTTGATGACAGTGCTGTTGCCCTTCTGCGTGATCGTGCCGGAGCCACCGACCACGGTGCCGCCGGTGGGGCCACCGGCCAGCGCTTCGCCGCTGATCACGACCGAACCGAACAGCAGGCCGATGCACAGGCTGAGCGGCCAGGTACGGCGCAATGGCAAGGTGGCGCCTCCCGCGATCATCTGCCTGCAACTGTTGGCTTTCCGCTGACGCCGATGAATGCGTGTGCTCTTGCTCATGATCGCCGCCCGTCAAAAAGTGAAACTGAACTTGGAATAGATGTGGAAGTCCTTGCCGTCGGAAGACTTCACCGATCCCAACGGCACGGCGCCATCAAGGTGGAACTCGAAGTGCTTGAAGCGTGGCAGGCGGAAGATCAGGCCGGCACCGGCACCGCTGTATTCAATGCCTTTCGAGCCGGGGCCACGGTTGGCTCCGGCCGCAAAGCCCTTGGCGTAGTCGACGAACACCTGGAACTCCAGCAGCTCACGCCAGGGCCTGCCGTAGAACGGTGAAGCAACATCACCGAAACCCGGCGCATAGGTGTGGTATTCGAGGGATGCGTAGTAGCCGCGGTCACGCAGCGCATCGGCAATCGGATAGGCACGCACGCTGTCCGGCCCGCCCAACGCGAGCTGTTCCAGCGGCACCAGCGCGTCACGCGAATACTGGCCAACCAGCTTGAAGTCGAGCCGCTGCGACTTGGTCAGGAACTGCATGCGGGTATAGGCCAGCCTGGCGACCAGGAATTTGCTGGCATGCGCCGGGCTGACCAGGTCGGGCTCGGCCGAATCGTCGCTGAGCGACTGGCGCAGGCCGGCCTGCAGGATGTTGACGCCGTGGAAACGACGGTCCGTGTGCAGCAACTGGTAACCCAGTTCCGCCACGGTGAACTTCTGGTCGGACAGGCGCATGCCCAGGCTGTCCAGCCGCGACTGCTCCCTGGAAACATGCAGCGTGGCCACCGACTCCAGGCCATCGCGATTGATGAACTTCCAGTCCAGGCCGCCGTAATAGAGCGTGGTCGGCCCCTTCACGTCGAGCGCCGCGAAAGTGCCGCTGTTGATCTGCAGTTCGTTGCGCGAGGCACCGGCCACCACGCTCAGGCCGGGTACGCGCACGATCGGTGCCTGATAGATCAGCGAGCCATAGATGTTGTCATTCGGGTCGAGCGCGTAGTCGACGCTGGCCTTGAACATGTCGCCCAGACGGAACGGGTTGTCCCACTCCAGGCCGGCCTCGAGCCGGTAGCGACCGGTCAGCTCGGTACCGTAGTTGTTGGCGCCGAGGGTGAACTTGTATGGCCGCTTCGCTTCGTTGGCGACCATCACAAGATCGGTGTCACCGGTGTTCTCGCCGGGCTGGAAGGTCGATGACACCGTGACTCCCGGCAGGTCGTGCGCATACATCAGCGCGGTGTCCACGTCGCCCTTCTGCAGCGGCTTGCCGCGGAGCTTTTCGGCCGATGCCGAAATGACGCCGGGCCGGTAGCGCCGGTTGCCCTTGACGATGATCTTGCCAATCTGGCCTTCGAGCACTTCGATCGTGACGATCTTGTCGTCACCGATGGTCTGCGCCGGAAGAAAGGCATTGGAAACGATGAAGCCGGCCGTCCGGTAACGCTCGACGATCTCGTCCGCCACCGACTGCATCTCATCGAAGCCCAGCTCGGCCTGCCCGTCCTCGCCGGCCATCTTGCGGAACCGCGCATCGGCCAGGGCCTGGATGCTTTCCGGCGTCACACCGAGTTTCCCGTGGTCAGCCACGCCGGTGACCCTGAAGCCGCGTACCGCGATCTTCTGGCCGGCTTCGGCATGACGGTCTTTCACCGGCGGCACCACACCGCCTGTCGGTGATGGAGCCCCGACCGGATCATCCACTGCCGTCGCAGGATCTACGCCATCGGTGACAGGCGTACCGGTCGGCGGGTCGGACAATGCATCGCCGGCACTCTGTGCACAGGCAATTCCACCGGCCAACGCCAACACCAACGCGGTCGCGAAGCAAATATTCCGCACACTACCCCCTCGGTCGCATCACTATCCCAATGATGACGATCCTCGAGGCGGCCAAGGCCGCCACTCGTGGAACTTCAGACCCCCAACAGAGACAGGCTGACGCCGTCTCCAGGTCCGCACGCGTCCCATCAGGATACACCCTTACCATTTGCTTGAAACAGGCGCAGGGAAACCGCGGAAACTCCGGCAGCAAGCCCGGAACCCGCTGCGAGCCGTACAGATGGCCCCGGATCCGGGACAGATCAGGCCCGGGCCGGCAAAAACCCATCTCGCCAACCGTGGCAGACCGGCTGTCCCGGAAAACATCGTGCGCCGCTAGTCACGGAACACCAGCCAGCAGGCCAGTACAACCAGCACCACCACGCCGGCCAGAACCCCCAACCACGGCTTCCAGGCTACCGGCGGGCGCATCAGCAGTGAGGTCATCGCATTCGCTGCACTGTCGCCACCGGCAGCCGGAGCCTGTGCATGGCGCAGGCGCGGGGAGGTGGTGGCCTCTTGCGACAGAAGGTCCTTGCGGGCAGTGACGAGATTGCCGCTGTCACGCATCGCCCCGAGGACGCGACGCCGGCGTGCGCGGTATTCCGCGCGCGTGATCCGGCCCAGCCGGTGTGCTTCGTCAAGCACCCGCAGGTCGCGATTGATCGCCCGTTCTCGCTCGCTCATTTCAGCTCCCTGAGTATCCGGAAACCGACATCCTGCTGCGGTGAACCACTGTCGCTGCGGCTCGTGTCGACATTGCAATCGGACCAGTAGCTGTTGAAGCTGCCACCGCGCACCATCACGCTGCCGCCGTTGAACACCCACTCCCACACATTGCCGGTCGCGTTCACCAGCCCCCACGGATTGTGGGATCGGCCTCTCGCCGATACGGCGGCACCACCGTCGCTGCCACCAGCCGTGGGCGGAATGCAATTGCTGTCCTCAGCCTGCTTCCAGTTGCCCGCCTTGGCCGCGTGCAGCCACTCCTCATCGGTGGGCAGGCGGTAGGTGAACCCGCTGAGGTCGCCAAGCCAGCGCCCATAGGCCTGGGCCTGGTCGAAAGTGATGTTGCTGACTGGCGCGGCCCCCAACTCGGGATCGCCCACCGAGATGGCCGCGCACTTGCCGGTGGCCCGGCAGAACTGGTTGAACTCGTTGATCGAGATTTCCGCACGCGACATGGCGTAGGCCCTGCCGCCGCCAACACCGGGCACCACGACCATGAACGGCCCCTGCCCGCCATCCAGCAGCTTGTCGCGACAGAATTTGCCTGACCCGGCGAGGCCAGCCTTCTCGCACGCGCCTGACCCCGACGATGCGGTCGGTGCCGGTTTCGATGGCGCCTGCGTTCCCGCCTGACCGGCATCGGATCGCTGGCCTGTCGCGGTACCCGCTGGCGTGGTCGGTGCCCCCGTCGGCTTGAGTCGTTCGAGTTGTTCGGCCAACGTCTTGCTGGTCAACTGCCCGCGCGTGCGCATGTCCGCCTCGATCTGGTCCAGCGCGACCGCGTCGCTTCGCCGGATATCGGCAAGCTGCTTCTGCAGCTTCGCATACACATCGCCCGCAAGCGGCTTCCCACCGGCGGCCATGATCGACGCCACCAGTTCGTAGCGCGCCCTGGCGCTGCGCAAATCCGCATTGCCGTCCAGCGTGCCGAGACCCTTGGTCAGCACGTCTGCCGCCTGCTGGAAGCGGCCACGCTCGAAGGTGTCCTGTGCCGCGCCCAGATAGGCGTCGGCCAGCAGTTTCGGCCCTTCCCGCTTCAGGAACGGGTTGTCCGGCTGCAGGGCCTTGACCCGCGCCAGCGACTGGCTGGCCTTGTCGACGTCGCCAGCCGCCACCGCACGTTTCATCGACTCGATGCGCGACTTCGCCTCGGCCAGGGCGCTTTCCTGATCGGCCTTGGCCTGCAGTTCTTTTTGCAGTGCATCGAGTTTTGCGCTCTGCGCGATCAACGATGCCGACTCCGGCATGTGCTTGAGGCCGAAATCCACCGCGCCCTCGGCCTGCGGCAAGTGCTGCTCGCCGGCCAACCGGGCCGCCTCGTTGGCGATGGCCGTGCCCAGGGTGTCGACCGCATGGGTGGTTTCGGGCGAGTTGTCGCCCTGGAGCGTTTCCATCGCCGTCGCCACCGAATGCTGCCAGTCGGCCGTGAGCGATGGTTTCGCGGCGAACTCGAGCAGAGCCGCGCGTGCATCGACGATTTCCTGCGCCTTCTGCTGCTGGATCTTCTGCTGCTCGACTGCTCGTGCATCGGCAACCTCGGCCAGCACGGCGGCGAAAACCGCTTCCGACGGATCGAGTTCCCGCGCGGTATCAGCGATGCGCTCGGCAGCATCGAGATCACCCGCGGCAATGCGCTCGCGTGCCACTTTGGCAAGTCCGGCATTGGCCTTGCCTTGCACCTCGGCAAAGTCCGTCGAACTCCCACCGAGCTCGGCGCGCGCATTTTCCAGCGCGCTCTCGATGTCCTGCAGCCACACCGCAGTACCAGCCGGCCTGGCCAGCAGGTCATCGATGCGGCTCTTCGCCAGGGCATCACGCTGGGCCTCGGTGGCCGCCTGCTGCGCCTGGGCATTGCGCTGTTCCAGCAACTGTTCGCGGGCCGACGACAGCGCCGAGTCGTCGGGGAACAGTTCGACCCCGACACCGGCGATATCGATGGCGGCATCGAGATTGCCGTCATCCCGCTGCCTGTCAGCCTGCGCGGACAACAGGGACTTCAACCGTGCCGTCTGTCCGGCCAGTTCCTCATCCCCGAGCAGAGTCGCCGCATCGCGATAGGCCGTGGTGACCTCGGTGCGCCAGCCACCGGTATCGCTCACGTTGTCGAGCAGGCCGGTGAGAGCCTGCATCTTCTGCTCGCGCTGCTGTTGCAGTTCCCTCGCCTGCTGCTCCTGCTGCTGCTGCGCGGCCAGCGCCCTGCCCAGCACATCAAGCTCCTCAGCGCGCCGCTTCAGGCGGCTGGAGTCAGGGAAGAGACTGCTGGCCAGCTTGAGTTCGCCAGCGGCATCGTCGACGCGCTCGTCATCCAGCGACTTGCCGATCGCGGCATCGTATTTGAGCTCCAGCTCGGTATTGTCGAGCAGGGTGCTGCCCGGGTCGATCGCGCGGATGCTGGCAAGCGTGGCCACGACGTTGTCCGGCTGGTTCTCGAAGATCGCGTCCGCATCGATCTGCCGGCTGAGCTGGGTATCCAGTTCGTTGAGGCGGTCGTTCTTCTGCTTCTCGATGGTGGCAAGCCGGATGTCGAGGTCAGGCGAATACAGCTTCAGGTCGTCACGAAGCTTGAACACCCGCTGGGCACCAGCGTAGTCGTAGCGGCTCTCCGCCGGATTCCAGTAGGCGTCGATCCGGCTCAGCAGGAAGCTCTGGATCAGGTCGCCCTGGTCGATGACGATGCGCTTGCGCTCGTCTTCGCTCAGGCTCTCGAGTGCCTGCAACGCCTGCGTCTCGCTGGTGTAGTGGTCGGCGCGGGCCAGGCCGAACCGCGCGATCACCTCGGTCACGTGATGGCTGTGCTGGTAGTTGAGCCACGCCCAGGTGCCACCCGCCACTGCCAGCGCCGCCGGCAGGCCGTAGAGCAGTACCGGCTTCATGCGCTCGCCCAGGCTGATCTCGCGCAAGCCGTCGATCAGGTCGTTGGCGCTCTTCAGCCGCTGCTCGCCGGTGAACGCGACACTGGCGCACAGCGTACGGTACTGGCGCTTGGTCAGGCCTTTCACATGGGGCGGCTTGCGGCCCTCCTTCATGGCCACTTCAGCGCTGGCCTTGTCGTAGGGATGCTTGCCGGTCAGCAGCTCGAAAACCACGCAACCCAGCGCGTAGATGTCGTCGGCAGGCACCGGATCCTTGCCCTGGATCATTTCCAGGCTGGCATAGGCCGGGGTCATCGCGCCCAGCGTGCCGGCATCGAACACTGTCTGGTCGCCCACCGCGTCGCCCATGTGCTTGCCCGCCCGGGCGATACCGAAGTCGAAGACTTTCGGCACGCCTTCGCGCGTGATCATGACGTTCGCGGGTTTGAAATCGGAATGCACCACGCCGGCGGCATGCGCGCGGGAAAGTGCTTTCGCCATGCCTTCGATGTACGGCCGGGCCTGCGACAGCGGCATGCCGTTGTAGGCGCGCTCGCGGATCAGCTGCTTCAGGTCGGAACCGTCGATGTACTCCATCGTCATGAAAACGATGGTGCGGTCCTTGTCGAAATCGAACACGCGCACGATGTTGTCGTGCGCCAGCTGCTGCGAGCGGCGTGATTCGCGCTGCAGCGAGATCAGCGAATCGGGATGGCGGCGGAATTCATCGTTCAGCACCTTCACTGCGACGTAGGGGTCGCGATCGCGCGCCTCCACCTTGCGTTCGTCGCGGGCCAGGTACACCACGCCCATACCACCGCGGCCGATCTCACGCTCAAGGTAGAAACGCCCCTTGAGCAGCGAGCCGACGGTGACGAAATCACCGCCTTCGGCGTCGGCGATACGTTGCCAGCTGGACTGGCTGCCAAGGCTGGAACTGGTGCCGGTGCCAGTACCGGTGAAGCCCTGCTGCGTCCCTCCGGCAGGCATGTGCCCTTCAGGCGGCAACCGGCCCGAAGCCGGCTTGACCACGGTGACTTCGTCATCCACCGCCGGCGGAAGCGGGCGGGAAGTCGGCTTGACGATCGTGGCCTCGTCATCCACCACTGGCGGTGGCACGGGGCGCGCCACCGGCTGCACCCGCGTGGCGTCATCGGCATCGTCCGCAGCCACCGGCGGCGCGGCCACGGGCGGTCGGCTCGCCGGCTTGACCATGGTGGCATCGTCGTCAGGCGGAGCCTGCAACACGGCCATCTTGGCCAGCAGCGCCTTGGCCACGATCGAGTCCAGGCTGCCTTCGGCACGTTGCTGCCCCAGCCATTCAACCTCGGCCGCGTACTGGGCCTCGGGCACGGCGCCACGCTCGGCCAGCGCCTCGAACAGGGCGGGGAGTTTGAGCTTGTCGGCCTGGTAGGCGCTGACCAGTTCGGCTATGGAATTCATGACGGAAAATGGTTCTTCATTCTTGGAGGCGTACGACAACCGCCGAAATGTTGTCCCGCCCTGCACGACTCATCGACAGGTCGAAAAGACGCTCGACGAGATCCTGCGGTTGCGGGTTGCGACGGCATTCGTCGTCAAGTTCGGCATCGGAAACTTCCTTGTTGATGCCGTCGGAACAGAGCACGAATGCCATGCCGGGACGGTTGCCGGCGATCACCCAGTCCACGAACAACTGTTCTTCGGCTCCGACCGCCCGCGTAAGTACGCCGGAGCCGGCATGGGACGACGGCACTGCACCGAAATGGGTGATGTCGTCGTCGCCGCCGTGCACGTGGTCACGCGTGATCTGGCGCAAGCGGCCGTCCTCGAAGCAATAGGCCCGGCTGTCCCCGATCCAGCCGCACAGCATGAAATCCTTGTCGTGCACGAGCACCACCACCGTCGAGCCGATCAGGTCGACGCCGCGGGTGGCTGCGGTTTCCAGCAGGTCGGCGTTGATCCGTACCAGGCTGTCCTCGATGGATTCGATGAAATCGAAGACGCTGCCCTGGCGTGGCAAGGCGCCGAGGCGCTCCACGATCAGGTTGCTGGCATAGTCGCCGGCCGAATGGCCGCCCAGGCCATCGGCAACAACCCACAGGCCCACTTCGTCGCGCACCAGGATGGCATCCTCGTTGTGCTTGCGGACCTTGCCGGTCACGGTGCGTCCAGCAGAAACATATCGAGTCGTCATGCTTCAACCTCGATGATCGCGATCGGCCAGCGGCCGGGAGGCGTGCCAAGGCCGGCAGCCGTGGCAATGTGCTGGCATGCCGCCCCGGAGGACGGCATCGCCAGGCTGCGGACGAAAATTTCCGGTGACAGTTGCACCAAGGCGGGCGTTGCCAGCAGCAACAGGCGATCACCGGCGCCCACGGCGCAGACCACCTCGTCGCAGGCCGGCTGCGCCGCAGCCCCGAGGCCGGGTGATGCAGGTCGCCCCCGGTTGAACAGAAGGTCGTCGATGTCGTCATCGCCGCCGGACGACTCCACGCCTTCGGCAAAAACCGGCTGCAGGTTGCCCTGCCGCCAGCGCCAGGCGGCAGCCGACCCGACCCTCAGCAATTCAGCACGATCCCCTGTAACACGCACGGCGACCATCGAGCAATCCTCAGGCACCGGATCGACGAGATCCTCGGCCGCCTGCTGCAGCCCCGGGTTCAACGCCATGACCCGCGAGCGCAGCACCCGCATGCCGCCCATCCAGTCTCCGGCCGACAGGTCACGACCGATCCCGGCCACCGCGGCAACCGCACGCTGCCGCGGATGGGCCGGAGCCGATGACGCCACCACCAGGGTCGCGCCGGCATCGGGGCGATGCAGTACTACGGCCGCGCTGGCATGCGGCTCGGCGGCTGGAGCCGGTTCGACATCAGCCTCCACCCCAGGCGGAGGCTGCGGCGACGACGCCAGATCACTGAACAGTTCCGGATCATCCGGCAACCATGCCGCCGGCATCGCACTGGCGGGCGCCGCCGGCATCGCGACCGGCATGTCCGGCGCCTCATGACGACGGGAACTGTCCGCCACCAGCCCGTTCGGCGATCGCCAGGCCCCGCCTCCCGTATCCGCATCCAGGAGAAACCCGGCATAGGCCTCCGGCTGCGGCAATCCGCTGGTCGCCAGCACGCGTGCCGTGGCCGTGTTCCACCACAGGCACCAGGAGCCTGGCGCCGCGACAAGACGCCGCCACAGTTCGCCCAGGAACGACGTGTCGGCACGCATCGGCAACGGCAAACGCCAATGTCCCGAAGCATCCCAGTCGATGCCCACCAAGCCTTCCGGCGCCGGCAACGACGAAGCTCCCAACGGCGCGCCCAAGGCCTCTACCCGTGCATCGAACGCATCCACGCCGATCCCGCTATCGGCCCGGGCAAGGCCGCAGACCTGCTCGATGGCGTCGAACCATGCCGCGTCATCCAGCAAGGCCTGCGCAGCGGACAAGCTGTCAACAGCAACGGGCGCGGCGACGACCATCGGGAAACAGCGACCGACCCGGTCCACGCCCGGTCCCATCACCCCGGCCCACGCCGCGTCCCCGCAAACCCCCGGTGCCAGCAGAAAACGCCACGCCGGACTGGCGTGATAGGCCGCATGCCAACTGCCACCCAATGCCTGCCGGCTGGCGGCAACGGCACTTTCGAAATGGCTGTCCCACGCATCGACGAACCCCGCCGGCAGGCGGCGTTGCACGAAATCCCCGGCTCCGGGCAGCTTTCCGAAAAAGCCGATGGCGGACACCGGCATCGCCTCAGCCCCCACACCTGAAACCGGACAAGGCGTTGCTCAGGAACGGGTTTTTCAGATTGCTGGCCTGGATGGTCAGTGCAGCCGTATGCCCACCGAAATTGAATTTGGCCACGAAGCGAAGATCCGACTGCTTCTGCAGGTTGGCCGCCTGCAGCGCCCGGAAAAATGCCCAGTCACCGTGGTAGTCGAACGTGGTCATCAGCGCACCGGACGGATCGAAGGCGGAAACCGACACCCGCCCCGGATTCGGCCCCGGCCATTTCATCGCGACATTGGTGGTGCCGCCGGGCTGGTATTCGTATTTCTGGCCGTCGATGTCGATCACCAGCTTGCCGATGGCCGGATCCAGCACCGGCGTGAGCAAGGTGAAGTCGACCTGCGGGAGATTGCCGCCCCGGAAGAACATCTGCTTGATCCGGTCGGCGCCCTGCAACTGCGCCAGCATGCCGGCCGAACCGGTGATCGCTCCCGGCCCGGTTTTCCACTTCCAGTTGCGTCCGCTGGCATCGATCAACTTGCTTGCGGTCTGGTTGTAGAAGCTGTCGAAACGTCCGCCGTAACCGAACAGGTCACCGAAATTCTGCAATGGCACCTCATTGCTGCTCGAGGGCGAGAACGGGTAACGGTCACGGGTGAACTCGGCGCAGTCCTTGCCCACGACCTGCTGGAACTGGTCGTCGAGTGCCCCGCGGGTACCGCTTGCCACCAGCGCCTCGCTCTTGCCGGCCAGCGGAGCGAACAGGTCCGCGGCCGGCCCCGGCAACTGCGCCGCCGCCTGCTGCACCATCAGCAATTGCGGATTCGGCTGCCCGGCGGTGCCGCTGAAATCCCCCATGGTCAACAAGGTCTTGCCGAGATCGTCCAGCACTCTCAGGGTCTGGTCGATCGGCATCGCACCGGGCTCACCCTCGGTGAGCTTGTTGATCTCCTCGAAATGGTCGCTGATCGCCTGCCCCGGTTTCGCGGCGGCTTCGCCACCACCGGCAGCGTCGCCAGCACCGGCTCTGGCCAGGGCCTGCGCCAACGCACTCTGGGTGAGCTTTTGCTGGGCCAGGTTTTTCGCGACTTCCCCGGCCTTGTCGGCAGCCTCCTCTTCAGGCGGTGCACGCATGAGGTCGTGGGTGTTGTCGCGCACCACCTTGAGCAGAAGCTTCAGCGGGGAGTTCGGCCCTGCCAGCTTGGCCGCCGTGGTACTGGCGTCCTGGATGCTGTTGATCGGCTGCAGTTCCATGTCGGCGAGGATGCCGTCCCAGGCGTCGATGTAATCCCGCTCGTACAGGGCCAGCACCTGCTGCGCCAGACGCGCCTTCTGCAGCGCGTCGATCTTGTTGGCACCGAACACCCAGTCATCGTCGGTGAACTGCGTCACCGCCTGGTCGATGCCCTTGTCGACCTCGTGCTTGAACACCGGCTGCGTGAACAGCGCCGGCAGCGGATCGGACAGCGCCGCGCCACTCTTGCGGTGATACACATTGCCCAGCAGGCCCAATGCCTTGTCCAGCTGCAGCGGCGCGAAGTTGCCGGTACCGGCGGCCAGCTTGAGGTTGCCGTAGATCAGTGTTGGCAAGTCTGCCGTGCGCAGCGTGTTGCGCGCCTGTTCCACGAGATCGCTGTTCAGGCTCAGCGCGCGCAGGCGCCCCTTCTGGCCGACCAGTGCATCGAAGTGCCGGTCCAGCGCTTTCTGCAACACCGTGTCGCCCGGGAACAACCGGCGCCACTCGATGCCGGCCAGGGCCACGATCTCGTCATGATCCAGATGCTCGGGCTCGCCCAGCATCAGGTAGCCCTTGAGGTAGTAATAGAGCATCTGTGGATCGGTCGCATTCAGCGCAAGCCCGCTCCGGAACTGCGAGGCCACGCCCGGCAACAGCAGGCCATTGAGTTCGCGGAAATAGGCATCGCGCACTTCGTCGCCAACCGCACCGCCCTGATACAGACCGAAGCGCATCGAAAGCGGCACGTCGCCCTTGTACTGGTCGGCCACATCCACCGCGGCGGACAACGACTCCAGCCGCTCCAGCACCAGCGCGAAGTACGCCTTCTGGTTCGGTGCCAGCGACAGGTCGCTCTGCGCCGGGTATTTCTGCAACGCCGTGCGCACCTCGTCCAGATAGCCGCTGTTGCGCCGGTAACTGCTGCCCAGGCCGAGGATCAGCAGGCCGCACAACAGGAACACTCCGATGTAGGCTGCCGCCTGGAGCAGCACCTTCTGCCGCTCCAGTTTCGGATTGGTGCCGGCAAAACCGGATTCCCTGAACAGCACGTCCTTGAGCAGGCGCTCGACGAAGAACGTGCGGCTCTGCGCCCCCGGCGCATGCAGGCGCGAGGCGTCCAGACCGAACGTGCGTGCCACCGCACCCATCATGCGGTCGATCGGCGTGCCTTCCTGCGTTCCCGAAGTGAAATAGGCGCCGCGCAACAACAGCGGTGCATCGTACTGGTGACCGGCAAAGACGCCTTCGACAAACTCCCTGGCGATCTCACGCAGCGCACCCAATTGCTGCGGGAACGACAATATCGCCGCCCGCCGTGCCCGGTCACGCTCACCGTGCAATCGGTCGAGAATGCGCGTGTTCAGACGCTCCAGCAACAGATTGAACTCCTCGAGAAACTGCTTGGCAGCGCTGCCGTCCATGGTCTTGCCGACCGGAAACGACATGCCCCAGACCTGACTGCGCAACTCCGGCGTGAGGTCGTCGAAGAACTCGGTGAACCCGGCAACCAGATCGCACTTGGTGAACACCAGATAGGCTGGCACGCCGATGCGCAACTGGCTGGACAGCTCGTCCAGGCGCTGACGAATCGCCAGAATGTGCTGCTGGCGTCCGTTGGCATCGAGCGTGAGCAGGTCAGACAGGCTCATCGCCACGATCACGCCATTGATCGGCCGCCGCTTGCGGTATTTGCGCAGCAGGCCGAGGAATTCCCCCCAGGCCGAGGCATCGGCGCCACGGTCGGAATCCTGTGTGGTGTAACGCCCGGCAGTGTCGAGGAAGACGGCTTCATCGGTGAACCACCAGTCGCAGTTGCGGGTGCCACCGACACCACGGATCGCTTCCTTGCCGAACTTGTTCGACAACGGGAAGTTCAGCCCCGAATTCTGCAGCAGCGTGCTCTTGCCCGAACCGGGTGGGCCGATCACCACATACCAGGGCAGCGCATACAGGTTGGTGCCACCGCGACGGTTCTTGCGCAGGGTATCCACCGCTTCCTGGAAACGGCTCTGCAACTGCGCGCGTTCGCTGGCCGAGCGCGCGTCGCGATCATCACCGGCGGGAGCACCCTGCTCGCCGAGGTCGTTGGCCATCTGCCTGGCCTTGCTCCGCTCGCGCATCTGCGCGACCTGCATCCACACAGCCCAGATCACCACGATCACGATGATCAGCAGCAGCCGGGCAACCGGGCTGGACAACGGCTGCGAATCACCGATGCCGAGATAGGGGCCGCCGAACCAGATCAGCAACGACAGCAGCAGCAGTCCGACGAGGGTGATGAACAGTCGGGATTTGAACAACGCAAGAAGCTTGCCCACGGTGCTCAGTCCTCCGGGCTGTACAGAATTTCGACACGCCGGTTGCGTGCACGATTGGCAGGCAGGCTCGGCGGCGAGGCGATCGGTTGCGACGAACCGGCCCCGCTGGACTCCAGCCGCGCGGGATTGTCGATGCCCTGACTCAGGATGTTCAGCACCGAACGCGCCCGTTCCGCCGACAACGCATAGTTGTCCTTGAAGCGCAGCGAACGCACCGGCTGGTCATCGGTGTGGCCGACCACCACCACGCGGCCCCTCACCTGGTTGAGTGCGTCGGTGACCGCCTTGAGCAACGGCAGTTGCTCCGGTGCCACGTCGATGCCGCCGGAAGCGAACATCGACGTGGCATTGAGACGCACCAGTGCGGAGCCATCGGGCTCCTCGTCGACGCTCAATGCACCGGCCTGCTCCTGCGGTGCCAGCAACTGTTTCAGGCTCTTGCGCTCGACCCGCGGCGGCGGCTGGCGCGACTCGTCCGGCGGTACCGCCGTGGTCAGGCCGATCTGCGCCACCCGGGCACTCACCGGCGAGGAGTGCTCGTTCAGCCGGGTGTAGAAATACAGGAAGGCACCGAGCAGCAGGCAGGCACCGGCGGCCACGATCACCCACAGCGGCACGTGGCGTACCAGTGGGTTGCGGCGGTCCTCGATGCCTTTCCAGTGCGGCGCCAGCTCGTCATTTGCGGGAGCACGCTGGGCCTTGATCCGACGGTAAAGCTCTTCCTGGATGTCGAGCAGCTTGGCGCGTCCGTCGGCCTCGATCTGGTAGCGGCCACCAAAGCCCAGCGCCAGGCAGATGTACATCAGCTCGATCAGGTCGATGTGCCGCGAGAAATCCGCGCACAGCCGGTCGAGGATGATGAAGAATTTCTCGCCGCCATAGGACTCCCCGTGGAACGTCACCAGCAGGGTCCGGGCCGCCCACCCACTCTGCTGGCCCCACGGCGTGTTGAGCACCGACTCGTCGAGAGCGGCGCACATCACGTAGCGCGCCGCCGTGATGGTCTGCGCGGGAGTGCCGGCAGCCTGGGCGCGATTCTCGAACTGGCGCACCTGGGCCACGACCTGCTCGCGCAGATGCGCGGCATCCGGTTGCGACACGCTGTTGCGCAGTTGCACCGCCAGCAGCAGCAACGGGCTGGCAGCCTGCACCAGCGCGTTCAGGCCGCCATCGAGGAAATCGCCGATGGCAGCCTGTGGCGTGGCACCTGCAGCACGCGGCGGCGGCACGGAGGCGCGCGGCGGCGGAGCCGGTGGCGCGGGCGGCGTTGCGGCAGCCGGTGCGGGCGGAACATTGCGTGGACGGACAACCGTTGCGTCATGCATCGGGTCATCGTCGCCGGGACCATGGGTACTCATGCGCTCAACCTCGGATCGCCCAGAGTTGCAGATCAAGCCCGGCAAACTCGCCGCCAAAATGGAAGGCGATGCCACCCGACGTCTTCAGCATCCGCCACATCGGCGAGTTCTTGTCGAACTCGAAATACAGGTAGCCGGCGTTGTAGGGGATCTGCCGCGGCGCCACCGGCATCGTGTTGACCGGTATGCCCGGCAACTGCAGATTCACCAGGTCGCGAATCTTCTCCACCGGGCCGATCTTCGACTGCGCCGGCAACTGCCGCCGCAGGTCCTCGGACTTCATGTCGGCCTTGGCCGCCAGCACGAACGCCGCGCTGTCGATCAGGCCGAGGTCCGGCACCACCGCCACCCATACGCCGAACTTGCGCTGCTGCAGCGGAATCGGGATGGCGGTCTGCTCCATCACCGCGCTGAGGCTGTTGCGCAATGCCAGGATCAGCGGCTCGAAACTCTCGTACAGCGCCTCGTGCCGGTACGGCGGGAACGCCGCCGGCCGCTTGCCCGGCGCCGTGAAAGTGGCCAGTTCGCCGGCCATCTCGACCAGCACGCGATAGAAATCTTCCGGGTGCAGGGTCGGTGCTGCCGCCAGATGCGCCATCAGCGGCTGGTAGCGATTGACCACCATCAACAGCAGGAAGTCGGCGATCTCCGCCGCGCCGCCACGGTCGGTCACCGCGACACGGCTGGCCAGCGCCTCGCCGCGCTGATGCAGCAAGCCCAGCAGTTCGGTGAGGAACGTCATCAGCCGCGGCACGGCCTGGCAGCTCATCGCCGTCGGCATGAAATTGTCTTCGAGAATCACCCGGCGATCGGAACGGCACTCCACCACGCGGGCCAGCGGGATCTGTGCCAACCCCTCCATCGGCTGCGACTGCGGCAGCAGGCGGCTGCTCAGCCCCCCCACTTCGAGCAACGTGGTGCCGTCGACACTGCCGGAAGCATCGCGCGCCTCGGTCTCGCGTACCCGGAAACGGAACAGCTTCTCGGCCGGTGCCTCGGGGCGGCCGATGTCCGGCTGCGCCGGCGAGCGCAGCGGCAAGGTGAGGAATACGGTCTGGTCACGCCAGTTGCCATCGATCTCCAGCGCCGGCGGCAACGGGTCATCACCAGGCATCGAGAACGGCGTGCCGTCAGGGAAAACGCCACGGGCACGCTTGATGCCCAGCTTGCCGATCGCAAGCAGGTCCGATTCCAGTTCCAGCTCGGAAAAGCCCCAGGCATAGGGCCTCAAACTGCCGGAGCGCAGCTCCACGAAACGCTCGAGATAGCGCTCCTGCTGCTGCAAATGCTGGGGCCGAAGGAAAAGTCCCTCGCTCCAGACGACTTTATTGTTGTCCGCCATGCGCTGCGCTTACCCCCTCGAATGTCACCGGCTGCGCCGCCGGTACTCCGTCATGAACGAGCTCCTCTCGCCCATGCATCTGAACATCTGCTACCCGTGATCGATGACGCCCCTCACGTCACCATCGTCATTGATGCCCCGCTTTCTGCATTCTCCGCGCCGACTTGAGACGTGACAACTGTTCTTCGTAGGCACGGGCGAATTCGTCGCCGAACAAACGGCGGAAACAATCGTCCGGATCGCGCGACAGCCCCTCAAAATGCTCGCGATACCTGTCCCAGTATTTGCCCTTGCCGGCAAACGCGGAACGTTTCGAGCCATCGGTTTCCTGCTCGAAACGATCCGGATTGAAATGCGTCATCAACGACTCGAAGGCCGCGCGCACGCCGGCAAGCATGGCCATCTGGTGGCAACGGATGTCGTCGAAGGCATCCTCGAACGCCGCCGAGCCCGACATGAAGGCGGCATTCGACGGCGCCATGATTTTCTGCAACGCCTCATCCGGCGTCGGCGCGAACTTCAGCGGATTGTTCTCGGAACGCTGGATGATGGTCACCGGCAGACGGAACGTGTTCTTGATCTCGGCCCGCGCACGAAGCACTTCCATCACGCCATCCACGACGACACGGAATATCTGGTCCACGTCCTGCGGCAGCCCCACGGCCGCACCGACCTGCGCCGCAACCGGCGGAGCCGGGGCCGGTGGTGGCGGCTCGGGTGGCGCAACGGCAGGCGCCGGAGGCGATGCGGGCGGTGCCGAGAAATCGCCTATCGTGAGATCCCAGTTCTCGGGCAGCGCGTCGACCGGCTGCGCCCCGGCCGTCGCCGGCGGACGGAAATAGTCTTCGGTACCGGCCGAATGATTCCAGCCCGGGCTGGTGCCGCCAGTGGTGCTTCCGGCGGTATTGCCGGTGGTCGTACCGGACAGGAGGCCCGACGTGCTCCCCGCCGGTTCCAGGAAACTGAGGGGATCGAGTTCACTCGCCGATGGCGTACCCGCGATGCCGCCGGGGATCAGGCCATCATCCGGCGGTATCACGGCCGCCGCATGGCCTGCCGGTGCCGGTGGCAATATGTCGGACAAGCCGAAATCCAGCGGATCATCAGAGCCGGGCAGCGGCGGCACCGGGACAGCCACCGGCGATGGCGTGGCGGCGGCGCCATCGCCCAGGCTCACACCCACTTCGAACGTGTCGATCAGCAACTCGTCGCCGTCTTTCAGCGCCGAAGGGTCACCCTTGATCAGCGGCGTGCCGTTCAGCAGCATGCCGTTGGTGCTGCGATCCTCGATGAAATACATGCCGTTGAGGTAACGGATCATCGCGTGGACCCGCGACACACCCGAGGCGCTGAGTACCCAGTCGCAGTCCTCGGAGCGGCCAATACTGCCACCCGTACCATTGAAGACCTTGCTGCTGCGACTCCCGAACTGCGCAGCCTGTCGCGCGGCAACGGCGAGAGTCAGGGTTTGCGACGTCGGCACGCTGGTATTCCCCCTGCAGCTGTCACCACTCCAGTGACAGCAAATTGGATTGCCGCTGTTTCCAGGCGATGAACCGGCAACCCGGCATCGGGGAAATCAGCGGAACGATCATTCGTGAACGGCCTGCGGCATGCGGCAATCGACTGGAAGCACGCGAATCGCCCCACCCGCCGACGAGCCCGGTACGAGCCGGCTGCAGGGGCCGTGGCGTTCCACATCAAACTGGCCTGCAAACCGATCCGGCACGGCGAATCAATCGCCGGCCATCGTATCGCCCATCCCCGCGCCGGGCAAGCAGCTGCCCCGAAAAACACCGGGCTCAACCACTACCCGCGCCGCCCCCGGCATTGAGCAGGTTCATCGCCGATTCGATGAACGCAGTGCGGCGTGCCTCGAACTCCCCGGTCACCAGAG
>Ga0222419_100693_pt1 | contig 21372 bp, 15 predicted proteins | sample 1B20Ametagenome_FD_182474 | JGI IMG/M metagenome (GOLD analysis project Ga0222419, IMG submission 182474) | Enriched microbial communities from leaf-cutter ant dump, University of Wisconsin, Madison, United States - 1B20A (version 2) | ecosystem: Environmental > Terrestrial > Nest > Insects nest... | reverse complement strand
CCGCTGCCCCGGCACGCCTCCCGCCGCCCCGCCCAGCGCCTGCCAGCCGATGCACAACGCCCCCGCCGCACACAGCAGCAACGACGGCAGCAAGCGCCGCAGCGACACCGCCCCATGATCGCGACTGCCCACCACCGTCACCGCCACCGGCAGAAACCCGATCACCAGCGACGTCATCGCGATCCCGCCGGTCTGCACCGCCGTGGACAGCAGCACGTAGTAAAGCGTGTTCCCCGCCAGCGCCAGCCAGGCCAGGTTCCACCACTGCCGCCGCGGCAAACGCGCCAGCAGCGAACGCCAGCGCGGCGCGATCAACACCGCCGCGATCAGCCCGTAGAAAAAATAGCGTCCCACCGTCAGCTGCAACGGACTGAACTGCCGCACCAGCTCCGGCGCCAGAAACACCAGCCCCCACAACGCCCCCGCCCCCATGCCGCAGGCCACCCCGGTGAACAGACCGGTGTGGCGGGCGACGGGAACGGCTGGTGCGGTCGAGAGCGTGTCCATGCGCGCAATCTACTCGCGCGAATGCGATGATTTGACCGTATCTATGGCCATCAAACGAGAAAATTTCCCGATCATGGCGAAAAAGACCACCAGCCACGGCCTCACCCTCGATCGCTACGACCGCGCCATCCTCGCCATCATCCAGCGCAACAACAAAACCCCGCAGCGCGTCATCGCCGAAGCCGTCAGCCTCTCCACCGCCGCCGTCCAGCGCCGCATCGCCGCCATGGAAAAAGCCGGCGTGATCACCGCCAACGTCGCCGTCGTCGACCCCGACACCGTGGCCGCCACCATCACCGCCATCGTCGAAGTACAGATGAAAGACGAACGCGCCACCACCTCCGACCGCGCCAAAGCCCTGTTCCGCAACACCCCCGAAGTCCAGCAATGCTTCTACGTCACCGGCGGCATCAGCTTCGTCCTGATCATCGTCGCCCCCAACATGCCAACATACGAAGCACTGACCCGCCGCCTGTTCGCGGAGAACGAGCTGGTGACCAGCTTCCGCAGTTTGATTGCGCTGGATCGGGTGAAGACGGGGACGGCGATCGTGGTGCCTTGAGGGCTCGGGATTCGGGATGACCAGCCATTCGACTGTTGAGAGCCGGGATTCGAAAGAGCAAAAGCCGAAGCCCGGTGACTGTACCCCCTCTTGCATGTTCAGAACGGGGGTATGTGTTCGGAGGAGACATGGTGGACATGTTTCAGGGCTGCCTCCGACCAGTCACTCAGGGTTGAAAGCATTGCTTCTCTGCGTGAATCGGGCCATCCAATGGGATAGCACCACGAAAAAGCAAACAGACAGACTCCCGAAAACGGGAGCTCTGCGGTGATTGACCGAACGATTGCCCACAACCAGGAGGGGAGCGGCGATGAAGATATCGATCATCAAGGTCATTGCGGTGTGGTCGGCCCTGTGGTCATGCGGAATCATGGCGCAGACCAGCACGAAGCATTACTACTACACCGACCCACAGGGAACGGTGCTGGCCAAGGCCGACGAGCAGGGCAATATCGTGGAAAGGTACGACTATGCACCGTATGGAACACAGGTGCTGGGTACGCCACCGGAGGGACCAGCGGGGTATACGGGGCATGTGAATGACGGAGAGAGTGGGCTTGTTTACATGCAGGCGCGTTACTACGACCCGACTGCCGCACGCTTTCTTGGCGTTGACCCCGAAGCCACGGCAGCAGGGAATCCATTCAACTTCAATCGTTACGCCTATGCCAATAACAACTCCATTGCAAATATTGATCCAGATGGACGTGAGGTCCGCTATGCAATCTCTGGCGGAGTATCAATGCTGAGCCCCATGCAAACCATGGCATATCTTTCTAGATCGAAAACTTTCAGATCCGAGTATAATATTATAAATAACGCTCAAACCACCTATACCATTGTTTTTAGTAACCAGAAGGAAAGCAGTTTCAACTGGAAAACAAACGTTATTACAATCAACCCAACAGAAGGCTTGATTGTTAAGTCGTCTGGAAGAATTCAATCCCCAGCACTTGGGGGCGGCCATGAGATTGTCCACGCGGCAGACAATGAACGTATGGGGGACAAAGAATATTCAAAGGCAATGGCTCCGCCAACCATGATGCTTCCCGGCGGAACGATAGCGATCGTGATATCCGACCCTCCGGTGGGCCCCGCTGAAGAGGAGCGCGCAACGAAAGTAGAAAGCCAAATAGCCAGTGAACTTGGTGAGCCTTCCAGGAAATATTATTATGATCAAAGCGGAGTCGTTACTACCTGCGGACCAACGAGTAATCAGACATGTTCAAAATAACCATTAATTTCGCAATGTATCTAACCGTCACTCTATTCGCAACGGGAGGCGCATTCGCACAAGCAACCCCCAAGCACATTAATGACTTAAAGAAAGCAATTGAGTCTTCACGTTCCATATCCATGAATTTTTATACAAGCACAGATTCGCTTGATCGCAACAACAAACCAAGCGAGCACGATATGACCGCCACTCTTTTCATAAAATGTGGATTTTCATGCAGCCATGTGATGCAGAGAATAACAAATAGTTTCGCGCACTCAACCATAATGCCAAGCTGCCCAAAAGATAGTGCGTATTTAGTAATTAAATTCAACAATTCCGAGACCCTCTCATACTTCCATGGTGGCGAGATAAGCAAATATGGAAATCATTGTTATTACAACAAGGAGAGCATCAATGACGTTGTTCATGTTCTAGATTTTTTTTAGCAAGCTCTGGCGTGATCACCGCCAGCGTCGCCGTCGTCGACCCCGACACCGTCGCCGCCACCATCACCGCCATCGTCGAAGTGCAGATGAAGGACGAACGCGCCACCACCTCCGACCGCGCCAAAGCCCTGTTCCGCAACACCCCCGAAGTCCAGCAATGCTTCTACGTCACCGGCGGCATCAGCTTCGTCCTGATCATCGTCGCCCCCAACATGCCAACATACGAAGCGCTGACCCGACGGTTGTTCGCGGAAAACGAGCTGGTGACGAGCTTCCGCAGTTTGATTGCGCTGGATCGGGTGAAAACGGGGACGGCGATCGTGGTGCCTTGAGGGCCGAGAGTCGGGATGACCAGCCGTTCGGCTGTTGAAAGCGGGGATCCGGAAAAGCAGAAGCCCAGACCAACGGCTCCTCAATCAGGTGGCAGATTTTCCACCGCATTCCTTGATACGCCCCCATTCACGCATGCCGATTCCCCGCAGACCAACCGAGCTATTCCGTCGACAGCTCTTTCCAAAGGCTCGGACCATCGGGATTCCCGGATTGATTGCTCGCGGAGTCCGGCTCGCTTGATACCAGAATCGAGTCACCATCAATGAAGCCCGGGAAGTGAACCCAGCGACAGACCGGCTCTGGCTCTGGCTCTGGCTCTGGCTCTGGCCTTGGCTCGTTCGAAAAGTGCGGGCCACGATGGCCCGCTGCTCTTCCGGGGCCCCTCTGGAGCGGCGGGCGGGCGGAGGAAAGCCCGAAGGGTGGCTGACATGGATGTCAGCCAGTTTTTCGCCAGCTCATGGCGACGGCATGGATGCCGGAGTTGAGGCAACGCAGGAGCAGTTGCCCGATGCCCTGTCGAAAAACCCCGTAGCCCGGCCGCGGACCTGATGGACAGGATGTCCAGCGGGCGCATAAGCGGGGTGGCCTCTCTTTTGGTTCATTTTCTCTGGCCAAACAGAGAAAAGAACTCGGCCTCCGGAGGAGGTCGAAAGCTCTTGATCTTCAAGCTTTGGCTTTGGCTTCAAGACAAAAAGCATCGCCCGCCAGCGGGCTCCTACGGTTCACAGGCAGGTGCGCGGCTTTGCCGATGTCGGGCGGTGCCCGACCTACGGATTCAAGAACGTCGCCCGCGAGCGGGCTTCTGCAAGCGATTTGCGGTGTCACCGGTGGCGGGCAATGCCCGCCCCGCGCCGAGGTGCGATGTCGGCGCTTCCGAATCCCGGCTCTCAACAGCCGAATGGCTGGTCATCCCGGCTGCTCAGGCCGCCGTACCGCCCACCGTCATCGCGTCGATCTTCAGGGTCGGCTGGCCCACGCCGACCGGCACGCTCTGGCCGTCCTTGCCGCACACGCCCACGCCTTCATCCAGCGCCAGATCGTTGCCGATCATCGAGACGCGGTTGAGCACTTCCGGGCCGGAGCCGATCAGGGTGGCGCCCTTCACCGGGCGGGTGATTCTGCCGTCTTCGATCAGGTAGGCCTCGCTGGCGGAGAAGACGAATTTGCCGCTGGTGATGTCGACCTGGCCGCCACCGAAGTTCGGGGCGTACAGGCCTTTCTTGACCGAACGCACGATCTCTTCCGGGTCGTGCTGGCCGGCAAGCATGTAGGTGTTGGTCATGCGCGGCATCGGCAGCGCGGTGAAGGATTCGCGGCGGCCGTTGCCGGTGGGCGCCATGCCCATCAGGCGGGCGTTGAGCTTGTCCTGCATGTAGCCCTTGAGGATGCCGTCCTCGATCAGGGTGGTGCATTCGGTGGGGGTGCCTTCGTCGTCGATGCTGAGCGAGCCGCGGCGTCCGGCCAGAGTGCCGTCATCGACGATGGTGACGCCCTTGGCGGCGACACGCTGGCCGATGCGGCCGGAGAAGGCGGAGCTGCCCTTGCGGTTGAAGTCGCCTTCCAGACCGTGGCCGATGGCTTCGTGCAGCAGCACGCCGGGCCAGCCGGGACCGAGCACCACGGTCATCTGGCCGGCGGGGGCATCGATGGATTCGAGGTTGACCAAGGCCTGGCGCACCGCTTCGTCGGCGAAGGCCATGGCACGACCGTTGTCGATCAGTTCGCGGTAGCTGTAACGGCCACCGCCACCGGCGTGACCCTGTTCGCGGCGACCACCCTGCTCGGCGATCACCTGCACGTTGAGGCGTACCAGCGGGCGAACATCGGCGGCGAGGGTGCCGTCCGAGGCGGCGATCAGCACGGTATCGACGGTGGCGGCGAGGCTGACGATGACCTGCTTGATGCGCGGATCGCGCGAACGCGCGTAGGCATCCACTTCACGCAGCAGGGCGATCTTGTCGGGGTTGGGCAGGCTCTCGACCGGATCGATCGCCGGATACAGCTGGCGCGCGCCGTTCAGCGCCAGCGGCTTGCCGGCACCGTTGCCGCCATGGGCGATGGCCCGGGCGGCTTTCGCGGCGTCCAGCAGTTGCGGCAACACGATTTCGTCGGAATAGGCGAAGCCGGTTTTTTCACCGGACATGGCGCGCACGCCCACGCCCTGCTCGATCGAGTGACTGCCGTCCTTGACGATGCCCTCCTCCAGCAGCCACGACTCGCTGCGGGAATGCTGGAAATACAGGTCGGCGGCATCAATCGACGGGCCCATCAGCTGGCCGAACACGCGGTCGAGATCTCCGGTGGCGATACCACCGGGGGACAACAATTTGTTTTCGGCGAGGGTGATCAGGGAATCCATGGGCTCAGCTTGTCTGCGATCGATCGGGAACTATCCCACATGGGGGATGCCGCCGGCACTTTAAAGCGGCAACCCGCCGCCGGAACGCCCGCCCCGCGTGCCGGGTTACCATGCGCAGCGACAGGGGAGCGACGGAACAGCCATGGGAAAACATTCAAAGCGAAAGATCGCCCGCGAAGTCATCGAGCGGGTCAAGACGCCGGTGACGGAAACCCGCGAGCTGCTGCAGCGGGACGGCGAGCTGAAGCCGGGCATCGGCAAGGTCAGCGGGGTCATCGCGTTGTCGCTGGGCATCCTGTGCCTGCTGGCGGTGATCGCCTTCCACTTCCCGCAGTACCTGACCACGCCGGACCTGCGCCAGAAATACTCGGTCGACCTGCTGCGCCAGCTGCTGCTGGCCGGGCTGCTGCTGGCCGGCGGCATCTCGCTGGGCAACATCATCATGAACCGCCAGCGCAATCTGAACCTCAGCGCCTTCGCGCTGGTGATCGCGGCGGTGGCCCTGGGCGGCCCGCGCGTGCCGGTGGAAAGTTTTCCCGGCAACACGCCGTACATCGGGCTGGACTGGTTCATCCTCGACCTGCTCGGCTCGACCCTGATATTCGTGGCGATCGAGAAGCTGTTTCCGCTGTACAGGGGCCAGGCGATTTTCCGCAAGGAGTGGCAGACCGACCTGAAGCACTTCGCGGTGAACCACTTCATCGTCGGCCTGGCCCTGCTGACGGTGAACTACCTGCTGCACCACATGTTCGGCTGGCTGGTCAGCAGCGACTTCCAGCAGGCGGTGCAGCACATCCCGTTCCTGCCGCAGTTGCTGCTGTGCGTGCTGGTGGCCGATCTGGCGCAGTACTGGACGCACCGTGCGTACCATGAGGTGCCGCTGCTGTGGCGCTTCCACGCGGTGCATCACAGCGTGAAGACGATGGACTGGCTGGCCGGTTCGCGTCAGCACATGCTCGAACTGATCGCCACCCGCGTGGCCGTGCTGGCACCGCTGTACATCCTCGGCTTCAGCGAGGCGGTGATGAACGGCTACATCCTGATCGTGGGCTTCCAGGCAGTGTTCAACCACGCCAACGTGAGCCTGCCGTGGGGGCCGCTGAAATACCTGATCGTGACGCCGGACTTCCACCACTGGCACCACGCCTCCGATGACGAGGCGATCGACAAGAACTACGCCGCCCACTACGCCTTCCTCGATTACCTGTTCGGCACCGCGGTGAAGTCGAAGAACAAATTCCCCGCCAACTACGGCGTGGTCGGCGACTACATGCCCGACGGCTTCGTGAAGCAGCAGATGTTCCCCTTCACCGGCAGCACCAAACCCGCCAGCAACACGTAGGTCGGGCATTGCCCGACATCGCAGAGCCGGAGATGGCGCGGAGGCGGCGGGCGGTTTCCGGATGACACGCCGGAACCCCGCCGACAGCCGCAACGAGGGAAAGGATCAATCTGCCGGAGGCGGAACCGTTCCCGCCGGCGCCGGCAAGGCTTCCTCGAGTGCGGCCGGGGCGTCGTTGCCGGGGGTGGTGGCCTCGTGTTTCTCCACCAGAGTCATCTCCGGTTTGTCCCAGCTGCCGGTGATCCGGTAGCGCGCGCTGGCGGCCTTGTTCAGGCCTTTGCCCAGCAGGCCCTGCATGGCCAGCCCCGCCGCCGCGCCGATCGGCCCACCCACCACCGCACCGACCAGGGGCAGGCTGTTGCCGACGTGCGGCACGACCATCATCTGCTGGTCGTAGTCGCGGGCGCGCAGGCCGGTACGGCCGGTAATGCTGATGTTGGCGGAAGGCCCGACGATCTGCAGGTTGTCGGTAACGGCATTGCCGCCGGCAAGACGGAAATCGCCGGTGATCGAATCGAACGCCAGCCCCTTGCCGAACACGTCGCCGAAATCCAGGGTGAGCCGACGCGGAAGCTCGGCCAGTGAAACCAGCCCGAGCAGGCGCCCCACGCCGGGCGAGGCCGCCTCTGGAATGCGCCCGTTGTTGACCGTGATGCCGAGCGTGCCGTCCATGGTTGCCAGCGACAGTGCGCTGGGGCTGCCGGGCCAGCGCGCGTCGAGCTGGTCATGGGTTCTGCCGCCTTCGACCAGTCCGTCGAAGCCGAAGGCACCCAGCATCGCGCCGAGGTCTTCCGCCGCGAAACTGATCTTCATCTGCGTGTGGCTGTTGCGGGCATTGCCGTTCCAGTCGCCGCTGGCATTGATCTGCACGCTGCTGGACAGCGTGCGCAACTGCTCGATGTGCATGCCTTCTGCAGTCGGCCAGGTTTCCAGGCGTGCCTCACCCAGCCGCGCCTCACCCAGCCGCAGGTCGCCGACCCACAGGTGGAACGGCGGCAAGGCTGCCGGATTGACGCCGGTATCGGCCGGATCGACCGCCGGCACCGCGTCGGCGACCGGCGTTGCCGGGTGATCGGCCGCCGGGGCAGACGATGCCTTGGGCCAGTACATCCGCTGCAGCCGCGCGGTGACGCCGCGCCTGTCCAGCTCGTCGGTGGGCACGCTGAAGTTGCCTTCCATTGCCGGGCCGCTCACATCCACGCTCAGCGCACCCGGCTGCGAAGCGGCGCGCAGTTCCAGCGCACCAAGCGACTGCCCGAACCATTCGGCCTGATCGGTACTGACATCCAGACCTGCCAGCCCGGGACCACCGTTGCCGCTGCCGCCGGCCACCCATTGCACCCAGCCGGTGACATCGAGCCGTGAGGCGTGTCCGAGGATGCGCAGATCGCGTGCCGGCAGGTTCTGCGGCATCCGCTTGCCGAACGCCAAGCTGCCGGCCAATGGCTGCTGCTCGCCATCGGCCAGGCGCAGATGCCCGCGCATCACTTCGCCCAGCCCGAGCCGCAAGTCGGCGCCGTCGATGGGCAGGCCCAGTTCGAGTTTCAGCGGCAGGCTGGCCGGTGCCGGCTTGTCCAGCGGTGCCGGCAGGTCCAGCGCGATGCCGTTCATCGGCGACTCGACACGGAGCGTCTGCGACAGCTCGTCGCTGTCTGGCCGGTGTGCAAGGGTGAAGCCGATGTCGAAATCACTGCGCCCATCAGCCAGCTGGCCGATCCAGTCCAGCGAGGGGTAATCCTGCACCAGTTCATCGATGCGGTAAGCGCCCCGCAGATGTGCCGAAAGCACCGTGTCGGGATCACGGTTGGCGCCTGCAATGGCCAGCCGCAAGGTGGAGGGCTGCCCGCGGAATGTCGCCTTGAGCGCATCGGCACGCAGCCCGTGCGCGTCGAAATGCAGCGGGCCGGTCAGCTTGCCCAGCTCAAGGTTCCACTCCGGCGCACTGAGATCGGCCTCCTCCAGTTGCGCCACGCCGTCCAGCCGGACTTGACTGGTGTCCTTCAGCGGCAGGGCCATGTGGAAATCGAAAGTGCCGCTGCCGCCGAGCCCGAGCTTGGCCAGCACGTCGGCCTGGCGGCTGGCGACCGGGCTCTTGCGTGCAAATTCCATCAGACTGGCGCCACTGCCGCTGCCCTGCACATTGAGGTCGAGCAGGCTGTCGTGGAAATCGGGAATCAGCGCCACCGCCCGCCCCACTTTCACGCCCAGCGATTGCCCCGCATCGGCTTCGACCAGCATGCCGTTGTTGACGAAGCTGGCCACGGCCGCAATGCCCTCGCCACGCGGCCAGTTCCTGCCGTAATCGAGAGTGAGCCCGCTGAGCACCGCGCGCCCCTCGAAACGGCCCTCGTTGTGCCGGAACGGCCAGTCACCGAGGTTGCCGCGCACCAGCACCTGCGCCTGATCGACCTGCCCCGCCACCAGCGCACGATCCAGCCAGGCGACGGTGCCGGGCGACATCGAGTCGATCGGCCAGAACAGTTTCGCCGCGGGCACGTCGGCATGATCCAGGCTGGCGTAGAGATCCATGAACGGGCGGCCCTGTGCCGGCAGGATCACTTCGCCTCGCGCCTGGCCGGCATAGCCGGCACCCACGAAGTCCAGCCCGTCCGTGCCGATGTGCCAGTCGCCGTCCTGCGGCCAGAATGCCAGCGTGCCCGCCAGTTTCGACATCACGAACGGCTGCCGGAAAGCATGCGGGAACTGCAGCGTGCTGGCCTGTGCCGGCAACTCCAGCGACAGCGCCCCGGCATCACCACGCAACTCGCCCTGCAGGTGGTCCAGCCCCGGCATGCCGCCGACCGGATCAATGCCGAGGCCGGCAAAAGCCACATTGACGGCCTGCAGGCCGTCGGCACGATTCCAGTGCAGCGCGACCCGGCGCAATTCGCCATGCGGTTTGCCATGGCCCAGCCACTGCGCCAGCGCCGGCGAAAGCCCCGGTTTCAGCGCCAGCCACGGCAACAGCCGCGCCAGTTGCAGGTCACGTGCGGCAACGCCCACGCCAAAGTCGGGCGTGTCCGGCTGGTGCAACTCCAACGCCAGCACGCCGCCGTCATCGCCGGCCCAGCGAATGTCGTAGCTCTCGTCGACCTGATGCACGCCGGCCATCCCGTGCAGGGCCTCGATTCCGGTACTGCGGCCATCCGGGGTGCTCAGGGCCAGCGCATCCAGATCGACGCGGACCAAGCCCTGATCCAGCCGCCCGTCACGCCAGTCGAACCAGGCCTGCATTTCGCCACGGCCGTGATCGACGGCATGGCCACGCATGTCGATGTCCCGCAGCAACGCGGCCAGATCGGCGGCATTGATGCCGACCCATATCCGGCCATGGCGGCCATCCGCCCCGAAGCTGCCGGCCGTGCGCAATGCCGCCGACACGCCCTCGCGGCGCAGCACGCCGCCGAAACGGACCTGGTTGCCCTGATAGCTCAGGCGGAGCTGGCGGGACTGCAGCGCGTAGTGCCGGTCGAGCACGGTGTCGGTGACCGCCACGCCGACGTCGTCCAGCCACAGGTCCACCGACATCCGCTCCGGCGGCAACGACTGGCGCTCCCCGTCACCGGTGATACCCATGCCGTTGACATGCCAGCCGTCGGCATCGCGCCGCAGGTCCAGTTGCAGGCCGCGCACATGCAGGTTGAGCAGATGCCGCGAAGGCCGCAGCCAACTGCCCAGGTCGAATTTCAGTTCCGCCTGTGGAAGCTCCAGCGCGGTGCCGGCTTCACCTGCCGGCTTGCCGACCGTCACCCCGTGCATGACGAACAGCGGCCCGGACGGGCTCCAGTGCCCTTCCATCGACGCGATGCCGACCGGTCGCTGCAGCCGCTGGCCGAGCTGCGCGGCGACCCAGGCCGGGTTCCGCGCCAGCAGCGGCAACAACAGCTGGACCAGTGCCACCAACACGGCAAGCAGGATCACCAGAATCCCGGCCGTCCAGCCCAACGCACAGGCACAACGATGCAGCCGCGGCCGCCACGACAGGCTCACGCGCGGCGATCCGGACCGGATTTACAACAAGACGACATCGAACTGTTCCTGCGAATAATGCTCTTCGGCCTGAAAACGTATGCTCTTGGAGATGAACTCCTCCAGCTCGGCAACCGCGCCGGACTCTTCCTCGAGGATCCGGTTGACCACGACCGGATTCGCCATCACCAGCAGTTTTTCGGCGTCGAACTGGCGCACCGCACGGGTGATCTCGCGGAAAATCTCGTAGGTTACCGTCTCGGCGGTTTTCAGCACGCCGCGCCCGCTGCAGGCCGGGCACGGCTCACACAACTGGCGAGCCAGGCTTTCGGTGGTGCGCTTGCGGGTCATCTCGACCAGACCCAGCGCCGACATCGGATACACCGTGGTCTTGGCATGGTCGCGCGCCAGCCCCTTGCCCAGCGTGCGCAGCACCTGGCGGCGGTGCTCCTCGTCGGTCATGTCGATGAAGTCGATGATGACGATGCCACCCAGGTTGCGCAGCCGCAGCTGGCGCGCCGCCGCCTGCGCCGCCTCGAGGTTGGTGCGGTACACCGTCTCCTCCAGGTTGCGCGTGCCGAGGTAGGCGCCGGTGTTGACGTCGATGGTGGTCATCGCCTCGGTCTGGTCGACGATCAGGTAACCGCCGGACTTCAGCGGCACCTCCTTCTTCAGCGCGCGCTGCATCTCGTCCTCGACCCCGTACAGGTCGAAGATCGGCCGCTCGCCGTCGTAATGTTCAATGCGGTCATCCAGATTCGGCATGAACTTGTGCACGAACTTGGTGACCTTGTCGAAGGTTTCGTGGGAGTCCACGCGCACCTTCTCGATGTCCTCGTTGAGCATGTCGCGCAGGCTGCGCAGCGGCAGCGACAGCTCCTCGTAGACGCGCTCGCCGACCTTGGCTTTGGCAATGTTTTCCTGCACCACGCGCCACACCTTTCCCAGGTAGGTCACGTCGAACGCCAGTGAATCTGCGCTCTGGCCTTCGGCATTGGTGCGCACGATGTAGCCCAGCCGGTTCTCGCCGGTTTCGCTGTCCCCGATCAGCGGGCCCAGCACGTCTTTCAGGCGCTGCCGCTCGTCCTCGTCCTCGATGCGGGCGGAAATGCCCAGCGTGCGGGCGTACGGCAGCAACACGAGGTAACGCGAGGGAATCGACAGGTGCGCCGACAGCCGCGCGCCCTTGGTGCTGATCGGGTCCTTGACCACCTGCACCACGATTTCCTGGCCTTCGTGTACCAGTTCACTGATCGATGGCACATGGCCGTTGTCCGTCCCGTCCGCCGCGGTGGATGGCGGGCGGACGATGTCCGAGGCGTGCAGGAAGGCCGCCCGCTCCAGCCCGATCTCCACGAACACGGCCTGCATGCCCGGCATCACCCGCTGCACGCGACCCTTGTAGATATTGCCGACATAGCCCCGCCGGGATGCACGCTCGACATGGACTTCCTGCAGCATGCCGTTTTCGACCACGCCGACCCGCGTCTCGCGCGGCGTCACGTTGATCAGGATTTCTTCACTCACTACTCACTCCCGCGACAGACGATCTTTATAGCGGCGCGGCCACGGACTGTCGATCAAACACGACCGGGAGCGTTCATTGCCGTGCGGCATGCCGCGAAACAGGGAGCCGGGTTTGCCGCCCCCGGCCGGCGCGCTATCGTGGACCGCCCGAACCATTGCGGAGTTCACCCGGCATGACGATGCCGCTGCGGCACGCCGAATTCCACATCCTGCCCGATGTGCTGCAACCCGGACTGACCCTGGTGTTCTGCGGCACAGCCGCCGGCAGGCGTTCGGCGGAGGAAGGCGCCTATTACGCCCACCCGGGCAACCTGTTCTGGCGTGCCCTGCACGAGGCCGGCCTGACCCCGCGGCGACTCGACCCGCACGAATTCCCCTGCCTGCCCGACTTCGGCATCGGCCTTACCGACCTGGCCAAACATCACAGCGGCAACGACAGCGAACTGCCACGGGGAGCTTTCGACGTGCCCGCACTGGTTGCCCGGATCCGGCAACACGACCCGCGTCTGCTCGCCTTCACCAGCAAGAACGCGGCACGCGCCGCGCTGGGCCATGCGACCGGCTACGGGCTGCAGCCCGAAACCATCGGCAATACGCGGCTGTTCGTGCTGCCCTCGCCATCCGGGCAGGCGCGCGGCCATTGGGACCTGTCGCCATGGCTGGCACTGGCCGGGCTGTACCGCGACGCCAGAGGCCTGCAGCTGCCGGCCTGAAAAGGCACCCCACCGCAGGCAGGGTGCCGGTGGATCAGTCGATCGGCGTCTGCCGGTACTTGCTGACATCTTCGGCACGGATGACCGATGCCTGGTTGCTCCACGAGCGGCGGATGTAGCTGATCACCGCCGATACCTCGTCGTCGTTCAACTGCTGCGCGAACGGCGGCATCGAGTACGGGCGGGGATTGGCCTCGGTCACCGGTGCGAACCCGCCCAGCAGGACGATGCGGATCGCGTTGATGCCGGTGGGTTCGGTCACCGAGGAATTGCCGTCGAGTGGCGGATAGACATTCGCGACACCCTGGCCATCCTTGCGGTGGCAGGCCTCGCAGTGTTCGGCATAGACCTTCTTGCCCTGCTCCACCAGTGCCTTGGCATTGAACTGCCTGGCGGCCTCGCCAGGATTCGCGCGCGGCGGCAGCGACTGCAGGTAGGTGGCAATCGCATGCAGGTCGCTGTCGGTCATGTACTGCGTGCTGTTGACCACCACGTCGGCCATCGGGCCGAAGGTGGCGCCCTTGGCCGACTGGCCGGTCTTCAGCAGGTCAACGATGTCCTGCGTGCTCCAGCCTTCCAGGCCGCCGTTTTTCTGCGTGCTCAGATCCGGGGCGAACCAGTTCTGCATCGGTATCTGCCCGCCGGTGAGATGCACGTCCTGCGGCGTGCCGCCCAGCGAGTCACGCGCGGCGTGGCATTCATTGCAGTGCCCCAGCCCCTGCACCAGATAGGCACCGCGGTTCCACTCAGCGGACTGTGCCGGGTCGGGCTTGAACTCACCTTCGCGGAAATACAGCGTGCGCCAGGCTTTCAGGCTGTTGCGCAGCTTGTACGGGAAAGCCAGCGAGTTGGCCTCGGTTGGCTGGTGCACCGGTTCCAGCGACTGCAGGTAGGCGTAGATCGCCAGCGAGTCGTCACGGTTGACCTTGGTGTACGAGGTATAGGAGAACGCCGGATACAGCAGTTCGCCATGGCGCCCCTTGCCACTGTGCAACGCCTGATGGAAATCCTCGAAGCTCCAGTCACCCAGGCCGGTCTCCCGGTCAGGTGTGATGTTGGGTACGGGGATGTTGCCGAACGGGGTCACGATCGAACGGCCGCCGGCATAGGCCACGCCGCCCTGGGCGGTATGGCAGCCAGCGCAGTCGGCGATCGTGGCCAGATATTTGCCCTTCGCGATCAATGCCGGGTCGTTCAGGGTGTCTGCCTGCACGCTGCTTGCATCCCGCGGAACCGGTTGCCCGCCACTGCCACCGAACAGGAACCAGGCCAGTGCCAGCACCACCAGCAGAACGATCAGCAATCCCAGCCAGCGCAGCCACTTCATGCCGGACCTCCCGCAGCGCCCAGTACGCCACAAGGCAACGGCGGCTCCACCGAACCGGCCGGCTGTGCGTGGGTGTCGGCCGGCAGCTCGCGACTGGCCAGCGCGGCAGCGACGGCGGTGATGTCCGACTCACTCAGGCGATTGGCCACCGCGGACATGCAATCAGGCTCCACCGTGGCGCGGGTATTCGTGCGCCATGAGCCCAACTGTGCGCTGATGTAGTCGTACGGCAGGCCGACCAGCCCGGGGATGGACGGCTCCACGCCGGTCAGCTGACTGCCATGGCAGCTGGCGCAGGCCGGGATCTTCCGCTCCGGATCGCCCTTTTCCACCAGTTGTTCACCGCGCGCCAGCGTCGCCGGGGACACCGGTGGCAGCGGCGAGTGCTCGTAGGGCACTTCCTGCGCCGCAAAGTACTCGGCGATCTCGCGCATGTAGGCGGGGCTCAATTGCCGCACGGTATATTCCATCGGCGCGTATTTGCGCAGGCCGTTCTGGAAGTCCTGCATCTGGCGTGCAAGATAGGCAGCCGGCTTGCCGGCCAGCCTCGGGAAATAACCGCTGCCGGGCGAGCCCTCACCGTTCACCCCGTGACAGGCGGTGCAGGTGGCGATGCGCTGCTGCAGCGTATCGGGAACCGGCTGCTCGTCGGCGGCATGGGAGGGGGCAACGGACAGCAATGCGACCATCAGGACGCTTGCGGCGCTGAACAACTTGGCGTGACGCAGGCTGGTGTTCGTATTCATCCGCCCATTGTACGCCCGCGCCCACGAGCGCCGGACAGGCATCCACTTCGATCCGGCACTAAGCTCAGGCATTGCGACAACATGCCGCATTCATCCATCAGGGGAGTTTCCGTGAACCGTACAGCCAGCCATCTCGCCGCACTCGCCGGCCTCCTGTTCGCCACCCAGGCCATCGCCGATGACGCCGTGCCGCCCGATCCCGTTCAGGCTTCCGTCGCGCAACTGCAGCAGCAGATGGCCGACGGCTCGCTCGACAGCCAGCAGCTGACCCGCCGATTCCTCGACCGCATCGAGCAGATCGACCGCTCCGGCCCCACCCTGCGCTCGGTCATCGAAACCAACCCCGATGCACTGGAGCTCGCCAGTGCACTCGACGCCGAACGCCACAACCAGGCGACCAGAGGCCCGCTTCACGGCATCCCGGTGTTGCTCAAGGACAACATCGACACCGGCGACCGCATGCTCACCACCGCCGGCTCGCTGGCCATGATCGATGCGCCGGCCCCACGCGATGCCGGCATCGTCGAGCGGTTGCGCAAGGCCGGCGCGCTGATCCTCGGCAAGACCAACCTCAGCGAGTGGGCCAACTTCCGCTCCACCCATTCCAGCAGCGGCTGGAGCGGGCGTGGCGGGCAGACGAAGAACCCCTACGTACTCGACCGCAACCCCTGCGGCTCCAGCGCCGGCTCCGGCACGGCGATAGCCGCCGGCCTGGCAACCCTGGCCGTCGGCACCGAAACCGATGGTTCGATCATCTGTCCTGCAGCGATGAACGGCCTGGTCGGGATCAAGCCGACCCTGGGGCTGGTCAGCCGCGCCGGCATCGTGCCGATCAGCCACAACCAGGACACCGCCGGCCCGATGGCCCGCAGCGTGGCCGACGCCGCCGCACTGCTCGGGGTGATCGCCGGAAGCGACCCGCGCGACCCGGCCACCGCCGAAGCCGACCAGCACGCCACCGACTACCGCCGCTTCCTTGATCCGGACGGACTCAGGGGCAAGCGCATCGGCGTGGTGCGCCAGATGGCCGGGGCCGAACCGAATGCCGACCGCGTGCTCGAACAGGCCATCGCACTGATGAAAGCCCAGGGCGCCATCATCATCGACCCGGTCGACGTGCCGCATCTGGGCGAACTCGGCGAGCCGGAATTCACCGTGCTGCTGTACGACTTCAAGCACGACATCAACGCCTACCTGGCCAACCGTACCGGCCTGAAGGTGAAGACCCTGTCCGACCTGATCGCCTACAACCGCGCCCACGCCACCGACGAAATGCCGTGGTTCGCCCAGGAGCTGTTCGAGCAGGCCGAGGCGAAGGGGCCACTCACCGACAAGGCCTACACCGAGGCCTTGGCCAAAGCAAAGCAACTGTCCGGCCCGCAAGGCATCGATGCCGCGTTGCAGGCGCAGAACCTGGACGCCCTGCTGGCGCCGTCATGGGGGCCGGCATTCGTGACCGATCCGGTGCTCGGCGACCACATCGTCAGCGGCGATCCCACCATCGGTGGTGCCTCGCAGCCGGCGGCCGTGGCCGGCTATCCGTCGATCACCGTCCCGGCCGGATTCGCCCACGAACTGCCGATCGGCATCGTGCTGTTCGGCGCGAAGTGGAGCGAGCCCACGCTGATCTCGATCGCCTACGGTTTCGAGCAGCACGCCGCGGCCTGGCAGCCACCGAAATTCCTCGACACCGTCGAAAAGTGAAACCCCGGAAGTGACGTGCAAGGGAGAGGTGCCGACAGAGCGCCTCTCCCACTCACCCCAGGTAGAGCGTGGGCCCCAGCACGGCGGCGAAGGCCAGCGTCACCAGCACCCCAGCGGCAACAAGCAGGTAGTGGCGCCCGACGACGAAATGGCCGGCCGGCTGGTCACCGTATCCGGCGTAGGCCACGTTGAACAAACCGGCCGTGCCGCCAAATGAAGAGGCCACCGCCGACATCAGCGTGATCACGATGCCCAGCGGATTGGCCAGGCTGACCAGCACCGCCGACACTCCGCCCACCCCATAAAGCGTCAACGCGATCCGGCGCTGCACCCGGCCGGCCTGCTCGCCACCGCCGAGCATCGCGCGCATCATCCGTATCGCCTGCCGCACCACCACGACATAGACGCACAATCCGATCGCGAACATCACCACGCGCCACAACCAGGGCCACGGCAGCGGTCCGATGCCACCACCCGCCGCAGGCCCCCAGTCACCCAGGTTGGTGAGGCCCGAGAACATCCAGTACCCCCCGGCCACCATGCCCTTCACGGTGAACACGATCCACAGCGCCAATCGCGGCAGCGGGCGCCTTGCCCGGTGCCACGCCCACAGGGCCAGCGCCGCCAGCAGCACATCCATTCCGGTGCCGGCCATCGCCACGATGCGCCGCCCCACCCCACCGGTGCCCGGGCATTCAACGTAGTACGCCCCGAGTTCGCTGGGCAGGTGGCCAGTGGCCGTACAGGCGAGCGCATGCCCACCGACCTCGTGCGCAACGGTCAGCAGAGGCAACAGCAGCAACGCCAGACCGACCAGCGTCCATCCGTCGACATGCACATGCGCGGGATCAGTTCTGTTCATCGCGGCCCTCTTCGGATCGGTGGGCCCCCATCATCCCGCCAGCGACAGCCGGCGTTCCAATGCCATGTGTACACCACCGCCCATGACAATCGTCACAGGCATGCACGCTTATCCTGCAGCGGACTTGCGCACGATCAGCATGGCCAGCTCCAGCGACTGCTCGTAGTTCAGACGCGGATCCACCATCGACTTGTAGGCGCGGTCCAGATCGGTTTCCGACAGCGCACGCGCACCGCCCATGCACTCGGTGACATCCTCGCCGGTGAGTTCCAGATGCACGCCGCCCAGCCGGGTGCCTGCCGTCGCATGGATGTCGAACGCCTGATCCAGCTCGCCGTGGATGTTCTCGAAACGACGCGTCTTGTGGCCGTTCGAGGTGTTCTCGGTATTGCCATGCATGGGGTCAGCCACCCACAACACCCGTCGTCCCTCGCGCCGGACAGTCTCCAGCAACGGCGGCAGTGCGTCGGCAATCCTTGCATTGCCCATGCGATGGATCAGGGTCAGGCGACCCGGCTCGTCATCCGGATTCAGCGCATCGATCAGCGGCATCAACTGATCCGGCGTCACCGAGGGCCCTACCTTCACCGCCACCGGATTCCTGATGCCGCGGAAATACTCCACGTGCGCCCCATCCAGCGCGGCCGTGCGCATGCCGATCCACGGGAAGTGCGTGGACAGGTTGAACCAGCCGGGATGGCGCGGCACCTGGCGGGTCAGCGCCTGCTCGTAGTGCAGCAGCAGAGCCTCGTGCGAGGTGAAGAAATTCACCTTGGAGAAGCCCGCGATCGGTCCGGCCAGGGTTTCCATGAAGCGCAGGGAGTCGCTGATGCTGGCGACCATCTGGCGATACTCGGCAGCGAGCGGCGAATGCTCGACCCAGGCCAGATCCCAGTATTCCGGATGATGCAGGTCGGCAAAGCCGCCATCGATCAGGGCGCGCACGAAGTTCATGGTCAGCGCGGAATGCGCATGTGCCCGGATCAGGCGCTGCGGATCGGGGCGCCGCGCCGCCGCGGTGAATTCGGGGCTGTTCACCACGTCGCCACGGAAACTCGGCAGGCTCACGCCATCACGGGTCTCGGTATCGGCGGAACGCGGCTTGGCGTACTGCCCGGCAAAACGCCCCACGCGCAGCACCGGCTTCTTCAGGCCATGCACCAGCACCAGGCTCATCTGCAGCAGCACCTTCAACCGGTTGGAGATGATCGGGCTGCTGCAGTCGGCAAAACTCTCCGCGCAATCACCGCCCTGCAACAGGAAGCGTTGACCTTCCTGCGCCTCCGCCAGCGACTGCTTCAGCGCCAGCACTTCCCACGAGGTCACCAGCGGTGGCAACCTGGCCAGGCGGGCAGTAGCCCCGGCCAACTCTTCCGCATCGTCATACTGCGGCTGCTGCAAGGCGACCCGCTGCTGCCAGGAATCGGGAGCCCAGTCGGCTGAGGCCAACGCATCGGACAACCCGGCTGCCACGCCGGCAGCCGCAGGCAAGGAAGAAATGTTCATGCCTGTCCCACCCGCCGACGCGAAACCACGAACGCCAGCACCGCCAGCACGATGAACCACAGCAGCGTCCAGGCCGGCATCGGCAAGCCGAGGATCGGCTCGACCGTGGCGCACTCACCCGAACCGGTGAACACCATCCGCAACACTTTGGCAAACGGAAACGCGCTGAACATGTAGTCCAGCGGCGGCCCGCAGGACGGGATCTGGTCGGCCGGCAACGACTGTATCCACAGGTGCCGGGCCGCCACGGCGATGCCGAACAGCCCGCCCAGCCACACGCCGCCGGCATAGATCCAGCGTGCGCCACCACGCGGTGCATGCAAGGCCCCCAGCAGGAAGAACACGCCCATCACGATGAAGCCGATGCGCTGGAAAATGCACAGCGGGCACGGAAACATCTGCCAGTATTTTTCCGCAAAAAGCGCGAAGCCGAGCAGGCCAGCACAGATCAGGAAGCCGACGAAAAAACCGACACGGTATGACCAGCGAAATGGATTCATGACAGATTGTTGCGTTGCGGGACGATGACCTTAACCCTTCACCGCTGCGCTGTCAGCAAGATCACTGCCCGGCACGGAAAATTTGTCTGCCACACATGCAAAAACCCGGCAGGTTGCCCCACCGGGTTTCACATCCGGACGTCCAAATGGACGCCAGAGAATGACTCTGTCGTATCAGTCGGCGTCGGCGACGTCGGCCTGCGGACGATCGACCAGTTCGACATACGCCATCGGCGCGTTGTCGCCGGGGCGGAAGCCGCACTTCAGGATGCGCAGGTAGCCACCGGGACGCTCCTTGTAGCGCGGGCCCAGCTCGACGAACAGCTTGCCCACCGCTTCCTTGTCGCGCAGGCGCGAGAACGCCAGGCGGCGATTGGCCACGCCGTCGACCTTGGACAAGGTGATGAGCGGCTCGGCCACGCGGCGAAGCTCCTTCGCCTTCGGCAGGGTGGTGCGGATCAGCTCGTGCTTGATCAGCGAGGCAGCCATATTCTTGAACATCGCTTCGCGATGGCTGCTGGTACGGTTGAACTTCCGACCGGACTTCATGTGGCGCATGACGAAATACTCTCTGTCTGTTGTTATGAAAAACCGGCTCCTGCGTCCGGTTTTCCGCGGATATCCGCTTTTGTATTTCGAGATTCGGAATACGTGATTCGGGATTCGCAAAAGCAGGCAAGCCGCTTCAACGAATCCCGAATCCCGAATGCCGAATCCCGGCTTTCAATCAACCCAGCTGCATGCCGTGCGAGAGGCCCGGCGGCGGCCAGTTTTCCAGCTTCATGCCAAGAGCCAGACCGCGGCCACCCAGCACGTCCTTGATCTCGGTCAGCGACTTCTTGCCGAGGTTCGGGGTCTTCAGCAGCTCGACCTCGGTCTTCTGCACCAGGTCGCCGATGTAGTAGATGCTCTCGGCCTTCAGGCAGTTCGCCGAACGCACGGTGAGCTCCAGATCATCGATCGGGCGCAGCAGCAGCGGATCGAAACCGCTCTTCTCGGCCTTGTCGGTGGCGCTTTCGCTGCGGGAGAAATCACCGAACACCGACAACTGGTCGTTGATGATCTCGGCCGCCTTGCGCACCGCATCCTCGGCACCGATCGTGCCGTTGGTCTCGATGTCCAGCACCAGCTTGTCGAGGTTGGTGCGCTGCTCGACACGAGCGGCGTCCACTTCGTAGGCCACGCGCAACACCGGCGCGAACGACGCGTCCAGCTGCAGACGGCCGATCGGATGCGCCTCGTCGTCCGGATGCTGGCGCGCGCTGGCCGGCTGATAGCCGATGCCGCGACGCACCTTCAGACGCATGTTGAGCGCGATGTCCTTGGTCAGGTGGCAGATCACGTGCTCGGGGTTGATGATCTCCACCGAGTGATCGACCACGATGTCGCCCGCCGTGACCACGCCCTTGCCTTTCTTGGACAGGGTCAGGATGGCCTCATCGCCGGAATGCTGACGAATCGCCACGTCCTTGAGGTTGAGCAGGACTTCGATGACGTCCTCCTGCAGGCCTTCCAAGGTCGTGTATTCGTGCAGCACGCCGTCGATTTCCACTTCGACGATGGCACTGCCAGGAATCGAGGAGAGCAGCACGCGTCGCAGCGCGTTGCCCAGGGTGTGGCCGAAGCCACGCTCGAGCGGCTCGACCACCACTTTGGCGCGGTTGGCTCCGAGCTGTTCGACGCTGAGGCCACGCGGCCGCAGCACACTAGTTGACGAAACTGCCATGCAGAGCTCCGGTAATTACTTCGA
>Ga0222419_100690_pt1 | contig 21506 bp, 21 predicted proteins | sample 1B20Ametagenome_FD_182474 | JGI IMG/M metagenome (GOLD analysis project Ga0222419, IMG submission 182474) | Enriched microbial communities from leaf-cutter ant dump, University of Wisconsin, Madison, United States - 1B20A (version 2) | ecosystem: Environmental > Terrestrial > Nest > Insects nest... | reverse complement strand
TCACCCTCCCCGGACGGCGCCGCCCATGATCCGCACCCTGATCGTCGACGACGACGCGCTCACGCTGGAGCTGCACCGCACCTATCTCGAGCGACTGGACGGCTTCGAGGTCGCCGGCGAGTGCACGGGGGCGCGCGCCGCCGCAGCGGCCGTCCTCGATCAGCCCGCCGGTCGCGCGTTCGACCTGGTGCTGCTGGACGTCACGATGCCGGACGGCACGGGGCTGGACGTGCTGCGCACCCTGCGGGCGCACGCCGCCGCCGTCGACGTGATCGCCGTGACTGGCGTGCGCGACGCCGAGACCGTGCGCCAGATGGCCGCGCTCGGCGTCTTCCAGTACCTGGTCAAGCCCTTCCCGTTCTCCGTGTTCCGGGAGCGTCTGCTCGCGTACCGGGAGCACCGGCTGCAGGCGGGCCCGACCGACGGCGAGGCGACGCAGGCCGAGATCGACGCCCTGCTGGGGCGGTCCGCCGGACCGGCGCCGCTGCCGAAGGGCCTCTCGGCGGAGACGCTCGCGCGGGTGGCCGCGGTCCTGCGGTCCGCCGGACCGCTCTCGGCGAGCGAGACCGCCGACGCGCTCGGGATGTCCCGCGTCGCGGCGCGCCGGTACCTCGAGCACCTCGTCGCCGACGGAGTCCTCACCCGCGCCGCGCGCTACGGGACACCGGGACGTCCGCAGGCGGAGTACGCCTGGGTCCGCCGCGGACCGGACGGGGCCTGAGTCCTCTCAGCCGCGCGGCTGGGCCGCGAGCCAGTCGGCGAAGGTCACGGTGCCCAGCTCGGCGTCGGGCGAGGGCAGGATGCTGCCGTCGCGGATCGCCCGCCCGAAGGCGCCCGGAAGGGCGAAGGCCGGCATCCAGCCGCCGCGCCCGGTGTGCGCGGCCCATGAGCGCATCATGTCGACGAGCTGCTCCTCCTGCGGGCCCGCGATGTCCCGCGCCTCCCCGGCGGGGCCGGACTCGGCGAGGTCGACGAGCCGGGTGGCGACCTCGACGATCGCGATCGGCTGCGTGCGCATCCGCAGGGCGAGGTGCAACGGGCCGAACGACGCCGTGCGATAGGTCTGCGCCGCGAAGTCGTGGAACTGCGTCGCCCTCTGGATGGTCCAGGGCACGGTTCCCGATCGCACGGTCTGCTCCTGGGCGAGCTTGCCGGCGTAGTAGCCGTGCGGGGCGCGGTCGACGCCGACGATCGAGAGCGCGATGTGGTGGCGGACGCCGGCGCGGCCTCCGCAGGCGAGGAGGTGCGAGGAGGTCTCGGTGAAGAAGTCCGTGGCGGCGCGAGCGCTCCTGGTCGAGGTGCTCAGGACGTCGATGACAGCGTCCGCGCCGGCCAGCGCGTCCTCGAGGCCCGTGCCCGCGCGGACGTCGACCCCGTTGCCCCGGGTGAGGACCCTGACCCGGTGACCGCGCTGCTGCGCGATCCTCGCGACCTCGGTTCCCGCGATCCCGGTGCCGCCTGCGACTGCGATCTCCATGTGCGTCCTCCATCGGGCACGCTACCCCACGCCGCGCACCATCGCATCCGCGCCCCGGCGAGGGCGCCCGAGGCGGCAGGAGTTCCGGCATCCGCCGTCGACGCCCGGGAACGGCCGCCACCCCGGTCGACCGGGGTGGCGGCCGGGCTCATTCCCCGGCCAGGCCGCCCAGCATGTGCCCGAAGGAGCGCCCCTCGCCCAGGTAGGTGGCGGGGTCGTACGGATCGGCGACCGCGACGACGTCCCGCGTGGCGATGGCGTCGGCGAGCTCTGCGGCCCCCTTCTCCACCCGTCTGGCGAGCGGCGCGACCTCGTCGCCGGCCCCGCCCCAGTCGCTGGAGGCGGCGAACACGCCGGTGGAGACGGCATCCGCATGCAGATAGGCGAACAGCGGACGGATCGCGTAGTCGATCGCGAGCGAGTGCCGGGCGGTGCCGGCGTTCGCGCCGATCAGCACGGGCTTCCCGGTGAGCGCGTCGGGGTCGAGCACGTCGATGAACGACTTGAACAGCCCGGAGTAGCTCGTCGAGAAGATCGGCGTCACGGCGATCAGCGCATCCGCGGAGACGACCGTGTTGATCGCGGTCTCGAGCGCCGGCGGCGCGAAGCCGGTGAGCATGTTGTTCGTGATGTCGTGCGCGTAGTCGCGCAGCTCGATCACGTCGATGCTCGCCTCGATGCCGTGGCCGGCCAGCGCCTTCACCGTCTCAGCGGCCAGGCGATCGGCCAGCATCCGGGTGGACGAGGGGTTGGACAGCCCCGCCGAGACGACGGCGATGCGACGCGTGGTGGTCATCTCACGCCTCCTTCCGACCGTGCTTCGACGGGCTCAGCAACCCAGCATCAGATGGACCGGCGGGCGCCGGAGTGTCCTGATAGGGCGAGTCGCCGGTGAGGTTGTCGCCGCGGTTCGCCCCTGGGCGCGCCTGACGGGTCGGGCCGTCGCCGTACACCGCCGCGACCCGCGCGGCGTGGGTGGGCGCATCCGGCACCGCCTCGGGGCGGTCCTTCGCGAGCTCCTTGCGCAGCACCGGCACGACCTCGGAGCCGAGGATGTCGAGCTGCTCGAGCACGGTCTTCAGCGGGAGCCCGGCGTGGTCGATGAGGAACAGCTGACGCTGGTAGTCGCCGAAGTGCTCGCGCATGGCGGCGTAGCGGTCGATCACCTGCTGCGGCGACCCCACCGTCAGCGGCGTCATCTCGCTGAAGTCCTCGAGGCTGGGGCCGTGGCCGTAGACCGGCGCGTTGTCGAAGTAGGGGCGGAACTGCGCGACCGCGTCCTGGGACTTCGCCGCCATGAAGACCTGGCCGCCGAGGCCGACGATCGCCTGCTCGGGGGCGCCGTGGCCGTAGTGCGCGTAGCGCTGGCGGTACAGCTCGATCAGGCGCTGGTAGTGCTCCTTCGGCCAGAAGATGTTGTTCGCGAAGAACCCGTCGCCGTAGTACGCGGCCTGCTCGGCGATCTCCGGGGTGCGGATCGAGCCGTGCCACACGAACGGCGGGATGCCGTCGAGCGGGCGGGGCGTCGACGTGAAGCCCTGCAGGGGCGTGCGGAACTTGCCCTCCCAGTCGACGACGTCCTCGCGCCACAGCGCGTGCAGCAGCGCGTAGTTCTCGATGGCCAGGGGCAGGCCCTGGCGGATGTCCTTGCCGAACCACGGGTAGACGGGGCCGGTGTTGCCGCGACCGAGCATGAGGTCCATGCGACCGTCCGAGACGTGCTGCAGCATCGCGTACTCCTCGGCGATGCGCACGGGGTCGTTCGTGGTGATCAGCGTCGTCGAGGTCGAGACGATGAGCCGCTCGGTCTGCGCGGCGAGGGCCGCGAGGAACGTCGTGGGGCTGGAGGACCAGAAGGGCGGGTTGTGGTGCTCGCCGATCGCGAAGACGTCGAGGCCGACCTCCTCCGCGTGCGTCGCGATCGCCAGGGTCGCCTTGATGCGCTCCTGCTCGCTGGGGGTGACTCCGGTGGTGGGGTCGCGGGTGATGTCGCTGACCGACATGATGCCGAACTGCATCGCCTGTGCGCCTGACTGCTCGCTCATGATTCTCCGTGCTCTCGTGATCCGGACGCCTCGGCATCCGTTTCTATTCATTTGAATGTATCTGAGTCAACGCGACCGCACCAACTTTATTCCCGGGGGTAGCCTCGGAGCATGAGCAGCGCAGGATCGGATGCCGCAGGCCCCCGCACGGGCTCGATTCCCCGCCCGCGCCGGAGGGTGCCCTTCTGGGACAACGCACGCTACGTCTGCATCGTGCTCGTGGTGCTCGGGCACGCGATCCAGCGGCTCATCTACGACTCCGACATCGCGCTGGCCTTCTACCTCGCCCTGTACGCCTTCCACATGCCCGCGTTCGCGATCATCTCCGGCTACTTCTCGAAGTCCGGCTCTCCGACCAGGGTGCAGATGGCGCGGATCATCACCGACATCCTGGTGCCGTACTTCATCTTCGAGTTCGTCTGGACGCTGACGAAGTGGCTCGTCGAAGGCCAGGCCAACCCGAACCTCACCAAGCCGTCGTGGACGCTGTGGTTCCTGCTCGCCCTCGGCATCTTCCGCCTCGTGCTCCCCTACCTCGCGCTGCTGCGCTGGCCGCTGCTGTGGACCGTCGTGATCTCGATCGGGGTCGGCTACCTCCCCAACGTCGACAGCACCTTCTCGCTCTCGCGCACCCTCGGGCTGCTGCCGTTCTTCACTCTCGGCTGGTGGCTGCGCGAGCACGACATCGTGAACCGTCTCGGTCTGCTCGCCCGTCGTCCGTGGTGGAGCCGCCTCGTCGCCGCCGCGGTCCTCGCCGGCGCGGGACTCGCCGCCTGGTACTGGCTGGACCTGTGGGAGGAGATCGATCTGCGCCACTGGCTCTTCTACGAGGACTCCTACGCCGAGCTCGGCGGCGAGCAGTGGTGGGCCGGCGGCATCCGCATCGCGCTGATGATCGTCGCCCTGATCCTGTGCGCCGCGCTCTTCACCCTCGTCCCCCGGAGTCAGCAATGGTGGACCGCGTTCGGGCAGTACACGATGTACGTGTTCCTGCTGCACTCCTTCGTGCTGTACCCGTTCCGCGAGAACGGGTTCCTCCGCAACGCCGAGCCCACCTGGCTCTGGCTGCCGCTGGTGACGGTCTCGTCCGTCCTGATCGCACTCGCCCTCGCCACGAAGCCCGTCCGGCGCGTGTTCCGCCCGCTCGTGGAGCCCCGGCCCACGTGGCTGTTCGCCGATCCTCAGCTCGCCTCGCGCGAGGGCCACCGCAGCGACCCGACCGGATCCCGCAGGCCGAGGGAGGGCGGAGGTCCGAGGCCCGCGCAGGGCGATAGCCTGAGACGGTGACCCAGGCCCGGACCGTCCTCGACCGCATCGTCCACGAGGCGGATGCCGCAGGCTTCGGCGCGCACGGACTGCACGTCCTCATCGGCGACGACGCCGCCGAGCATCGCTGGACCGACGATGTGCGCGAGGACGTCCATTCCGTCACCAAGGGGCTGTGCGTGCTGGCCGCCGGCATCGCCGCCGAGGCGGGGCTCGTGTCCTTCGACGAGCCGGTGGCACGGTGTCTTCCGGACTTCCGCACCGGCGACGGCGCCGATCAGGTCACCCTGCGCCACCTGCTCAGCATGTCCAGCGGCATCGACCTCCCGTGGTCCGAGACGATGATGACCGACTGGCCCGACCTCGCCCGCGAGTTCCTGAGCCGCCCCGCATCCGGCCGCACGTTCCAGTACTCCAACGCGAGCACCTACACCGCGATGACCGCCCTCGCCGCCCGGGTCGGCGACGTCGGCGACTTCATCGCGGACCGGCTGCTGCGCCCGCTCGGCATCGAGGACGTCCGCTGGGAGCGCTGCCCTAACGGGAGGATCGTCGCCGGCGGCGGACTCGCGCTGCGCACCGAGGAGATGGCGCGGATCGGCCGGCTCATCCGCGACCGCGGACGCTGGAACGGACGAGAGCTGGTCGCGGCACGCTGGATCGACGCGATGCACTCGGACTGGGTGGTCTCGGGGACGAGTCCGGGCTACGAACGGTACGCGCTGGCCGGCTGGGACGGCCCCGGGCCCGCGTGGCGGCTGCACGGCGCATACGGACAGCTGCTGATCTTCCGCGCCGATGCCGTGGTCGCGATGACGGCATCGGACCACTTCGGCGCCGACGCGATGGCGGCGAGGATCGTCGACCTCCTGGCGGGCTGAGCGCCGCTCAGGCGAACAGGCCGGCTCCGACGTACGAGCCGGCGGCCGCGCCGGGCGGTATCGCCCAGATCCCCGAGCCGATGTGCCGGATGTACTCGTTCATGAGGTCCGTCGAGAGCCGTCTCTGCAGTGCGATGAACTGCGCCGGGTCGCGCTGATAGGCGAGGAAGAAGAGCCCTGCCGAGAGCCGCCCGAGCTCGTTGTTGCCGTCGACGTAGTTGAACCCCCTGCGGAGGATGCGGATGCCCTCGTTCTGCTCGGGGTGGGCGAGGCGGACGTGCGAGTGCTCGTCGATCGAGGTGTCCGTGAACCGCGGCTCGGTGAACTCGTCTCCGCCGGACAGCGGCGCGCCGCTGCCCTTGTCCCGCCCGATGATCGTGTCCTGCTCGCTCAGGCGCACGCGATCCCAGGTCTCGATGAGCATCGCGATCTTGCGCGCCACGAGATAGGAGCCGCCCGCCATCCACGCGGGCTCGTCGGACCCGTCCACCCAGACGTGCGCGGCGAGGGCCTTCTCGTCGTCGGCGAGGATGTTCGCCGTGCCGTCCTTGAAGCCGAACAGGTTGCGCGGGGTGGCCTGCGCCGACGTCGTGCGCGAGGTCTTGCCGAAGCCGAGCTGCGACCAGCGCAGGCGCGCACGTCCGAAGGCGATGCGGCTGAGGTTTCGGATGGCGTGCACGGCGACCTGCGGATCGTCGGCGCAGGCCTGGATGCACAGGTCGCCGTGCGACTGCGCCGGGTCGAGATCGTCCCCGAGGAAGGCGGGGAGTCGCTGCAGGCTCGCGGGGCGGAGCGCGGCGATGCCATAGCGGTCGCCCTCCTCGTCGTCCTCGAAGAGGCTCGGTCCGAACCCGAAGGTGATCGTGAGCCCAGACGCCGGCAGCCCCTGGGCCTCGCCGGTGTCGTCCGGCGGCTCCTCGGCGTCTCCGCCCACAGCCCCGGTCGCGCTCACCTCGAGACCCTGGGTGATGCGCGACGCCGCGTACGTCCAGTCCTGCAGCAGGGAGACGAGGTCGTCGCGGTCGGTCCGCGGCATCATGTCGAAGGAGGCGAAGTGCAGATGCTCCTGCACCGGCGTCGTGATGCCGGCCTGGTGCGCCCCGAAGAAGCCGTACACGCTCTGCGCGTCGCTGGCGGCTCGCGCGCGTCCGAGGGCGACGCCCCCGGCGAGCCCGGCGCCGCCGCCCACCGCGAGCCCGGCCACGCCCCCGCCCAGGGCGAGACCCAGCAGACCCCGTCTGCTGAGTCCGGGAGAAGCGGATGCCGCGGCCCCCGCATCGTCGTCCGATGCGGGGGCCGCGGCATCCGTCGTGCTTTCGCTCACCTCGGGATCGTACCTGTTCCGGTGATCAGTCGAGGACCGTGCCGGTCAGCTGCGAGAGCGGCTCGGCCAGAGCGTTGATGAGATCGGTGAACTCGCGCTTGTCGCCGTCGGTGAGCTCGCTGTAGTTCACGAAGCCCGAGGAGAGCGATCCGTGAGCGGCGAGCGCGTCCTCGAGAGCGGAGTAGCCGTCCTCGATCTCGGCGACGAGCGCCTTGCCCTCGTCGCCCTTCGACGCCGCGAAGTCCTGGACGAGGGAGAACGCCATCTTCGATCCCTCGACGTTGGCGGCGAAGTCGTACAGGTCGGTGCCCGACCACCAGTCCTCCTCGCCGGAGATCTTGCCGGTCGCGACCTCGTCGAGCAGGGCGATCGCGCCGTTCGAGATGCCGCCGATGCCCTGGTCGTCCAGCGCCGAGGTGAAGTCGTCGGAGTGCACGTAGTCGTAGAGCTCCTGCACGTCGGCGATCAGCTGGTCGCCGAATCCGGCGCGCTCCTCAGGGGTCGACGGGGCCCAGTCCTGCCATGCGGGCGTCTCGCCGTCGGCGTTCAACGCGTCTTCGGCGGGGACCCAGAGATCCTTCTCGATGCGGTGGAAGCCGGTCCAGTCCAGCCCCTCGGCGACCGCGTCGACCTCGCGGTAGTCGATGCGCGGGTCCAGGTCTCCGAGCGCCTCGGCGACCGGCTCGATGCGCTCGTAGAAGGCGCGCACCTGCGGGAACTGCTCCCGCGCGGCGTCGTCGTCTCCGGCCTCGTAGGCGGAGACGAACTCGTCGACCGCCGGCACCAGCTGCCCCACCTGGTCCTTCACGAACGCGGCGTACAGGTCGACGGCCTGCTGCTTCTGCTCGGCGTCCTCGCCGGTCACCTCGACACGGTCGCCCGTCACCGTGAACTCGGCCTTGCCGACGCCGTCGCCGATCATGCCCGGCTTGCACAGCGTGAAGTAGGTGCCCGGCTGAGCGACCACGGTGAGGGTGCGCGAGGCGGAGGGCGCGATGTTCTCGACCTCGCCGACGATGCGCAGCCCGTCTTCGGCGAGCAGGTAGAACTCGCTGGTCTGCGAGCTGCTGTTCTTCACGTCGAACGTGAGCGTGCCGCTCTCGGCCGTCGCGCCCGACACGGCGCATTCGGTGTCGGTGGACGAGACGTCGAAGGACGCTCCGGCGGCGACGTCGGACTTGGCGACGCAGCCGCTCAGGACGAGTGCCGCGGCGCCCGTGGCGGCCAGGGCACCGAGGATTCGGCGGGTGGTGGTCATGATGCTCCTTGCTGTGTGAGAGACGAGGCGCCGGCCTGCACGCCGGTGCGGTCGTTCGACGGCCGGCGCGAGCGGATGCCGCGGAGGAAGAGGAAGCCGACGACGAGGATGTAGAGGAGCCAGGCGGTGACCTGGATCCAGGTCATGCGCGGCATGAAGCCGACGGTCGCCTGCAGGATCGTCGCCCAGCCGCTGTCGGGGGCGATGACGGCGGTCACGTCGAAGGCCCATCCGAACGGGAAGGCGGTCCAGCCCGTCGCCACGGCGCCGGTGACCGGGTCGAGGGGCGCGGCCGGGGTGAACGGGCCGGGAAGGGCCCCTGCCTCCTGCAGGTCCATGACGGCGTAGGCGAGCACTCCGGCGGCGACGATCACGAGGAAGCCGCTGGTCCAGGTGAAGAAGCGGCGCAGGTCGAGGCGCACGGCTCCGCGCATCAGCAGCCATCCGATGACCACGGCCGCGAGCAGGCCGAGCACGGCGCCGATCAGCGCCGACGGCGCGTCTCCGAAGGACTGCACCATCGACCACAGCAGCAGCGTCGTCTCGATGCCCTCGCGGGCCACCGACACGAAGCCGATCGCGATGAGCGCCCAGACGCCGCCGCGGGTGAGCGCGCGGTCGATCCCCTCTTCGAGCGTGGCCTTCATGGTGCGGCCCGCCTTCTGCATCCAGAAGATCATCGCGGTGACCATGCCCACCGCCAGCAGCGACATGAGCCCGCCGATCAGCTCCTGCGCCTCGAAGGTCAGGGAGTAGGCGCCGAACGTGAGCACGGCGCCGATGCCGAGAGCGAGCACGATCGCGAGGCCGACGCCCGCCCACATCCTGGGAAGCGCGTCGTGCCGGCCCAGACGACGGAGGTAGGCGACGAGGATGCCGACGACGAGAGCGGCCTCGAGCCCCTCACGGAGCCCGATGAGGAAGGTGGCGAACACGTACGGGTGACCTTCGAACAGGATGGGTAAGGAATGCCTTACCTGATCGACTTTACACCCGACGGCCCGGACCGCCGGAACGTGCTCAGGCCGCGACTCGGACGACGCGTCGGCAGGACACGGTCGCGTAGGCGGCGAGCACCACGAGGAGCACGAGCTCCGCGGCGATGTACCCGTAGTGCAGCCAGGAGGGCCCCGGATCGCCGCCGGCGATGATCACGTCGCTGCGCGCCGCGAGCGCGGGCCGGATCGCGAAGGACTGCACCGCCGCGACCACCCCCGCCGCCGCGATCAGCAGCCATCCCGTCCTCGTCTCGCGAGGGCGGGCGAGTCCGAGGGCCGCGAGGGAGGCGAGCAGCACCCAGCCCGCGATCGACAGCGCCGTGAAGACCAGCCGTCCGATGCCCAGCCCGAGCGGGGTCGTGATGCCGGGCGCGAGGAACTTGAGCGGCGTCTCGATGAAGCTGAGCCCGATGATCAAGCCCATCCACACAGCGGGCAGGACGATGCGAAGCGAGATCCAGAGTCGGGCCATGCCTCCACGGTAACGCTGCGCAACACTGCTCGCGCGACGCTGCGGCCGGACCTAACCTCGCCTCATGTCTGAACTCTCGCTTCCGATCCTCGATCTCTCCCAGCTGGATGCCGGCCCGGAGGCCGCCGCGCGCTTCCGTGACGCCCTGCGCGCCGCGACGCACGACGTCGGCTTCTTCTACCTGACCGGGACCGGGGTCTCCCCCGACCTCGAGGCGCGTCTTCACCGCGCCGCCCTGGACTTCTTCGCGCTGCCCGAAGAGGAGAAGCTCGCGATCGAGAACGTGAAGAGCCCGCACTTCCGCGGGTACACGCGCATCGGCGGCGAGCGCACCCAGGGCGAGGTGGACTGGCGGGAGCAGATCGACATCGGGCCCGAGCGCGAGGCCGTCGGGAGCGGCCCCGCCTTCAACCGCCTGATCGGGCCGAACCTGTGGCCCGCCGCGCAGCCCGAGCTGCGCGAGGTGGTCGCCGAGTGGCACGAGACCCTCTCGGACGTGGCCCGCAGGCTGCTGCGCGCTTGGGCGCAGGCGCTGGGCGCGGCGGAGTCGTACTTCGACGAGCACTTCGGGGAGCCCTCCACGCTCATCAAGATCGTCCGCTACCCCGGGACCCGCGAGCCGGAGCCGCAGCAGGGCGTCGGCGCGCACAAGGACTCGGGCGTGCTCACCCTGCTCTGGGTCGAGCCTGGGAAGGGCGGCCTGCAGGTCGAGCGCGACGGCGCCTGGGTCGACGCCCCGCCGGTGCCCGGAGCGTTCGTCGTGAACATCGGGGAGCTGCTCGAGTACGCCACCGGCGGGTACCTCAAGGCCACGAACCACCGGGTGGTGTCGCCGAAGGCGCCAGACGAGCGCATCTCGATCCCGTTCTTCTTCAATCCCGCCCTCGACAAGCGGCTGCCGCTGATCGAGCTCCCCGAGGAGCTCGCCGCGGAGGCCACGGGCGTCACCGAGGACCCGCGCAATCCGATCCACGCCCTCTACGGCGAGAACGCGCTGAAGTCGCGCCTGCGCGCGCATCCCGACGTGGCGGCGATCCACCACCCCGACCTGGTCGCCGCGAGCGCCTGACACGATGAAGGCCTCCCCACACCGTGGGGAGGCCTTCTCAAGAATGTTCTGCGCGATTGAACGCTGGTCGGTGCCTTAGCGACGGAGACCCAGGCGCTCGATCAGCGAGCGGTAGCGCTCGATGTCGATGTCCTGCAGGTAACCGAGGAGACGACGGCGCTGACCGACGAGCAGGAACAGCCCACGACGCGAGTGGTGGTCGTGCTTGTGCTCCTTGAGGTGCTCGGTCAGGTCCTTGATGCGCTGCGTCAGCATCGCGACCTGCACCTCGGGGGATCCGGTGTCACCGGGGTGCGTCGCGTACTCTTCGATGATCGCCTTCTTGACGTCTGCTTCCAGTGCCATAGATTCGATCCCCTCTCTGCTTGTTGCGCGGCGCCCGACGCCTGATGCGTGGGCTCTCTTTATCCGCGGCCGATCGAACGGCAACCTGAAGAGTCTACCAGCCTTCCGGGGGCGGTGACGACCGGCGGGCCCGCGGCCTCCGATACGCTCGAGGCATGCAGGACCGAGCAGCACAGTGAGCACGACCCGCGGGCACCTGATCGATCTGACCCCGCTGACGCAGAGCCCGGCGTTCGCCCGGATGTGGATCGGTTCGACCCTCACCGGCATCGGCGGCCAGCTGACGATCGTGACGGTCATGCTCCACGTGTTCGCCCTCACCCAGAGCACCTTCGCGGTCTCGATGATCGCCGTCGCCGGGCTCGTGCCGATGATCCTCGCCGGACTGTACGGCGGCATGCTGGCCGACGCCTTCGACCGCCGCGCCGTGGCCCTGATCGCCGCGACCGTGACCTTCGCCTCGACCGCGCTGCTGGCCCTGCTCACCTGGACCGGCGCCGAGACGATCTGGTGGCTCTACGCCCTCAGCATGATCAACTCCGCGGCGAACTCCGTCGGCATGGCGACCCGCACCGCGATCGTCCCCCGGCTCATCCCCCGCGATCTGCTGGCCGCGGCGTCCGCGCTCAACGGCGTCGCCTTCGGCCTCACCGTCATGGCCGGGCCCGCTCTCGCGGGCATCCTCGTCGCCCTCACCGGCTACGGCTGGACCTACACGATCGACGTGGTCCTGATGCTCTCGATGTTCCTCGGCCTGTGGACGCTGCCGGCCCTGAGGCCGGAGGGCGAGATCGTCCGCCCGGGGCTCGACTCCCTGAAGGACGGCTGGCGGTTCCTGCGCCGCTCGGGGAACATCCGGATGCAGTACCTCCTCGACATCGTCGCGATGACCTTCGGCCAGCCCCTGGCGCTGTTCCCCGCGCTGGGGACCGTCCTGCTCGGCGGGGGTGCGGTGACCACCGGCGCGCTCACCGCGGCGGTCGCGGTCGGCACCTTCGCCTCGAGCCTGTTCTCGGGCCGGGTCGTGCGCTATCGCTGGCACGGACGAGGCATCGCCCGGGCCGTGCAGGCCTACGGCGTCGCCATCGCCCTCTTCGGCGCCGTGCTGGCGATCGGACTCGTCCTGCCCGCGGCATCCGAGTCGGCGCCGCACATCCCGCTCATCGTCGCCGCCTGCCTGGCCCTCGCCTTCTCGGGGGCCGCGGACAACGTCAGCTCGATCTACCGCAACACCATGATGCAGGCGGCCGTGCCCGACACCATGCGCGGACGTCTGCAGGGCGTCTTCATCATCGTGGTCGCCGGCGGGCCGCGCATCGGCGCTCTCTACGCCGGCACCCTCGCCACGCTCACGGCGCTGTGGTTCCCTCCCCTGCTCGGCGGCCTCCTGGTGATCGGCCTCGTGGCGGTGCTCGCCCGAGCGAACCCGCGCTTCCGCGCGTACGACGCCGAGGACCCGCAGCCCTGAGCCCGACACGTTCCTGCCGATCATCGGCGGATTTCGGACGTCGCAGCGGCCGGCGGGATGAGACGTCCCCGCCCGTGGCTAGAGTGCGATCATGACCTCGACCCTGCCGACAGCGCAGACCGGAACGGCCTCCACGGGCCGGGCTCCGATCACGATCCAGTTCGTCCTGACCGGGATCGTGTGGGGATCGAGCTTCCTGTTCATGAAGGTCGCCCTCGGCGGCATCTCCCCCGCTCAGGTGGTGTGGTCGCGTCTGGTCCTCGGCGCGCTCGCACTCGGCCTCTTCGTCGCACTGCGACGCGATCGGCTGCCGCGGAGACTCGCGACCTGGGTGCACCTCACGGTCGTCGCCGTGACCTTCTGCGTCGTGCCGTTCCTGATCTTCTCGTGGGCGCAGCAGCACGTGAGCTCGGGCCTCGCGAGCATCTACAACGCCACCACGCCGCTCATGACCGCGGTGATGGCATGGGCGGTGTTCCGCGTGGAGAGGCTGAAGCCCGTGCAGATCCTCGGCATCCTCACCGGGATCGCGGGGGTCATGGTGATCATCGCCCCGTGGCAGGGGCTGGACGCCACGCAGAGCGTCGGCGCTCAGCTGGCGATCCTCGGAGCGACCGCGTGCTACGGGTTCAGCCTCGCCTACATGCGCCGGTTCCTCGGCGACTCCGGGGTCAGCGCACTGGTGTTCTCGTTCCTGAACATCGGCCTCGCCGCCGCGATCATGATGCTGCTGACCCCCGTGCTCGTGCTCACGCCGGTGCACCTGGACGTGTGGGTCGTCGGCTCCGTCGTGCTGCTCGGGTTCCTCGGAACCGGCCTCGCCTACGTGTGGAACCAGAACGTGCTGCGCGCCTGGGGGCCGACCCGGGCGTCGACGGTCACCTACATCACCCCGGTGGTCGGCGTCACGCTCGGCATCCTGATCCTGCATGAGGAGATCGCCTGGAACGAGCCGGTCGGCGCGCTGATCGTGTTCGCCGGGATCCTGCTCGCGCAGGACCGGATCCGGTTCCGGCGCCCGGCCGGCTGACGCACGAGGGGTGCGGACGCCGCAGCATCCGCACCCCTCGTGCACCGGCGAGGATCAGGCCTGCAGCGAGCCCTGCAGGTCGAGCGTGATCGTGACGTCCTTGCCGACGAGCACTCCGCCGGTCTCGAGCGCCGCGTTCCAGGTGAGGCCGAAGTCCTCGCGGTTGATGACGGTGGTCGCCGAGGCGCCGGCCTTGTAGTTGCCGTACGGGTCCTGGCCGAAGCCGCCGAACTCGAACTCGAAGGTGACCGGCTTCTTCACGCCGCGGATGGTGAGGTCGCCGTCGACGAGGAAGTCGCCGTCCTCGACGCGGGTGCCGGTGGAGACGAACTCCATGGTCGGGAACTCGTCGGTGTCGAAGAAGTCCGCGGAGCGCAGGTGCGCGTCGCGGCCCTCGTCCTTGGTGTCGATGGAGGCCACGTCGACGCTCGCCTCGACCTTGGCCTCGAGCGGGTTCTCCGGGGCGACGAGGGTCGCGCTCTTCACGCCGAAGGTGCCGCGCACCTTGGAGATCATCATGTGGCGGACGCTGAAGGTCACCTCGCTGTGCGCAGGGTCCAGCACCCAGGTGCCCGCACGGTAGCCGGGGATGTCGATCGTGGTCATGCTTGTGCTCCTTGAAGGTCGTCAGGGCGCCGCTGCGGCGTCACAGGACCCAACCTACATGCGCATGAATGTATTCCGATGAATGTGGAACCCGCTCCGTGAACGGCGAAGGCGCCTCGCTCCCGGGGAGCGAGGCGCCTTCGCGCAGGATCCGATCAGCCGACGGCGACCAGGTCGATGATGAAGATCAGGGTCTTGCCCGACAGGAAGTGCCCGCCGCCTGCCGGACCGTACGCCAGGTGCGGCGGGATGACCAGTTCGCGGCGTCCGCCGACCTTCATGCCGGGGATGCCGTCCTGCCAGCCCTGGATCAGGCCGCGCAGCGGGAACTGGATGGTCTCGCCGCGACCCCAGGAGGAGTCGAACTCCTCGCCGGACTCGAACTCCACACCGGCGTAGTGGACGGTGACGGTGTCGCCCGGCTTCGCCTCGGCTCCGTCTCCCACGATGATGTCGCGGATGACGAGCTCGGCGGGAGCGGGTCCGGTGGGGGCGTCGAACTCAGGCTTCGTACGATCAGTCATGACTCCATACAACCCGAGCCTCAGGGCAGGGTCAACGCGCGCGCACCTGCTGACAGCGAACATTTCCTCCGCGGACACCGATCCGACGGCATCCGCGGAAAATCCTTGACACCCGCGGATGCCGGGTGCACCCTGTTCATAGATCAACTCAGCGCCCGGAGGACTTGCAGGCATCGCCGCAGCACCGGGCGCTGAGTCTGTCCACGGGCCTCAGTAGGCCAGCAGCGCGGCGCGCGTCGCCCTGGTGCGTGCGAGCAGCGCCTGCTCGTCCTGAGCCGCCTGCGGATCGCGACCGGTGATGGAGCGCTGACGCACCATCGCCAGCTTCGTGGCGTCCTTGATGAACTCGCGCATGAGCGGGCGGCGGTCGCCGCGCAGCTGAGCGGCCCAGCTGAGGCCCACCTTGCGTCCGGAGGGCGTGGCGAGCATGTTCACCTCCTCCGGGGTGAACCAGCCTGCCGCGGCGTAGTCCCCCAGCCGCGCCTTCGTCAGACGCGCCTCCTCGCGGCGCAGGGCGATGACGCCGAAGATGAACCCGACGAACAGCGGCACCTGCAGGAGGAAGTAGAGCAGGAAGAAGTCGCCGAAGGTGGCGGAGCCGTTCCACAGCCCGTGCAGGAGGATCGCCCCCAGCCAGCCGATGGCCGCGAAGCCGAGAGCGGCTCCGGCCGACGCCTGGCGCCTCGCCGCGAGGCCGATCGCGAGACCGGTCAGCGACGTGAACATCGCGTGGGCGAACGGCGACAGGATGGCGCGGACGGCGAAGGTCATCGTGAGCTGCGCCCCGCCGCCCTCGATCAGGCTGATCGCGAAGTACTGGATGTTCTCGGTGAAGGCGAAGCCGGCGCCGACGAGCGCGCCGTACACGACCCCGTCGACCGGTCCGTCGAAGCTGCGGCGGGCGAGCAGGAAGATCAGGTAGACGCCGAGCCCCTTGAACAGCTCCTCGACGATCGGCGCCTGCAGCACCGCCCCGACCTCGTCGCTGCGGTAGCCGAGCAGGAGCGTGAGTCCGAGGTCGACGAGCAGCGTCAGCCCGATCGCGGCGATGGCGCCCCACGCGACCGCGAAGAACACCATGAGCTTGGGCTCCGGCTCCCAGCGGTCGATCATGCGCACGACGAAGAACACGATGGCGAGCGGGATGAGCGCCAGGACGAGCCCGATCACCGACGCGAGCGTGCCCAGGAACACGCCGAAGTAGCCAATCAGGGCGAGCAGCAGGAAGCCGAGGAAGCCGAACAGGACGTACAGCACCACCTTGCCGCGGCTGCGCGGCACCGGCAGCGCGGGAAGCCCCTGTGCGGGAGAGGGCGCGATCGGCGCCGGAGGCGAGTACGGCGTCGGCTGGGCCAGCATCGAGGCGTAGCCGGGCTGGCGGGTGAACTGCGCGGGAGTGTAGTTCGACGCCGCGTACTGCTGCGCGGAGTACTGCTGCTGCGGGGCCCCGTACGGCGGCTGCGGAGGCAGCTGAGCGGCGGGGGGCCGGTACGCCGCCTGCGGCGCGTACTGCGGGTACGCGGGCTGCGGGTACGCGGGCTGCTGGTACGCCGGCGGCGCGGGCTGCGGATAGGCAGGCTGCTGGTGAGGCGGCTGCGGCGCGGCGGGCGTCGGCTGCTGCTGGGCCGGCGGTGCGGGAGGATGCGGCTGCGGCGCCGCCTGCCCTCCCGGTGCGGGCGGCTGCCCGCCCTGCGGCGGGCCCGCCGGCGGCGGGGTGTAGGGCGTGGGGTGCGACGGTCCTCCGGAACTCATAGACAAGAGCATATTGCGAGGCCCGCCGGCTCTTCTCTCCTCCTCCTGCACGAGAGAGCCGATCACGACTACCGTAGGAGGTATGCGGTTCGCTCATCTGCGCCGTGCCGACTCGACCACGGCAGAGCTTGCCGTGGTCGAGGGCTCCGACGCCATCCTCGTCTCCGACCTCCTCGCCGATCCCCCGTCGACGCTGCAGCAGCTGATCGACGGCGGCGCCGACCTGCTCGACGCCGTGCGCGCCGCTCTCGCCGACGGCGCCGCCCCGCGGCATCCGCTGGACGGGTGCGTCTTCGACTCCGCCGTGCTCTCGCCTCCGGCGATCCTCGCGGTCGGGCTGAACTACGCCGCCCACTCCAGCGAGCTCGGGCTGAAGACGGACACCGCGCCGACCGTCTTCACGCTCTGGCCGAACTCGCTCACCGGCCACGGTCAGACCACCTCCTGGCCGCGCGACCTCAGCGAGGCCGTCGACTACGAGGCCGAGCTCGGCGTCATCATGGGCACCCCCGCGAAGGACGTGACCGAGGCCGACGCGCTCTCCCACGTGTGGGGCTACACGGTCGTCAACGACGTCACCGCCCGCAACGTGCAGTTCGCCGAGGCGCAGTGGTCGCGCTGCAAGTCCTTCGACGGCTTCACTCCGACCGGCCCGTTCGCCGTCACCGCCGACGAGATCCCCGACCCGCAGGACCTGCACATCTGGACCGTGGTCGACGGCCGTACCGTGCAGGACGCGTCGACCGGTCAGATGGTGCGCTCCGTCGCGAAGCTCATCGCCCACCTGTCGCAGTCGGTCACGCTCCTTCCCGGCACGCTGATCTCCACGGGCAGCCCGGGCGGCGCCGGCTACTCGCGCGACCCGCAGATCTTCCTCCGCGACCGCTCGACCGTGACCGTGGGGATCGACGGGATCGGGGAGCTCACCACGCACTGCCGCGTCATCGGCTGAACGGCTGCGCAGGGCCGCACGAGGAGGAGGCGGATGCCGCCCCGCAGCATCCGCCTCCTCCTCGCCTCCGCGCGGACCTCAGATCTCGATGAGGTCCTCGGGGCTGATGACGGGGATCGCAGCCGTGACCGCCTCGAGCCCGGACAGTCGTGCCGGCGACAGCTGCTTGGTGACCTCGTCGCGCGACATGAGTCCCGCCTCGACCACGAGGTCGGCGACGTTGCGGTTGGTCAGCAGCGCCGTCTTCGCGAGCGCCGCCGCGGCCGCATAGCCGATGAACGGGGTGAGCGCGGTGATCACGCCGACCGATGCGCCCACCATCGCTCCCAGACGGTCGCGGTTGGCCGTGATGCCGTCGACGCAGTTGACGCGGAGCGTCCACATCGCCTGACGCATCCAGGTGATCGACTGGAAGATCGAGTGCGCGATCACGGGCTCGAAGGCGTTGAGCTGCAGCTGGCCGCCCTCGACCGCCATCGTGACCGTGGCGTCCGCGCCGACCACGGAGAAGGCGACCTGGTTGACCACCTCGGGGATCACAGGGTTGACCTTGCCTGGCATGATGCTGGAGCCCGCCTGCATGGCGGGGAGGTTGATCTCGCCGAGACCCGCCTGCGGTCCGGACGAGAGCAGACGCAGGTCGTTGCAGATCTTCGACAGCTTGATCGCGTTGCGCTTCAGCGAGGACGAGAACGACATGAACGAGCCGGTGTCGCTCGTGGCCTCGACGAGGTCGGATGCCGTGGCGAGGTCGAGCCCGGTGATCTCGCGCAGGTGCTTCAGCACCGCAGGCGCGTAGTCGGGGTGGGTCGTGATGCCGGTGCCGATCGCGGTCGCGCCCATGTTCACCTCGAACATCAGCGCCGCGTTCTCGCTGAGCCGCTGGTGATCGTAGCCGAGCGTCGTCGCGAACCCGTGGAACTCCTGGCCGAGCGTCATCGGGACCGCGTCCTGCAGCTGGGTGCGGCCGACCTTGAGGACGTCGTGGAACTCTGCGGCCTTGCGCAGGAAGGACTGGCGGAGCAGGTCGAGCTCTTCGAGCATCGAGTGCAGGGTGAGCGACAGCCCGATCTTGACGGCCGTCGGGTACACGTCGTTCGTGGACTGGCTGCGGTTCGTGTGATCGATCGGCGACAGGAACGCGTAGTCGCCCTTCTCGCGACCGGCCATCTCGAGGGCGATGTTGGTGATCACCTCGTTCGCGTTCATGTTGGTCGAGGTGCCCGCCCCGCCCTGGATGACGCCCACGGTGAACTGGTCGTGGAACTCCCCGTCGATCACCCGCTGGGCTGCGCGGTCGATCAGGTCGGCGCGCTCGGCGTCGAGGACGCCGATCTCCCTGTTCGCGCGGGCGCTGGCCTGCTTGACCATCGCGAGCGCGATGATGAGGTCGGGATAGACCGAGATCGGCCGCTTGGTGATGGGGAAGTTGGCGTCGGCGCGGGCGGTGTGGATGCCCCAGTACGCGTCGGCGGGGATCTCCATGCTCCCGAGCGAATCGGTCTCTGTGCGGGTGAGGGAGGGCGCGGCAGAAGCCATGTCACATCCTTGTGGGTCGTGGCGAGTGGGTCGTGTGGGGGATGGTCCCAGTCTACGCCCGCACGCTCTCGCCTCCCCGGCGTGTCAGGAGCGTTTGCGGGAGAAGGCCTCGAGCCTCTGCTCCGGGGTCAGGCGCGCCATCCGCTCGACCCACTCGGGCGAGAAGTACGTCGCCGTCTCGGCATCGGTCACCGGGACCACCGTGTGCGTGATCGTGTCGGGGTGCACGTGCACGAGCTGGAACGCCTGAGCGGCGTCCATCCCGTTGACCTCCTCCGCCGGCAGGGCGACGTTCATGGTGTAGCACGTGGCCGAGGAGACGCTGACGGGGACCCCCGCGAAGGAGCCGTGCGAGGAGTAGTGCAGGTGCCCGGCGAGGATGCCGCGCACGTCGGTGCCGCGGACGACCTCGGCGAGCTCGTCCTGATGCCGCAGCTCGAGGATGTCGAACAGCGGCAGGTGGCTCGGCAGGGGCGGATGATGCATCGCCAGCAGGGTGCCGTGCGGCGCCGGCTCGGCGAGCACGTCCGACAGCCATTCGAGCTGCGCCGGGTCGAGGTCTCCGTGGTGCCAGCCGGGGACGCTCGTGTCGAGGGCGACCACGCGCAGGCCGTCGAGGTCCCACACCCCGGTCACCGGTTCCTCGGTGGGCGGAAGGTCGAGAAGCCCCTGGCGCAGAGCGGGTCGCTCGTCGTGGTTGCCCGCCACCCAGATGACCGCGGTGCCGAGGTCGCGGGCGACCGGTTCGACCGCGGCGCGCAGCCGGCGGTACGCGTCGGGCTCGCCGAGGTCGGCGAGATCGCCGGTGACCACGATCGCCGCGGGACGCGGATGCACCGCCGCGATCGCGTCGAGCGTGCGCGCGAGGTTCGCCTCCACGTCGTAGCGCCCGCCGAGCTTCGCCCCGTCGGCGAGGAGATGCGGGTCGCTGACGTGGATGAGCACGTGGGACGCGGGACGATGGCGACCGAAGACGTGCTCGCTGCCTGAGGCTGACATGGGATCAGCTTAGGTCGCCGCGGCGACGGTCACGGGTCAGTGCCCGTGTCCGCCGATCACGATCAGCGCGATGCCTCCGAAGACGGCGAGGGCGCACATCGCGAAGCAGGCGTAGGCGCCGAGCAGGGCCAGACGCTTCTCGCCCTCGGTGAGCGGGCTCTTCCTCGCGGCCTTGGCGGCCTGCTTCGCCGCGCGCTTGAGGTCCTTCTCCGTGATCACCGTGATCGCGTCGGTGAACTCCGCGGGACTCACCACCGGGGCCCGGCCGCTGCGCACCAGCAGGCGGAGCCCGATGGCGTAGAAGCCCACGATCGCGCAGGCTCCGACGAGGGCGGCCGCGAACACCTGCACGAACGCGCTCCAGTCGATCACGACGCTCACTGGGAGTCCTCCTTGCCCGGCTTCTTCTGCGCTCCGGCCTTCGCCGTGCTCTTCTTCTCGGCGTCCGCCTTGGCCTTGCTCTTCTTCTCAGCTTCTGCCTTGGCCTTGCTCTTCTTCTCGGCCTCGGCCTTGGCCCTGCTCTTCTTCGCCTCTTCCTTCGCCTTCTCCCGGGCGGCGGCGCGAGCCTTCGCCTCGGCCTTCGCGCGCTCGATGCGCTGCTGGCGACGCGTGGGCGGCGGGGTGTCGGGCAGCTCGACCGCGAGCCCGGACTCGGCCACATCGCTCATCGCGTTGGCGTGGGTCACGGCGTCCTTGCGCGACCTCAGGAAGAGTCCGACGATGATCGCCACCGCGAGGACCGCGTCGACGGCGATGCCCCAGCCGCCGAACCAGTGGATCACGAGCGCGGCCACCGCACCGACGGCGCCCGCCGCGGGGAGGGTGAGCAGCCAGCCGATCGCGATGCGTCCGGCGGTGCCCCAGCGCACCGAGGAGCCCCGGCGCCCGAGACCCGAGCCGATCACGGAGCCGGAGGCGACCTGCGTCGTCGAGAGGGCGAAGCCGAAGTAGCTGGAGGCCAGGATCGTCGCGGCGGTCGAGCTCTCGGCGGCGAAGCCCTGAGCGGGCTTCACATCCGTGAGGCCCTTGCCGAGCGTGCGGATGATCCGCCAGCCTCCGAGGTACGTGCCGAGGGCGATCGTGACGGCGCACGCGACGATCACCCAGAGGTGCGGATCGGCCTGGTCCTTGCTCTGCCAGCCCACCGTGATCAGCGCGAGGGTGATCACGCCCATCGTCTTCTGCGCGTCGTTCGTGCCGTGGGCGAGCGCGACCATCGACGAGGTGAAGATCTGGCCCCAGCGGAAGCCGTCGCGCCCGTCGGGCTTGTTGTCGTAGCGGCGCGTGATGGAGTACGCGATCTTGGTGGCTGCGAACGCGATCACCCCCGCGGTGACCGGAGCGATGACGGCGGGGAGCACGATCTTCGACAGCACGGCGCCGAAGTCGATCCCGCCCACGCCGACGCCGACGAGGGTCGCGCCGATCAGGCCGCCGAACAGCGCGTGCGAGGAGCTCGAGGGGAGCCCGAGCAGCCAGGTCAGCATGTTCCAGGTGATGG
>Ga0222419_100689_pt1 | contig 21548 bp, 26 predicted proteins | sample 1B20Ametagenome_FD_182474 | JGI IMG/M metagenome (GOLD analysis project Ga0222419, IMG submission 182474) | Enriched microbial communities from leaf-cutter ant dump, University of Wisconsin, Madison, United States - 1B20A (version 2) | ecosystem: Environmental > Terrestrial > Nest > Insects nest... | reverse complement strand
TTTTATAATACCAATAAATTAAGATACAAACGCCTGTTATATTTACCATGAGAAAAATATTTTTATTTCTGTTGTTTTTAGGACATTCTCTACTCGGGCAAATGCAAACTGCTCATTGGTATTTTGGAATTAATGCAGGGGTTGATTTTTCTTCAGGAGTTCCAATTTCAGACAATAATGGACAAATAAATACAAATGAAGGATCTACTTCCATTTCTGATGAATACGGGAATTTGCTGTTTTATACAGATGGAGAAACCATTTATGACCGAACACATAATATAATGGAAAATGGAGAGGATTTGGGAGGGCACAAGTCAAGTACTACTTCTGCCATAATACTACCCAAACCGGATGATTGTTTTTTGTATTATGTTTTTACTATAGATGTACAACCCGGTGAGGGTGGCTATAGAGGGGTAGAATACAATATAGTAGATATGACTGCAAACGGAGGTTTAGGTGCTGTCATTGAAAATAATGTTCAACTTCCTATCAATGGGCAACAAAACAGTTCTGAAAAATTAGCAGGCATAAGTAATGCCGACAGAACAGGGTACTGGGTACTAACCCATTTTGCGGGGAACTTTTATGCTTTTGAAGTAAATGCTGATGGAGTAAATCACAATCCCATAGTTTCACCCTCTACAATAAACCCTCAAGTTTTACCAGATGGTTCGTATGCTGTAGGGTACTTAAAAGGTTCACCTGATGGTTCCAAATTAGGAATGGGAATGGTGCATGATAATTATAATGATATTATTGGTTCGCTATCAGTTTATGATTTTGATAATTCCACCGGTATAGTTTCAAATGAGGTTATTTTATATCCTCCGGGGAACGCTGATAAAGCCGGATTTTACGCGATAGAATTTTCTGCAAACAGCAGAGCTTTATATACAAAAACTTTTAAGAATTCACAAATCAGTAAAATTTTTCAATATGATTTAACGGCAAGTTCTATCATTGATTCTGAATATTTAGTCGCGAATGGCCCTATGATACCAAATGCGATGCAGCGTGCTTTGGATGGGCATATATATTTATCGAACCCTTTGACTCATTATTTGAGTCGAATCGAGAATCCTGAAATAATCTATAATCCGACAACCGGTAATGCTCCAACTTATGTTCCCAATGCGGTTTATATAGAAAATTTAAGTTCAATTGGCCTTCCTACTTTCCTGAATTATTATTTCAGAATATCCATAACTGTTGATGGTTTGTCAATTGACGAAGAACTCGAGTATTGTACCGGAGTGGCAATGAATTTTGATTTTTGTCATCAAGGGGGCATTATTGATTCCATTCACTGGGATTTTGGAGATGGAGAGGAATCCACGGAAATGTATCCGCAACATTATTATAATGAACCCGGAACTTATACAATCACACTGACCTTAATGGTTGAAGGAGAGGAGTATGTAAGGACATTTGAAATCACCATAATGGGCCCGCCTGATATAGAGAATGCTGAGCAAAGTGTATGTTTAAATGAAGGAGATGAATATACCTTTAATTTGGAAGACAGCCTGCCGGATATCAATCCTGACGGGGAAGATTATGATATAACATTTCACCTGACACAGGAAGATGCAGAAAACGGAATCAATCCGCAGCCAACGCTATACACTGCCGTTGTAACTACCATAATTTGGGTAAGGGCAGAAGATGATGAGGGGTGTTTTGTTATCAGAGAACTTCATCTAATTATAAATTCCAGCCCGGAATTTTCTTTTGAAAGCCCGGTTGAAATCTGTGAAGGCACTTCAGTCTTTTTAGAAATTACAACTGATGCTGAAAATATCGTATTCTGGTATGACAGTGAAAATGCAAGTGTACCCATATTTAGCGGAAACCCTTTTGAAACACCAATCTTAAACCAAGAAATATCTTATTGGGTAGAAGTTCAAAGTCCGGCAGGATGTATTTCTGAAAGAGCTGAAATTAAAGTTGAAATAACCGAACCGGTTACGCCTTTGTTCGATTTGGTGCTTGAGTACTGTTTAAATTCACCTGAAGTAATGTTGCCTGCTGTTTCGGACAATGGAATTTCCGGTAGTTGGGAACCAGAGATGGTTGATACAAGTACTGTCGGAGTTCACATTTATACTTTCACGCCAGATGAAGGACAATGTGTTTCTGCAGAATTAACAACAGTTACCATTGAAATCCTTCCGCCTCCCGAACTTACCATAGATGGAACTTTTGAGATTTGTATCAGCACTTCAGCTGTATTGGAAGTTATCACTGATTCTGAAAACACAGTCAATTGGTATGAAAATGAAACAGACATAACACCGATTTATACGGGCAATCCTTTTACAACCCCTATACTAACAGAAACAACAAGTTACTGGGCAGAAGCTGTCAGTGAAGCAGGCTGTGTATCTGAAAGAATAGAAGTGATTGTTGAAGTAACCGACAGCATAATCCCGATCTTTGAACTGCAATCCCAATATTGTCAAAATACAGAACCTCAGGAATTGCCGACCACTTCAGACAACGGTATCACCGGCAGCTGGTTTCCTGCGGCAATAGATACATCAACCGCAGGAACACAAACATACATCTTCACCCCGGATGAAGGACAATGCGCCACTGATTCTGAAATGACCGTAGAAGTCATAGAAACCCCGGAACTTGTTTTACCCGAAGCTCCCGAAACCTGCTCAGGCGAAACAGCTACGATAACAGTTTCTACAACGGGCGAAACCATCAACTGGTACGAAGATGAATTTTCAACAATTCCATTCCATACAGGAATAACATATACCACACCGCCGCTTACCGAATCCGCAACTTATTGGATAGAAGCCGTAAACGGAGAATGTATTTCCGAACGCCTGGCTTTGGTCATAACGGTCAATGAACTTCCCGAAATAGAAGCTGAAAATCCCGATCCGGTCTGTGTAGGAAACTCGGTTGAACTGAGTGTTTTGACCAATGGAGAAATTATTAACTGGTACGACTCGGAAGACGGTACAACACCGATTTATACGGGCAATCCTTTTATTACTCCTTTACTAACAGAAACAACAAGTTACTGGGCAGAAGCTGTCAGTGAAGCAGGCTGTGTATCTGAAAGAATAGAAGTGATTGTTGGAGTAACCGACAGCATTATCCCGATCTTTGATCTGCAGTATCAGTATTGTTTGGACGCAGAACCGCAGGAACTTCCGACCACTTCAGACAACGGTATTACCGGCAGCTGGTTTCCTGCGGCAATAGATACATCAACTGCAGGAACACAGACTTATACTTTTACGCCTGATGAAGGACAATGCGCGGAAGTCTATCCGATCACGATAGAAACAGCAGAATCTATAGCACCCGTATTTTCTGACCTTCCGGAAATTTATTGTTTCAACAGTGAGGCAGAGGCACTTCCCGCGGTTTCTGACAACGGCATCAGCGGAAGCTGGTATCCGGGTGAAATCAACACCGGCATACAGGGAGTCACCAGCTATGTATTCACTCCTGACGGCAATCAATGCTCGGAACCTTATGAACTGGTCGTTACGGTATATCCGTATCCCGAAATGGAACTGGAAGATGATATTGTGATCTGTTCGGGGGACAGCTACAGCTATCTGGCACCTGAAGGCTTTGATTACTATATCTGGACAGACAGCTTTGGCAATGTATTGAGCGAAACCCGTGAAATCATCTTTACCGAAGAAGGAATTTACACATTGACAGTTGAGATCAACGGCATACCATGTACACTCAGCCGCAATATAGAAGTGAGCTTTTCCACCACACCCATCATTACAGAAATCAAAAGCACTGAATCTACCCTGACTGTTTATGCCACGGGCAACGGACCGTTTGAATACAGTCTGGATGAAATCTTCTGGCAGAGCAGCAATGTATTTTACAATCTGGAACCGGGAATTTATTTTGTTTATGTAAGGGACGGGAAAGGCTGCGGAAGCTCAGCCAGACAGGGAGCGATAATGGGCGTGCCGAACTTTATCAGTCCGAACGGAGACGGCAAAAACGACACCTGGAAGATCCGTGCATTGGCGGGCTTCCCGAACACAAGATTACAAATCTTTGACCGTTACGGCAAGATGTTCATTGACAGGATCCTTGACGGAGACTTTGAGTGGGACGGCAGATACAACCGTGAGCCGCTGCCATCGGGCACCTACTGGTATATCCTGATTCTTGAGGACGGTGAAAAGCTGAGCGGACATATTAATTTGAGGAATTATTGAGGGTAGAAATTAGAGGCTGGGAGTCAGAATAAAAGTTTGACACAGTTAATTGAACACTCCCCTGCGCTCCGAAAAATACTCCACATGACGGTTTACATTATACAATTTATACATCCTGCAAACCTGAAACCTCCACTCATCTGCCTAAGAGCAGGCGTTTTGTTCTTTGAATATCAAAAGGGCAGACATTTGGCTAAATCTGTTTTTTGAGGTTGTTGCAACTTTGCATCAATAAATTAAACAGTAAAAAAATGAACATCGTATTGACAGGTTCTCTTGGGAACATCGGGGAAACACTAACACAAGAGTTGGTGCAAAAAGGACATTCGGTAACTGTAATCAGCAGTAACCCAAAAAAAACAACAGCCATTGAAGCACTTGGTGCAAAAGCCGCCACAGGCAGTATGTTTGACGCTGATTTTCTTACAGCAACTTTCAAAGGTGCAGACATTGTTTACTTAATGGAAACGATGGAAGCTGCAGGCGATATGTTTGACAAATCGGTTGACTTTATTTTGCATTATTTTTGTTTGAATGACAAATCGCCGTAATCAGCGCAATCATCTTGCGAAATTTTCGAAGAAAACGTTTTCAGTCAAAAAGCAGCCCAAATGAAATTAATTTCACAAATTGAACATCATGAACGCATGAGAGTTTATTGCAGTAAGCGTGACTGAACGGGTTCGATTCATCTTCAGTGAAAAAGCGCTGACCTCCCCTATTCCCAAACACCTCAGGATCAGTCAGTATAAATCAGTCTGATCAATCCGAACCGACTGAAAAATTTAAAAGATTGTAATCAAAAAAAACGGCTTTTTACAATCATAAAAAATTTATCCATCCTACATTTGTATTGCAATCAGACAGGGCATTCAATCATCAAACAACCAAAAAATGTTTACAGTCGAACAAATTGAAGAAGCAAACGGCAGGCTAAAATCGGGTGAAGATTTGGACAAAATGACCTGTACCTATTATAATTCGTCCGGCAATGAAATCTTAACCGAAATCGTTCAGACTTAAAGTTTTAAAAATGAATTATATCCGCAGCCATTGGTTTGATATGGGAGGAATAACAGTGATTGTTATTCTTGTGGTGCTGCTGTTTTCTTATCAAATACTTTCAGATTATCGGCTGCTGATGCTGCTCAATCTGACGGCACTTTTCCTTCATCAGTTGGAGGAATACCGATGGCCGGGAACATTTCCGGGCATGCTGAACCGTGTAATGTTCAACAGCGACCTGCCCGACCGTTATCCGCTGAACAGCAATACCTCACTGATCATCAATGTCTTTGCAGGCTGGTCGGTCTATCTGCTTGCGATAATTGCGGGCAGCAGTCTGGTCTGGATGGGAATGGCTGCGATTTTGGTTTCGGTTGGCAATATCGTCGCACATACCTTTGTCTTTAATCTCAAAGGAAAAACGCTTTACAACGCCGGACTGATCAGCTGCTGGCTGTTTTTTGCGCCCTGTGTCTTTTTCTTTTTTAAAATTATTCATCAGCAGGATCTGGTCTCGGCAACCGATTATCTGATCGGTATTCCATTGGGAATCGCAATCAATATTTTTGGTGTGTTAAAACCGATCAAATGGTTTGCCGACAAGGATACCAAATATATTTTTAAAAAAGAACAGTTGCTGCCCAAAGACCGGTGATATGAATTTTGTATAAATTTGAATGATCGGCTTCGGCCGGAATTGGCGTTAAAATTCCGCGTGAACTCTAAGCCGGTCATACATTGGCAGAAATTGTATCAAAGTCGGAAAAGAACTAAAATCTCGAAATGAAAATGGAAAAAAACTGTCCAAACTGCAACCGCGTTATTACCGGAAATTTTTGTTCCAACTGCGGACAGAAAAAAATACAAAAGAATTGACAAAAAATATATTTGGGAAGAAATACAGTATACCATTCTGCATACCAGCAAAGGATTTCTTTATTCGGTAAAAGAAATCATTAAAAATCCGGGGAAAACCGCAAGAAAATACATAGACGGAAATCGGGTCAACCATTACAAACCGATTTTGCCGGCTTTTGTACTGAGTGGGATTTTGGCCTTTGTCTCGTTCAAAATTCTCGGATTGTACGATATTCTCATCGCGCATTATTCGTCCTCTGCCGCAAATGTGAACTCAAAGTTTATGAACGAATTTATGTCGGTCTTTTCAAGCTACAATTCAATCATCATGCTGTTGGCACTTCCGTTCATTGCCCTGACCACAAAATTTGTTTTTAGAAAATGGGGACACAATTATTATGAACACATCGTGATGATCGCCTACATACTGTCAGTTATACGTTGGTAAGCATTGTCATTGTATTTCCGCTGATGTATCTTCTGAAAAAGGATTTTAATACTTTGGTGGTCATTTCGAGTTTTTCGATTTTGACGCTTCCCTTTATTTTGGTCTGGTTTTACAAAGGATTTTATCCGGAAAAGAAACTCAAAAGCATTATTAGGAAAGTGATTGGCACACTTGCTTTGATTGTTCTGGGTTACTTCGGAATTATTTTATCGGAACTGTCTTTGCGATGATAAAAGGTCCCGAGGCATTGGAATGCTTCAATCCGCATTAAAAGCCCTGAGTGCTTTCATCATTATTTTTTCGCCTGTACGGGTAGTATCGGGTCTTTCGATGCCTCCGGGATGAAGGATAATCAACTGATGAAAATCCAGTTTCTGCATATTTTCTTCCAAAGTGCCTTTCATTCTATTGTAAAAAAAGGAAGATTTTGTATTGGCTCCATAAGCAGAGAGCAGTACAAAACTATTCACACCGTTTGATTTTGCCAATTGGGCAAATTCCAATTGATAATCATGATCCACACGCCATTGCGCTTCTTTGCTTCCGGCATCTTTCAGAGTGGTTCCAAGGGTAAAAAAGCTACATCGCCACGGATTTCGTCTTGAAAATCAGTTAATTTCTCAAAATCAACCAGAATTTCCTTCAACTTCGGGTGTGCATTAAAATAAGGTCTTCGCATCAAAACCGTTACCGCATTAAATCGGGAATCTTCCAAAAGTTGTGCAACCAATTCCTTTCCGGTGGCTCCGGTTCCGCCAATTACAATTGCTTTCATATTTTTTATATTAAATTGTCCAAAGGACTTTTGATTTTTCGTTTAGCTGCATCGGTAAGATGTGTATAAATCATTGTGGTTTTAATGCTTTTGTGTCCTAAAAGCTCTTGAACAAACCGTATGTCCGTGCCTTGTTCTATGAGGTGTGTGGCGTAAGAATGGCGAAGACTGTGTACGCCAACCTTTTTATTGATTTTGGCTTTTTTCATGGCATTTTTAAAAACAGTTTGAACGCTTCTTTCCGAATAATGCCCGCCGTACTGCCCTTCAAAAAGGTATTCTTTGGGTTTGTATTGCCGATAATAGTTGCGCATAAGTTCCAAAGCCGATTCCGGCAACACCACATAACGGTCTTTTTTTCCTTTTCCCTGTTCCACCAAAACCTGCATACTGTGGCTGTCGATGTCCGACACTTTTAATTTCACAATTTCACTGACTCTGAGTCCCATTCCGTAGCAAAGTTTCATTAATAACTGGTGTTTGGGATTATGTTCCAATGCTTCAAACATTTTTTTGATGTCTTTGGTTGAAAGTGCTTTGGGTAGTTTGCTGGGTTTTTTGGGTCGTGGAATTTCAATAAAAAAATTACCTCATTATGTTAGCGAATGCTCGCAAACTCATTTTCCTCTCAAAACTTTTTACAGGATGGAATACGGTTCAAACACAGATTTCTTTTTTAAGCTAATAAAAAGTATAGATACGCCTATATTCATACTGTTCTGAAATCACCGGCTGTTTATAAAGTTTTCCGTATTCTCCGAAAATATTTTTATTTATTTCTGAAATGAGTTCCTCCGTGGAATTATAGGTTCTAATCAATTCAAATTCAAGAACAGAATCATAAGTGTATTGTCGGGTAGTTTCAATCTTTTTGCCTTCCTTATATTCAATACTTTTTTCGGTAACTAAGTGATAATTTTTAAAATCATCTGTGTGGTACTCCTTTAATTGCGTTCCATCTTCAGCATATTCATATTTATAACCACTCTTCTCTACAATTACAAAAGGCTGATTTCCTCTTTTCTTGACTAGTCGGGTATATTTTATCGGGTCGTTATAATCATTATACTCCCACTCTGTCCGTGTCGTATTGCCTTCTGAATCTTCAATGCTGATAAAGGATTGATACAAAATATCATTTTTAAAATAATATTCACCAACAGTTGTTGCCATACCGTTCTCATAATTGATAGTGGTTAACTTTTTTTCAGAATCATCCTGTTCTGTTATCGTCTTATAAACCAAAACCGAATCCTTTTCATTTTGCATAAAATAATAGTTGACTTCACTATCATTCAAATAAGATAAATGAAAGGTTGACTCTTCATCATCTTCCGACACAGTATAAGCTATTAAACGTCCTTTTTTATCATAAACATAAGGTAGCTTGGCAGTTACCATATAGTATGTTGATTCTTCTGCCGGAAAACCATCTTCATCAAAGGAGAATGCTTCTTTTATGGTACTTATCTCAATAGCAACCATTTTTTTTCTTTTAAACTGATACGTTGTTTTTTCTAATACATGTCTTCCTTCATTGTCGCTGTTATAATAATAACGACCTTCTTCATTGTCTGCATAGGTTTCTTTAGCAGTCAAGAGACCACTTTTATTGAAATGAAATATCATTTTGGTTTCAAATCCTTGGTTTTCCTTAACATACTCAGTTACGGTTTTTGCATTTTCCTTAAAACCTAAAGAATGAATCGTTTCAAAATTGGTGACAGGGGCAATAAAATCCTGGCCGAATAAAAGTTTAATCGAAAACAAAAAGATTAAAAGGACGCTTTTTTTCATAAACCTATTTTGGATTTATTTTGAAAGTAATAAAGCAAAAGTGCATTTATTTTTAAACGATTGCAATACCCACTGATGGGGATTTTGAAAGATTTCACGGTTCTCTGCAGGTGGTCAAAAATAAATTGTTTTAACTTTGAAATAAGTATCTATAAAGTTAGGATTACAAAATGAACCAGGAACAAAAAGAGCGTTTGGCTGAATTAAAAAAAAGGAAAAAAGACGAATTGGACGCTTTGGCATTTGCTCGCCAAGCGATTGAACCTTCTCTGGAAATTTTGGAAGAATTGAAGCAAAAAGAAAGTTTGGCAAATACTCTTTTTATGATAATTCCTCAACAAGAATGGCTACCCACTTTGCAAACGCTTTTCCAACAAGAACCCTATGCGAAATTTGATTTAAGTTCAATTAAAACCAAATTAAACGTTCCATTATTGGAACAGCTTTTTGAAAAATATCCGTCTGAAAATTCTTTTCGTTATGTGCCTGATTTTCCTCAATTAAACGATGAACTTGGTTTTAAAGAAATCGTTCAGCGATTTAACTTAGCGAATGAAACCGTTTATCTTTATTATTTGCGGTATGCCTTTGTTTTTCAAATCTCCGTTTCTTCATTGATGAAAGCGGAAGCGGAAATACTTTTTAATTTATTCCACGGCGATGTGGTGATTTTCCCGGAAAATCAAGATTGGTTGCTTGCCTATTCGTTGGAAGAAGAATGGCGGTTTGGGAAAGAGCATTAAAACACTATTCTTGTACTCCTAATTTTTTGATGTGACTGTTTAGCTCTATAATGTGCAATTGGAGTTCTTCAATTTGTTTGTTTTTTTGATGCAATTGCTGTTCATAGTTTTCTTTCATTGATTGGCAAACCGCTTGTTCTTTGGCAAGTTTCGATTGCATTTCTTGGTGTTTTTGATGGCTTGCACAACTCATCAAAACACAGCTAAACAAAAGAAGCACTTTTTTCATTTATAAAGTTTTTAAAAGTTTATTGATAAAACGACAAGCCAAAAGCAGCTTGCCGTTATTTGCTATTTATGCTTTTAAAAAGATAATAAAAGGCAATATTATAATGCTTCAATCAGCTCATTGGCCACCTTTATAAATTGTTTTGCTCCTTTTTCCGATATAAATTCTACAGAGTGGCTTCGCACCAATTCGTCCCCTTCTTTATAGGTATAATCACCAAATTGCGCTGCATAATATGCGGTTTCGAAAAAAGTACCATCAGTTATACACTTACCGTCAGAGCAGTTAAACGACACGAAATAAGATTTCTTGTAATCGATTTTTTGCCCTTCATACTTTAAAGATATTTTTTTTAATGGAATGATGATACTGCCGCGAAGCAGTTCTTTCTTTTCAATAGATATTTTAAATTTACTAAGTGGAATGCGCTCTCCACTTACATAGCCATATCCATCTTCAATGGCGGTGTATTCTCGATATGTTTCGTTTAACTGCTCCATCAGATTGGTTACATTACTTTGGGCAAATGCCATTGCTCCAAAAAGCATTAAAAATGCTGTTGCGATTGTTTTTAGATTTTTCATTTTGTTTATTTGTTTAATTGTTTGTTTTAATAATTTCTTTGGATTTTCAATATAATTAATCATATGTACCACAGATTTCAAAATCTGCTAATAGTTCATAATCATCCTCTTCAAAAGGTAATAAATCTTTATGTTTTTTTGTTACTATGTAAAAACCGAATTTCACATCATCTATATAACTGATAGTAGCCAAGACCCAGCCTAAATCAGTTTTTCTGATATTTGATAATGTATGAAGCTCTTCATCAAAAGTGCAACCTGTAAATAAATCGGTACGATGTTCATAACCTTTGTTGGTAAATTCTTCGATATCTGAGGCCCTATTTCCATCAAAGTCATTTACTACTAAATGTGCTTTGTATGATATTCCATTATAGGTAAACTTATAGCAAGCAAAGATATTATAGGATTCACCTGAAGGACAATCCTCGTCTTCCTGAAGGTCTTGGAATGCTTCGGGAAGATAATAACTATACCCTGTTATCCTTTGAGCTTCTACATTTTGTATTCCTACAAAAAAGAGCAGAAGAGTCACCAATAGTTTTATTGTTTTCTTATTCATTTTTATTTGATTTAGTTATCATTTTCTCCCTCCGTTGCCGAAAATAGAGCCGGAAGAAAGAGCGGAATGCACCCATTATTCGGAGAGGACAACGCGGAAGCCTAAGCATTCAAAGCGGTCATCGGGACTGGTGTAGTCGCGATAAGCCACACGGCAGTCATTAGCGACGTCGAACCAGCAACCGCCACGTATCACGACGCGATTAGAGCCTGATGTAGGTCCTTTAGGGTTGTCTTTAGGGCTATTGGAATAGTAGTCTTTGTCGTACCAATCCGAACACCACTCCCATACATTACCACTCATATCAAAAATACCCAATTCATTTGCTTTTTTCTGTCCAACGGCTTGGGTTTGTTCATTTGAATTAAAGATAAGCCACCCTACAGTTTCCCAATTATCACTACCACTGTATTTATAATTTTTACTCTTATTTCCACCCCGTGCGGCATATTCCCACTCGGCCTCGGTAGGCAGGCGGAAGTTTCCTTCGTATTCTTGCCCTAACCAATTGCAATAAGCTACGGCATCATTAAAGTTTACATCTACTATAGGATGGTTGTCTTGCCAACCCCATTCGGGTTCTTCAGGCATTGATCTACCAGTAGCATCACAAAATTTACGGTAATGTTTTACCGTTACGGGTGTTTCAGAAATGTAATAAGTGCTCAAGGTTACCTCATGCACGGGTTTACTGCCATCTATTCTGGAATCACCCATAGGGAAAGTGCCACCTTCTACTTTTATCATCTTAGGATAGTCGCCGTTGGTTACTTGTGCTTCTACACTGTTTAGACTGAATGCTAAGAGCAGTGTGCTTAGGATTGTTGCTTTTTTCATTGTTGTTTTCATTTGTCTTTTTTAATTAATCGTTTCATCCAAAAAACCTTGGAAGTTAGTTGCTTCTATATAGCCCTTTACAGAATGATTTTCCGGATCTTCAAGTCCTATGTTTAAATCAAAGGAATGGAATTGTATTTCTTTAAAATTTTCAGCTAATTTCTTTTTAACTTTTTCTACTTCGTTATCTGCATTACAGCCTAAAGAAGTAGAGCCAAAATGTTTTTTTAGTACTAGTCCAATTCCCTTTTTTAGAGCAGAATCCTTTTTATTATACCCAACAATTATTTTATTAATGTGGCAGGTATCGTCATAAGTTGTTTCCCCTAAATCATCAAACGTATTTTTACCCGGAATTGCCGGAGCAATCATAGCAAGGGTAATGTCTTTTTGTGGAGGTGTGGGAATGGCTTTCGCTTTTTCATCTACTTCTTTCTGAAATTCACTTGACCATTTCGATACATTAAATAAAGATTGCGTAGCAACACTTGCTCCCAAACTATGCGTAAGTAAAATGATTTCAGCATTACTAGAAATTAAATTTAAGAGTTTCCGAACGCCTAAACCAACAAAGGCAGAATTAGCTTGTGCTGCTCCCCAAATCCCAACTCCTAAACTAAAAGAAAGACCATCCCAATACATTTCCACAACAGATAAATTATCTTTCTTATTGAGTTCTATTTTTAATGCTTCAAAACTTTCTTTTGAGTTCTTTTGATTGCTATTGAAGCCATGAATAAGAAAAACGATTTTATTTCCTTTTGCTACTTCAGCATTAATTTGTTTGGTATATGCTTGTAGCAAATGAGTTTGAAGACTGTTAAAATCTTTTTCAATATCCAATTGATTACAAACGTTTTCCAAAATTTCAGGTTGATGGTCGAAATACACTTTTAATTTGGAAGTAGTATCTCCGGTAATTCTCCAATGTTTGTTGGGATTCCAAAACTTATCTTTGTCAGTAGAATGAATTTCTGAAGGAGGATATAGATTTCCTTCTCGGTCTAAATAGACTTTTAGGTTTTTGATGCAGTTTGCTTGTGGGATAAAAGCAAGGTTTCCTTTTTCCATAATAAATTTATTTAAACATATCTTCACTTACTTTTGGTCTGGGTTTAGCACCATAGAGTTTAGCTAAATGGACAATAGCTTTTATGATTTGCTCTCCTTTCTCTTTAGATTCGAACTGAATTTCGATTTTATTGCCAGTCCATTCAGCATAGTGTGGGTCTGCATTTGGCCATGTTTGACTAAGATTCCCTTTCACCACGTAATCATTGAAATTAAACAAATAGCTAATAGCTTCATAACCTAACCAAGGAGAGAGAGCAGAGCTATCATCAAAATCAAGGTGCTTTAAACTTTTAAGTTCAAAATGTTCATATACTTTCTTATGTCCAACTCCTTCATTATTCGCTTCAGTATAAAAATGCATATTCTTATTATCTATTTTAAAGGTATATTTATATCCATTTTCCATTAGTGTTACTTCTTGCTCTCCATACTTTTTCAGCCATTCAATGGTTTCTTCTTCTGTCTGTGAAAATGCACTTGTAAAAGTAAAGAGCAATAAAAGTGCTGTTGTGATTGTTTTTAGATTTTTCATTGTTTTGAATTTTTATCGGTTTTGTCTGCAATTTCATTTGCTAATTCTTTCATTTGAATTTCTTTAGCTGCTTGTATGGTTGCCATAAAAAGTTTTTCATAGGTTTCCTCCTGAACATCTTCATTAAATGCAGCTTCGTTGATACGATAGAGCGATGTTCGTAAAAAAGTTAAGGCTTTGGACTTTATGGTTAGTTTTTCTACCATATTTCCTATAGTGCTTGCCACTTCGGCATTAAAGTTTCCTGTACTGGTAATGTCTGCCGAAGCGGAGGCAAAAAAGGTTTTTAATGTTTCATAAATAGCATCGGGCTGTTCTTCACCCAAGTATTTAAACAGATAGGTTCCGTCTTCTTTTTTATAAATATTGGAAACTCCCATACGTTTGGTGGCATCAAAAACAAACGCTCCGCTGGATACCTCAAAATTATTTTTTGCCGACCATCCTGTAGGTGCAATATATGCAGCTGTAACATCACCTTTTATTTTCTTCTGCCCCCAACTTTGCCCTGCAAAACCAAGAACCATTAAAATAAATAAAATTTTTCTCATAATACTTGAATTTTAATTTGCTATTTATTTAACGCTGCCAAAGCCTAAAACTTCGTCAGCGTTTTTTTAATTTTTAAAACGCTTCTTTCTTTTCTTCTGGTAAAAATGTTTCCAGATGTTGGAATGCTTTATTAAGCCGCTCAATCAAATTTTCTTCTCCTTCTCTGATATAAAACGGAACGCTACTTACATATCTAGAATCCTCTTCATCTTTTTCGATTACTTTATCATTTCCTTTAGGATTAGTTGTTTTTTCTATAGTTGTGATAAGTATTTTTGGAAGTTTATTATTCAAATCCCGTCCATCAAAAGAAGTACCTCGTATAGGAATCTTCCATTCAACAGAACCAAATATTATTGCATAATCATTTTCAATCATCAATGTCTCTCCAAAAATATATAGGTATTTATAATCAAAAATTACATCATAACTATAAAATCTCCCTTTTGGTTCTCCAGTAACTCTAGATTCAATAAAACTAAAATTAGAAGGAACCAATTTTTTCGAAAAGAAAGAAGGGGCATTTAATCCTGGCCAGGTCAATATCCGACTTTGATGTATTTTTGGTTCCCCGTATTTCTCCAACTTCTCCTTAATCCAAGCAATAGTTTCTTCTTTGGTTTGTGCCTGTGTGTATTGTGTGCCTGCCAGCATAAACAAGCCGATAAGGCAGATTAAAATTGATTTTTTCATTGTTTTTTGTTTTAAATGTTGTTTAAAAATTAGTCTTCATAAAATTCAAAATGGTTCATATAGCGGGTTTCGGCACCTTGTGTTACATATTTTGAAATATCCTTTCTTCGTGCCGCACCTGCCTTATCATAGCTGTCTTCGCTTTTTATACTGACCACGCCTTTGGTATTGTAGATATAAGCTCGCTCTTTTCCATAGCGGTTAAGCATTTCTTCGCTAAATTGTTTTTTAATAGCAGCTGTGGTGAGAGCATATCTACTCTGTACGGTAAACACATTGGTAACATATACTACGCCCTTGCTTCCGTTTTCTTGTTCCATGTTCGCAGATGAACCATTGCCCCAAGCGGTAATATATACGTAATAGGTATTTACATCATTTTGAGCAAAAACGGTTTGTGTACCGGCTAAAGCCAGCACACAAATGGTTAATAATAGAAAGGCTTTTTTCATGGTTTGTGATTTTGAATTGTCTAAACTGTTATTCAAATTATCAATTCCGTTTCTTGCTAAAATATCTGAAGTTATTCAGCTCAATTACTTTATAGCCTTTTCCTTTCCAATCTCCAATTTCTTTTATCCTTTCTTTATAGACTTTATCGTAATCACTCACACCTGAACCTATAAATCCATTTTCAAAAAATGTATAATTGAAATAATCTTCATCGACAGATTTTAAATAATCATTCCATTGGTTGTGTAAATCGGTTTGAGTATCATCAAAATAAATATCACTTTTTTCTACACCCTTTACAATATTGCTAATGTAAACTTGATCTACACCGTAATCTCTACTCACGGCATAAGCAAAACCATACTTTTCTACAGTTTGTGCATTTGCATGGTTAGAAAACCCAATAATGACTAATAAGAATAAGGAGAACACAGCTCCTTTTGCGATTGTTTTTAAGTTTTTCATTTTGTTTAAATTTTAATCGTTTTTTTAATAATTTCTTTGGATTTTCAATATAATTAATCATACTTACCACAGATTTCAAAATCTGCTAATAGTTCATAATCATCCTCTTCAAAAGGTAATAAATCTTTATGTTTTTTTGTTCTTATGTATAATCCGAATTTTACATCATCTATATAACTGATAGTAGCTAAAACCCAGTCTCCATCGCGTTTTCTGATATTTGACAATGTATGAAGCTCTTCATCAAAAGTGCAACCTGTAAATAAATCGGTACGATGCTCATAACCTTTGTTGGTAAATTCTTCGATATCTGAGGCCCTATTTCCATCAAAGTCATTTACTACTAAATGTGCTTTGTATGATATTCCATTATAGGTAAACTTATAGCAAGAAAAGATATTAAAGTTCGTTTCAGTTTCAGGACAATCAGCATCCTGAAGGTCTTGGAATGCTTCGGGAAGATAATAACTATATCCTTTTATCCTTTGAGCTTCTACATTTTGTATTCCTACAAAAAAGAAGAGAAGAGTCACCAATAGTTTGATTGATTTTCTCATTCTCATAATTTCTCATTTTTTAGTTTCTTAAATACTTTTTATTTTTCACAGAATGTTCCTAAATGCAACAAAGCTTTTATCATATTCTCGTGGAGTTCAGGCTCACGCTCATTGTAATCTAAATTAAAATCACTCGAAAATGATCTATATGAATTCTCAGGATTGTAAGTTTCAATGACTTCAGAATCTGCACTTATAGTAAACGCACTAGATATCCATTCTTTTACTAGACTTGGATTGAAAGACTTTAAGACTTTTCCATTACTTTTTTCTCCAAAAAACAAAATTGAAGAAATTTCTGTAAAAGTTATTTTACAAGGACTGACCATTACATCTTCATAATAAACTTTTCCATATTCATCATTTTCCCATCCTCCATACTTCTCCAAATTCTCCTTAATCCAAGCAATGGTTTCTGCTTTGGTTTTTGCTTCGGGTTCCAATTTATCTAGTGCTGCGCATGCATCTTTATTGTTAGCCTTACACGCCTTTTGAAGCCAGTATCTTCCTTTCACTTTATCAACTGAGACTCCTCCCATTCCATAGTAATATAAAGAGGCGATACTTATCATGCCTCCTGTCGTCCCTCCAGATTCTGCTGATTTATACCATTCTTTAGCTTTAGATTCATTTTTAGTTGTTCCAAAACCGTTTTCGTACATAAAACCTAAATAATACATGGCTTCCGTTTTCCCCATTCGCGAAGCTTTATTGAACCAATTAAAAGCTTTGGAATAATCTGAGGAAGTTTTATTGAGTAAAAATTTTTGGCCTATCATGACCATTGCATCAATGTGTCCATTTTCTGCTGCTTTTGTGTACCACTCATAACCCTTTTCCACATCGCTGGAGACACCAATCCCTGCAACGTACATTTTGCCAAGGTTATACATTGAAACAGAATTCCCCTTTTCTGCTGCTTTTTCATACCAATATATTGCTTTGGAATAATCTTTAGAAACTCCCTCGGCTTTAAGATATATATTGCCAAGGTAATTCATAGCAGCTGTATTTTCTTTTTCAGCAGCCTTTTCAAACCAATATTTGGCTTTGGAGTAATCTTTAGCAATTTCATTACCCTTGTAATAGAGAATAGCAAGATCATACATTGCTTCCGTGTTGCCCGCTTCGGCGTCTTTTAGGGTTTTATCAAAGTCTCCCTGCTGTGAAAAAGCGGGAATCGACATTATTGCCATAAATAGGATAAGAGATATCTTTTTTAAGTTTTTCATTGCTTTTGATTTTTATTAATAAACATCTTGTATGGTTTTCTATTTAAATAGTTTCAACTCAATTATTCAAAATCCAGATGGTTAATCTTCCGTCTTTTGAAAGGTTGAATTACATATCCGCTAAATCCTTGCACGCATCCTTATTCCCTGCATTGCAAGATTGCTTATACCAATATTTAGCTTTGGTATCATTCTCAGGAACGCCATCACCAAAATAATACATATCGCCCAACTCTCTCATTGCTCCGGCATGCTCCTTTTCAACAGCCTTTTCGAACCAATATTTAGCTTTGGAGTAGTCTGTTGGTATATCCCCACTTTCATAATACATAAGTCCGAGATTATACATTGCATTTACCTCTCCTTTCTCGGCCGCTTTTTCATACCAATTCGCTGCCTTAGAGTAATCTTTTGAAACACCTTCACCATAAAAATACATATAGCCTAAGTTATACATTGCTCCCCCGTGTCCTTTTGTAGCCGCTTTATTAAACCAGTCTATTGCTTTCGAATAATCTTTTGATACTCCCACACCTTCATGATACATAATACCGAGGTTATACATTGCCCTGTTATCGCCCGATTCGGCTGCTTTTAGGTTCTCCTTAAATGATGCTTGTTGGGCATAGATAGGTAGGGTAATAATCGCTGATAATAAAATAAAGAGTAGTTTTTTCATAATAATAAATTTTAATTAATTGTTTCCTGAATCCAGAATGCTTTACATATAGATGAATCCTATTCTTTGATTTTACCAGACCCCCACTATTTTTCGAGGAGTTTTTTCCGGGCGGCATCATATTCTTGTTGTGAAATTATATTTTGGTCGAGTAAATCTTTTAATTCTTTTAGCTTTTCGGTAAGCGTCTGTGATGCAGGTGCATTGGATTTACCATGTTCTCCAATATAATCGTCTGTTTTGGAAATAAGTCCTGTAGTTGTAAAATAACCTTCCCATTTGTTGTCAAGAGGATAGAGGTCAACACCCTGTTGCTTCGTTTCCTTCCAATTTAAATTCCCCATAACTCCGTAGAGATTTTTAGTGGCAGCTTTTGTTTCAAATATAATTCTACCATTTTGATCAATTCTGTACTCTGTCAGACTCGGCCATTCTGCAGCTGGATCGGCATTGAAAATATATAGATGTGTAAAGTTGAATCGTCCAAAGACGGGGTAAGAACTTATTGAACCATCAGAATCACGGTTCATCCTTCCTTCCACATAATTCCCTTCTTGCTTGGTCAAGGTGAGCAGTTCTTTTGTAGTATAGATATAACTTCCATCATTTTTGTGGTACCTCCGGAGTTGATGTGTCCCTTCGTAAGTATGATACAAGCTTCTGGCAGGTTTTTCTGTCCCTGCTAACTGTTTTATTATTTCAGTTGCTTCGTTTTGAGTAATTTTTGTATCTGTCGGTATTGGTACTGCGCAAGAAGCTAACAATGCTAAAATTGGAATCAAAAGCCCTAATACCTTAATTTTTAATAATACTGTTTTCATTTTGTGAATTTTTACATTAGAAATAGTTTGTGAAAAGCTTTATAAGCGCAAGATTAGAAATTGTCCAATACAATAAAATACCCACTGATGGGTATTTTTAAGCAAAAACAGATCGTTTTTCAGACTTTTATTCTAAAACAAATCTGTTTTTTTAAAGAACTTTAGGAAACAGAAAAAAGAGTTGAAACGCATAAAACGATTCAATAAAGCAGAAAATAAGACAGCGAGAACTGTTTTTATGCTAATTTTTAAATTGAAATCCAACTCAAATCAGTCCCAATTCCATTGCTTTTAAAACCAATTGCAAAGGACTGTTGGTTCCTAATTTTGTGTGGATATGCTTGCGATGTGTTTTGACGGTGTCTGCGCTGATGCAGAGTAATTCAGCAATTTCCGTTGTGCTTTTATCTTTGATCAAGAGCAAAAATATTTCCATTTCCTTGGCGGTTAAACCAAAATTTTCAGCCGTATTTATTAGTGGGGCATTGACATTGATAAAGGATGGTTCGCCCTCTAAGCCGATAAAAGAAAGTTTCATTTCGTTATTCGTCTTGAATTCGGAAATGTCGGTATGAATAACTAAATTACGCCAAACACCACCCTGTTCACCATATTGAACAGTAAGCGATTGTTGCAGAATTTTAATGTATTTTCCGGCTTTGGTACGAATGCGGTAATTGTATTGCGATTTATACTTCATCAATTTGTCCAACGGCAGTTTCATCTTAAAATCAACAACAGCGTTTTCAAAATCGACAAAAGTGGGCAGATCATCCGGATGAATAATTTTAAGCATTTGCTGAATAGTAAATGTATGCGGATCATAGCCGGTAACTTCCTGAATAGAGGAAGATACCCTTTCAATCTTATTCAATGGAGGCGAAAAAACAAGGAAATAAGATTTCCCCACCTGAAATATATTGAAAATTTTTTTGTAGAATTCCAACTCCAATTCCAAGTTTTCAAGCGGTTTCCGTTTCCCAATAAACTTCCATCTTTCTTGAACCTTCATGAGGTATTTGTTTTTTTCCATGGCTAAAACAGTTTCCCTTCTAAACGGTCAACATTTCCCCTACTTCCAACAGAACTAATTCTTTATTTTTAGCCTTAAACTGCTCAACAGAAGCTTCGTGATCAATGGTTATCTCCGGGGTTGTATCATAATGTACACCCATAATGCGATTACATTCGATAAAATCAGATGCAACAACGGCTTCTTCCACATCCATCGTGAAATTTCCGCCAATTGGCATAATGGCTAAATCTAATTTAAAAAACAAAGGAATCAATTTCATGTCCATGGTCAATGCGGTGTCGCCGGCGATATAAATTGCCTTTCCTTCAGACGCAAGTACATATCCGGCCGGATTTCCGCCATTGGCTCCGTCCATAAAGGAAGAAGAATGAGTAGCAAACACCATTTTGAGTCTTCCAAACTCAAAATCCCAACTTCCACCAAAATTCATTTCATGACATTTCAGATCTTTTGACTGAAAGTACATCGCCACTTCGTGGTTCGCAATAACCAGCGCACCAGTCCGCTTGGCGATAGCTTCCACATCCAATACATGGTCGTAATGAGCATGCGTAAGCAGAATATAATCGGGATTTAAATCATCAATATGAATAGATGCCGCCTTGGGATTAACAGAAATAAAGGGATCGACAAGAATAGTTTTTTTCGCCGTTCTAATTTCAAAGCAAGAATGGCCATAGTACTGAATGTTCATTTTATTTGTATTTTGCTGAGTTCTTAATACAGGTTTTGTCCAAAATTAGCCATTATTTTGGATTTCCTTAAAAATAAAGGACTAAAATGTCATTTAAAATTTTCGAAATTTTAACTTTGGTTAGTTTTTCAAATGCACAATTTAAGGTGTTTATATTTGCAAATTACTTATCAACTCCTTTGCTTTATCCAATATGTATGTATAGTATTCCCATTCGTAGTACATTTTGGCAAACCTTTAATTTACCACATAAAAAGAATGAACGAATATTTGGAAAAGAACAAAGAAATTGATTTGTCAAAACCAGGTGACTTTTATTCACTATACGAAAAAACTAACCCTCAATATGTAATCGGAGCTATTTTATGTGATATTATTTTGGAAAAGGGAGGTAAAGATTTATTAATCAAAGCTTTTCAATCCACAGAATCCGATGAAAAGTTAATGGATTTTTTTAAAAAGTATATTCTTGCCAAAAATGAAAATTTATACGACAAGATTAGGAAAAAAATATACGAAATTTCTAAAAAAGATGATTTTAAAAGCAGATTGGAAATGTAATTGGGCTGTCTATAACATGAACTGTGTAAAAAAACAAGCTTTTTAGACTAAATTTTCTAAGTAATCTGTTCTGTATAAAGTTCCGTTTCTGATACAGCCAAATACTATTTTCAGCAATTTATTGCAAACAGCAATCAA
>Ga0222419_100686_pt1 | contig 21559 bp, 17 predicted proteins | sample 1B20Ametagenome_FD_182474 | JGI IMG/M metagenome (GOLD analysis project Ga0222419, IMG submission 182474) | Enriched microbial communities from leaf-cutter ant dump, University of Wisconsin, Madison, United States - 1B20A (version 2) | ecosystem: Environmental > Terrestrial > Nest > Insects nest... | reverse complement strand
GACGGCTTTGATCAGGATCTCGTACTTGGCCACCCGTTCACGATGTCCTGAGACATCCCCGACCCGCACACTCGACCGTTCACGATGCCCCGAGACACCCGTTCACGATGTCCTGAAACCAGACACCACCGTCACCGCCATGAAAATCCCTGTTCGACAGGGGGTTTCTTCTTTCCCTGACCATAGTTTGCCCACATCTGCTCTGAATGCGACTGGCGATTATGAGTTGTCATGGGCCGTGACGCTGGCGGGTGTGAATGGATTGAGCAGTTCGGTTAGCGCCCAGAGCGAGCCCGGTCGTGCGGGTATCCGCTCTCAGTTCGCGAGACTCCGTGGTTGACGCGGATTTCGTCATAACCACGGGAGATGCCATGACCTTCGTGGTCGTGCCTGTGGTGGGCATCGCACCCACGTGCGGACCAGTGCGTTCGAGTTCCGAACATCCGAGTCTCGGAGGAGCGTGAGTGACATGCTGCGTCGGGGGAGCGCACCGGTGGCTGTAACCACACGACTTCGCCGCGACGTCGTCACGACGACGGCGCTGACGGCGGTGGTCGGCGCTGGCGCCGACCATGCGTGCGTCTCCGCTGGCGACGACCGCCAGCTTGTCAACGTCGGCCTCTTCCGCCTCGATGGCGGCAGACCTGCGCGGCAGTCTCCGCCACGATGACATCGGCGGCCGCGTTCGCCACCGACACCACGCCCATGGCGCCTCGGTCTCATCGTCTCAGGGTGCTCGCCGACTCCCTAAGGTTGGCGTGGCCGAGCCGCGCGGCCCGATCGCCGAGGCGCAATAGGGGACGTGATCGCGACCTTCTCGCGGAAGGTCTCCTTGGGTGGGGCTGGTTTCGGGAGTCGCTCACGCCTCGGGTATGCGCGCGAACTTCGTGCACGCGACGCCACACGCACCGCGACGACCCGAGCGGGCGCTTGGTGCGGCGCGCACTCCGGCGCGTGCGACCCATGGATACTCGCGTGCGCCGCGTGCGCGACCGATGGACGCGAGAGTACAGGTTCCGCCTGTGAGGCGAATGGCGCTCAGGCGGAGGCGGCGAGTAGCGAGCATGGTGCGATCGGCTGGCGCTCTCAGCTCTGCGCTGGTGGTCGCATACCATCACATGTGTCCCACTAGTAGGTCAGACGTCCCGTAGCTGGGACACATATCCCATAGTTGGTACACTTTGGAGTATGGACTTTGGATCGTTCCTCGACACGCTCGGCGATAACCCGACCGAACTGTCGCGCGCGACCGGGCTGTCCCGCTCGACGATCTACCGTGTGCGGGACGGGCAGAGCTCCCCGACGCTCGAGACTCTGCGCGAGCTCGCGTTGGCGGCGGGGTACGACATCGACGTCGCGCTGGTTCCCGCGAGCGATCCTGCGGCCGCCATCGCGGCCCGTGTGATGGAGGATCCTTCGACACCGGAGATAGAGGAGTTCGAGGAGCTCGGGTTGGCGGACGCCGCCGAGGTCGCGCGGACCAAAGAATGGATCACTCGATTGCAGCGTCTCGCGGGGGATGACCCAGCGCGATTGCTGCAACTGGCCGGCCGCTATTCGGCGCCGCAGCATCGCAGGGGCGCCCGCTACTTCGCGTCGAAACCTGGTATCCCTCAGGAGCGGATCGTTGAGATCGCCAACAGCGCCCTCGGGCGGCGCTGGGGCGCGCTGTCCGGTGTGGCTGCTGCGCGGGTCTACCTCGGCCACGCCCCGGACCCCGGTCCGGTGGTGGCGTGGACGACGGACGTCGACGCGGTGGCCGAACGGCTGTCCGCGACCCTGCGTGAGGTAGACGAGTATCAGCCGGCCGGGGTCCTGGTGGCCCCGACGATGCAGGCCTACATGCTGGACATGTTGCAGCCGGGGCAGTGGGATCACTACATCGTCTCGCCGATCCAGGCGGCCATCGACGTGTACGGGCTGGGCTACGACGGACTCGCGAGCGAGATCACGGAGGGGTGGTGAACACGAGTGGCTGAGCAGAGACGGCCCTCGAAGAAGTGGGGCATGACGACGGCGGAGTACGCCCAGCGGGCTGCCGAAAACCGCGCGCGCCATGGCAGCGACAGGAGCGTCCGCGACCCGTTTGCCGCCGACGCAACGCGCGTGGTGCAGACCGGCCGCATCACCTGGAGGCCAGGTGCGATCAACTTCGATCTGATCAAGCCCTCGCCTGTGGCGCGGTCGATCTTCCGCTTCGAGAAGTCGCTACCCGAGTTGGTGTGGAATGCGGCCGCCCTGGAGGGTAACACGTTCACCCTCCCGCAGGTGCAGACGCTGCTGGATGGCGTGACCGTCGGCGGGAAGAAGCTCGAGGAGGCGGAGCAGATCCTCGCCCTCAGCGAAGGCATGGAACTGATGATCGCTGCCGTGCGCGACGGCTCCTTCTCGCTGAGCAAGGGGATGAGCGACCGTATCCACGCTGTGGTCGCCAAGTATGAGGCGATCGAGTCCGGGAACTTCCGCGGCGAGGGCAGCGTCCACGGTGGCGGCTCCGTCCGTCTCTCCACCGGTGGGACGATCGACGGCGATCCGACCGGCGAGAACGGCGAGCAGATGCAGGCGGACTACACGAACCTGCTCGCCGCGCTTGGTGCGCTCGACGACCCGAGGGCGTGCGCGCTGGTGTACTTCGCCTCGGCGACCCGGTCGCAGTTCTACTTCGACGGGAACAAGCGCACCGCCCGGATCATGATGACCGGCGCGCTGATCCAGTCGAGCTTCGAGCCGGTGAACATCCCGTACGCGCGTCAGGAGGAGTTCAACGTCGCGCTCGATGAGCTGTTTCGCACAGACGACGGAACCAGGCTGATCGACTTCCTCACGACGTGCACGATGCCCGACACGACGTGAGAACGCCGGCGCACGCTCCCAGCAGCGCGGGCGCCATCCCGGGCAATATCTTTCGTATGCAGTTCGTCCTGGAGGCCGACCCCTTCTATGTCTGACTCACCTGAGAAGGGTGCCACTGTCCGTGGTGCCACTGTCCGTGTCGACTATGGCCTGATCCTCCTCTCTTCCGGCACGGACGGCGTCACACCGTCTGCGAAGGAACTCGAGGAGATCAACGGTCTGATCGTGGTCACGAGCGGGGGCGCGGCTCTCGTCACGGGCATCGACAGCGGCACCGTCGAGGTCTCCGTCGAGCAGGTCAGCTCCGAACCGGCGGTTGACCTAGGCGGGTGGGAGGAGATGATCGACGTGAGCATCGACGTTCACGCGGGTGACTTGCGGGCCGTCTCCGTCCTCGGCGACGTTCCTGAACTGCCCCCGATATCGGCGGAGGGGCATCCCGTCTATCGTGCGCGGTGCATAGCCTCAGGACGAGGACTAGACACCGGTCGCATCGGAGTCGATTCCAGAGAGCGATACCGCCTGATCAGCTGGCCGGCGCCGCCCGCGCCACCGATCGAGCACTGCGTTCTACCCAGCAAGTTCACGTGTTGATCGCAACACGATAAGGCCCACTCCCGTGACTGCCGACCGGGCCATATCGTGCTCCGTGCGGGACGGATCGTCCGATGAGGAGCGGTCAGTCCGCCGCCACGAGGTCCGCGCAGCCCGTTGCAAGTTCCGGTGCCGGAACGTGTATGGCTGCCACGGTCGGCAATGCCGCGCACGGTGTCGAGCTGCTGTGCGATGGGGCCGGCGTCAGCGACCTTCGTGAAGCCCATCGACTCCGCGATCCGCTTGAGTGCGCGCTCGGCGGGCGGAGGATCGCCATCACCAGCAGATGCTTCTCTCGCGCGGGCAGACGTCCGAGGAGGGCGGCGTGTCCGAGCACGAGCGCTCCCACGTTTCACCCACGAACGCACCAGAACGAACTTGAGCGAGGCGGCCTCAGAAGATCTAGTCCTCCCTCGCGAATCGAGTGATTCCAGGCCTGCAGAGTCAACGACATGCCAATAGTCGCTGAACGCCCGCTACATTTTCATGCGCGGCGGCGGCTGGATTGGGCACCTGCTCCGGTCTTTTCGCGCGTGAGTGGACGCCAGAGGTCGCCGATAGGGTTCCAGCATGGATGGGTCTATCTGGGTGAATCTCGGAATCTTCATCGGCACCGCTGGCGGTGCTGCCGTCGCATGGTGGCAGGCGGTCGCGGCTGACCGCGCGCGGGACGATGCGAGAACATCCGAACGCGCGGCACTCGCCGCTCAGGCCGCGGCAACCGTAGCCCTGGAGCAGGCGAACACGATCTCCGGTCAGTCCCTACGGGCTCCCTATGCGCGTGCGCTGAGTGAGACAGCGTCGCTGATCCTCCAAGCACGCATCTCCGGCAGCGACCCCGTCAAGGCTTGGGTTCTCGGAAGTGGGCCACTGCGGGAGCACGCATTCGACTTCGGTGACGCACCCCACTCCAACATCACCGAGTGGTGCCGCTACTTCCCTTTGAAAGCTGACATTGGGGTGACGTCGACGCCTGGCTTCCTCGACTTTCAGGCCGCAATGTCCACCGGCGAGTTGATCGATGAGCGGATTCGTTTGTGGATGAGAGACCCGATTGCAGCGGAGGAACTGATCGCCAAGGATCCCAGGTACTGACGATCGAGTCATAGCTCGCGACTTTGTGTCCGGGTGTCACTGAGGCGTGGTGCAGATTCCGACGGATTGCAGGGCGAGCGACCTCGCGAGAGTGGTGTGATCGGACTTGCGCCTACCTTCTTCACATCAGGGGAGGGGGCTCACGGACGCCAGCGGGGGCCAGGAACGTAACGTCGAAGACTCAGACTAAGCTCCTCGTACTTCGGATCCCCGATGCTCGACTGAGTTCTGGCTCAGTGCGCTGCCCCTCGGACGCCGCCGCGCTGGGACCTCCTGCCACATCTCGGAGTACTCGCTGTCGAGGCGACGCTGGAATCTCAGGACCTCGTTGGGCTCTGCGAAGACTGCTCCTCGCAAGATGTACTGCGCTTGATCAAGTTCAGGCAATCCGAGCCAATCGAAACTCGAGGGGCGAGCGATCACGTGACGGGTTCCTCGCGGCGCGGCTAGGTAGTACTCGGATCGCCCCCAGCGATCATGTACGGCATCCTCCACACGCGACTCGACGAGTGCCAGACCCAGCGATTCGATAGTGCGCATGGCGTTCTCTGCTTCGCGCAGCGCCTGCTCGATCTGACCGACGCCGGAGGCCGTCTTCCGGTAATGCTGGTGGTCGTTTCGTACCTCGTTGACCTTCCCCCGCTGCAGAGCTTGCGCGACGCTCTTGAGTCCGGACACCAGTTTCATTCGACTGCCGTCAGTCAGACACAAGAAGGGCGCCGTCGAAACGAACGGAAACTTCTTGAGACGACTTCCACGCGAGTACGCGGGAAAATCGTCTGCCGAGCGGGTCAAGGTCTCCGCCTCGTCATCCAATGCTGCGAGGCGTGACGACAGGAACTCGAACCCCCTCGCCATGGTGTATATGTCCAGCTTGTCGCTCAAGAAGTCGTACGACTTGAGGGAATCCCCGCCGTAGGCCACAGAGTCCTGGACGAGCTCGAATCCGCGTGCGTTGTCGGCTTCAAAACCGTAATGGAACGCGTGTGGATCTGCGACATGGTCGTGCAACAGCGCCCACGCTGAGAACGCAAGCGATTCCTGCAGAAACCTCTCCAGCTCGCGGAAGTACTTGCTTGCGACGCCAAGGAACTCCTCGGTGTCACGCATGCCGGGAGCGCTCGAGGCCCGTGTCAGTCCGAGCAGCTTCTCGTGAAGACGCCAGAACTCTGCACGCGGATCTTGTTCGCTATGCAAAGGAAAACCAAGTTTCCACAGGATGCGATTTGCGATGCTCTCGTCGCTTTCTTCGAGTCCGTGGCCAACGCGCAGGTTCTTTGCCAACCGGCGGAGTGCGTCACGCCCGACCAGTCCAAGTCGAGTCACGCAGTCTAAGGGCTCCGCGGTGCGGAAGAACGTGTCGAGCTGTTCCTCGAGTGAGTCAGCGACGATTCCGCGCAACATCCATCCCAGATCGTCGCGATCTCCAGGTTTACTCAAGTCGTAGATGTTGGTGAGCTCGTCTCTGAGCCGAAGAGCCGCGAACCCCGGATGGTCTGAGACGAATCTGACTCCGAGACTTCCAAGTTCCGGGGAGAGGCCAAATGCACCCGAACGGCGTTCCTTGTTGAGCACGGGGCGTCGAACCTCGCCGGCAGGAACGACAATCTCGGAGTCATAGACCAGAGAATCCAGGGCATCCTGAAGGACCGGCTCCTTCACTAGGAGGGCAATCTGCATAAGCTGGGCACGATCGAGGCCGGCTACCGTCTGGTGTGCGTCACCGACATTGAGAAAATCGCGCACAAGATCTCGCAGAGTTCCCCCAGTGGAGTTGAAAAGATACGCGATGAGTCCACGGAGTTCCCGCAAACTCAGAGCATCACCGAGGAGCGTCGCGGAAACACCTACCGCGGTGTCCGAAAACATGATGGCATCAACATCGCGCACGTCGTCCGCGGCACCGAACCAGTCGACTTCCTTGCTGTCGCCATCGGGGAACGCGTCCTCGAACTTGTCTCGGTGGCTATTGATCGTGGCGGCGCTGCTCGTGGTTAGGTGTACGCGATGCGCGACGTCGCACATCACATCGGAGCAGTGGAACGCTTCAACGCGTCTCCCCGAGGCCAGTTGCCTTGTCGACTGAGATTCAAGTAGGCCGTAGGGGCCGGTCACGTAACGCCCATACTGTTGAACCCCAGGAGGCGTAGCGTCTAGGAACCGTTGAGTCTCCTCATAGGTCAGGACCGGCTGCCCTTCTTCGAACATGTTGGCGTACGCGTCGTATGAATCGCGACCGAAGGGAAAGGGGAATCGAATCTTGCCGGCCAAGATCTGTGCCGAGATCGCGTTCGCCATGCCATCGAGATCGGTGCTGTCGATATCCACGAGCAACTTGTCTCTGCCGATGGCCAGAGCGCACATGAGTCGCGCTTCTTTTGCGGGAATCTTGTCTGCGCGAGAGGTGACGACCTTCGTCAGTGCTGCATCGCCGTACTCCGTCAACTTGATGGCATTCGACAACCCGTCTGGGATCGAGTAGTCGTTGGCGATGATTGAGTCACCGAGGAGGCGTACCAGATCGACAAATCGAGCGTACTTCTCACGAAGTGCGTTGCTGTCGAGGGTGGCTTCTAGCTCGGGCGGCAACTTTGTCGGCACTGGATCTCCTATGTACGTCAACACATCTGTTCGAAGCAGGTGGAGCCTGCTTGTACTCGCGAACCTACCGAATGTATCCCTCGGTCCGCGATGTCCATGCTTGTTATGAAGCACGCAGATCGAAGCTCTCGAGCGCTAGACAGGTCGACGCCGACCTTGGACCGCGAGCCATGGTTCGTAAGTAAGCCCGCAGGTAAAGGCGAGTCGTGTCTCTTACGCAGTCCGGATTCAGGTGAAGTGGTCCGATTGGTTCGCGGGAGCACCGCGATACCGTCTGAACCGCTGGCCGTCGCCGGGCTGCACCACCGATCGAGCGCCGCGTTCTGCCCAGCAGGATCACGCGCTGATCGCGCCCGGAACCTGAGGTCTGCGCACGGTGCCAGCATCTGGGAGACATGGGTCCGCGCCTTTGCTGCCTAGGGCATTGAGACAACGGGGAACAGAACGACGAGCTCGTGATCTTCGAGGGTCCCAAAGGTCTCCGGCGCTTCCCGAGCACTGAGATTTCTGAGTGTTCTGCGAGTCTGGCGAGAGCCGCGAGGGACGGCTTTGAACCGCCGGAAGTCCGCGTGTTTCCGGAGAGGCCAGGCAGTCTCTAAGCAGGCAGGTTGAGGGGCAGGGCGAGGAGCATGGCGGGGCCACCACCCTGCTAGGTGAAGCCTCTCGGACTGGGGCGGCACCGTTGCGAGATTGAGTTCTCGGCGCATAAGTGTTCCCACATTTCACGCACGAACACATCGGATCGAGTGGGAATGAGGCGTTGCGAACTGATCTAGTGATGCCTCGCAAACCGCGTGATTCCGGGCCTGCGGGGCCAGCCGGAATGAACAGGATGCTCAGGATACGGGTTCAAATCCCACCGTCACCGCCATACGAAGGCCCCGGCTCCCCTGGAAGACACGGGGAGGCGGCGCCTTCATCATTTCTCCGAAGCGGTTGTGGCCAGATTTTGACCAGGAGAACTTCATGGCTACCGCGGCCGCTGCGCGCCCTTGCCCTCAGCGGGGCCGGTTGCGCAGGGCCAGCTCCCACGCGGCTCGCACCGCGCTGAGCGCGGCCTCGAGTGTGGCATCGCCCTGCTGTGCGGCGGTCACATACTGCGCCGCCGCATCGCCCAGCTCGGCGCTCAGCGCCTGCCCGTCGCGCACGCGTGTGCCGCTCGCTCTGCTCGACGCGATCAGGCCGTCGGCCTCCAGTGCCCCATAGGCCCGTGCGACCGTTCCCGGCGCGATCCGCAGGTCGCCCGCGAGTTGCCGGATCGAGGGGAGCTTGTGACCCCCAGGCAGCTCGCCGCTCCGCACGAGGTCGGCGAGCTGCGCTCGCACCTGCTCGAACGGTGGCACCGGGCTCGCGATGTCGAGCGTGATCACGGCTGGCTCCGTGCCTCGGCATCCGAGCGGGCAAGCCGCTTCGGGAGCGCGAAGGCGCGCAGCGCTGCGAGCGTCAGCGCCACGATGCTGAGCAGGAGCGATACGAAGCCCAGGACCGTGAGGCAGGTCGCGAGCACCTGCCAGCCGAGCGGCACGCCCGGCTGGAAGCGGGCGTTGCCCATCGTGGTGCCCGCGAACAGCGCCGTGCCGCCGATCTGGAAGCAGATAGCAGCGAACGCGAGGCCCACGACGATCTGTGCAGAGCGCGACCGCCACATGCTGTCGAGGTCTTCGAGCCCCTCTCCGGGGAGCGAGGCCGTGGTCGCGATGCGCCGCAGCGCGATCCAGATCGCAAGCGCCAGCAGCACCGTTCCGACGAGCAGCGGCAGCGCGTAGAACCAGCCGGGATACGGGGTCGCAGTCGAGCTGTACTCGTCGGTGCTGAACGTGATCGCTCGAAAGCGGCCCTGATCGTCTGCCGAGGACGTCATGCCTGCGAAGACCAGCAGCACGAGCTGGAGGAGCAACGCGACTCCCAGCGCTGCGAGCGCAGGCGCCGGAGCGATATTCCACACGGTGCGTCGGGTCAACGACGCCGCGTAGCGGGCCTGTGCGCCGTCGTCCTGCGGCGGCGGCGTCGCCGCGTACAGCAGGAGTCCGCCTACCCCGGCGACCGCCGGTGCGAGGGTGGCCCCGATCCCGAGCCATGCGGGCACGAGCAGGGCCGTGGCGATCCCGACCAGCAGGAGCACGAGCGCGAGCCCGATCGCTGCCAGCGAGCGACGACGCGCCGATCGCAGCGCGAGCAGCGCCCGCCCATCGACCCGCAAAGGCTCCTGTCTTCTCGTCGCCGCCCACACGACCACGACCACCAGCACGGCCGCGATGCCGTACGCGACCACTGCGATACCTGCCATGTTCCCCACCTCCTGTATCAACTCGATGATACACAGCGTGTGCCAAGGTGTTGATACACGAGGATGTGGGGGCTCTACCGCGACTTCCTGGACGATGCTGTCGAGCGGGCAGTCAAGGACAAGCGTGGAGACGCCACCCTCCGGCCCGCCGAAGACGGTGCCCACCTCCGACCGGGGAACGCCGTATCCGGCTGGTTCGCCGGAGCGGTGAAGAGCGTGAGGGCCAAGGACGAGAAGGCCGTCGCAATGGCCAAGGCTGCGGGTAAGCCCGAGCCGCAGCTGATGCCCCGCATCACTCCGCACGACCTGCGTCACACGGCCGCGTCGCTCGCCATCAGCGCCGGAGCGAACGTCAACGCCGTGCAGCGGATGCTCGGTCACGCGAGCGCCGCGATGACCCTCGACCGCTACGCCGACTTGTTCCCGGACGATCTCGACGCCGTGGCGCACGCCCTCGGAGAGCTGCGCAGCGCGCGACGCCGTCTTCGCGCCGGCCACGGCATCCAGCCCGCTGAGAGGCCTCAGCTCACGGCAGGACGAGCTTCCCGTTGCGCCGGTGAGGCGTGTGCGCCAGGCTCGTGTCGCGCAGCGGAACGGGCAGCAGATGCTGTGGGGCGTCCTGGTAGGCGACCGGCCGCAGGAACCGTCGGATGGCCGTCGCCCCTACCGAGGTGTGCAGCGAGGTGGTCGCCGGCCACGGTCCGCCGTGCTGCTGGGACCAGGTCACCGCGACACCGGTCGGCCAGCCGGCGAAGAGCACGCGACCGGCCCGCTGCTGGAGGAGGTCGAGCGTCTCGCCGACCTCGTCGGAGGCCTCGGCGTGCAGCGTCGCGGTGAGACTGCCCGGTACGGCCCGCAGCGCGGCGTGCAGCTCCTCCTCGTCCGAGTAGCGGACCAGGAGCGTGAGCGGGCCGAAGACCTCCTCGAGCAGGGTCTCGGGGCGGGCGGCGACGGCCGCGGCATCCGTCGCGAGGACGACGGGGCGCGCGCCCTCCGGCGTCTCCGCGCCGTGTGCGATCACCTCGGTCGACGGGTCGGAGAGGAGAGCGCGGATGCCGTCGGGGAAGGCTCCGGTGATCCGGTCGGTCAGCAGCGGCCCGCCGGGGACCGGCGCGACCGCGGCGGCGACGGCGTCCTCGAATCCGGTTCCTCCGGGCACGAAGACCACACCCGGCTTCGTGCAGAACTGGCCGACGCCCAGTGTGAAGGATCCGACGAGCCCGCTCGCGAGATCCGCCCCGCGCGCCTCGACGGCGGCGGCGGTGAGCACGACGGGGTTCACGCTGCCGAGCTCTCCGTAGAACGGGATCGGATCGACGCGTCCGGAGGCGAGATCGAAGAGGGCGCGGCCCCCGGAGAGCGATCCGGTGAAGCCTGCCGCGCGGATGACGGGATGCCGCACGAGCGCGTTGCCGGCCTCCCGCCCCTCGATGAGCGCCAAGGATCCTTCGGGGGCTCCGGCGGCGCGCAGCGCCTCGATGGCGATCTCTGCCGTGCGACGGGACAGTTCCGGGTGCCCGGAATGCGCCTTGACGACGACCGGGTTGCCCGCTGCCAGCGCGGAGGCGGTGTCTCCGCCGGCGACGGAGAACGCGAACGGGAAGTTCGACGCCGAGAACACCGCGACGGGGCCGACCCCGGTGAGGAGGCGACGCAGCTCCGGTCGGGGCGGAGTCGCTGCCGCATCCGCGTCATCGACCGTGATCTCCAGGTACGAGCCCTCCTCGACGACGCTCGCGAACAGGCGCAGCTGACCGGTGGTGCGTGCCACCTCGCCGGTGAGGCGCGCGGTGCCCAGACGGGTCTCGCGATCGGCGATCTCGACGAGCTCGGCGGCGTGCGCATCCAGAGAGTCCGCGACGGCGCGCAGCCAGCGCGCCCGATCGGCGGCGGAGAGGCGCCACACCGGGGCGGCCGCGGCCGCGGCGGCGGCGAGTTCTTCGAGCTGTGCGGGGGTCGTGGGCATGTCGGGTCTTTCCTCAGAGGACGGGGGAGAAGCGGAGGCCGATGCCGGTGTGCGGGGTCTCGGTGAGCCGGCCGTCGGCGATCGCGACGGGGGACGGATCGGCCAGGGCGCCGAGGGCGCCGAAGCCGGCATCCTCGACGTCCTCGGTCCACGGGTCTCCCGGCAGCGTCAGGGCGAGCTGGCCGGAGAGCTCGGGCAGCAGATGCGGATGCACGGCGGCGCCGTGCTCGGAGGCGAGGGCGGCGATCCGCAGGAACGGGGTGATCCCGCCCACCCGCACGATGTTGGGCTGCACGATCCGGGCCGCGCCCATGCGGAGGACGTCTCCGAAGCGGTGCGCGGTGTGCAGGTTCTCGCCGACGGCGATCGGCACCTCGATGCGACGGGCGAGCTCCGCGTGACCGGCGAGGTCGTCGGCGCGCAGAGGCTCCTCGATCCAGGCGAGGTCGAACGCCGAAAGGGCGCGGATCGAGCGGGTCGCACGGTCCAGGTCCCACCGCTGGTTGGCGTCGACCATGAGCGCGCGACCCGGGCCGAGCAGTTCGCGCACCGCGCCGACCCGGTCGACGTCCTCGGCGAGGTCGGGCCGCCCGACCTTGATCTTCACCGCGGAGAACCCGACGTCGATCCAGCGCTGCACCTGGGTGAGCAGCTCGTCCCGGCTGTAGTGCAGGTTCACGCCCGAGCCGTAGACCCGCGCGTCCGGGCGGCGGCGGCCGATGAGATCGGCGACGCCCGCACCCTGCGCGCGCGCCTCCGCATCCCAGAGCGCGAGGTCCAGCCCTGCGAGCGCGATCGTCGTGATCCCGCCGCCGCCCGCCTCATGCAGGTGCTCCCAGAGCGGCTGCCAGATCTCGCCCGGCGCGGCTGACCGGCCGATGGCGAAGGCCGCGATGTCGTCCTGGAGGAGCGAGTGCACCGCCGAGGCGCCGATCTGCGGCGTCCAGGAGAAGCCCCAGCCCTCGGCCCCGTCGGAGCGCACCACGTGCGTCGCGATCACGCCCACGCTGGTGACGTCCGCCGCCCACGGGCGTGCGAGCGCGATCCGCTGCAGACGGGAGGAGAACCGGGAGATCGCGGTCACAGCAGTGCGCGTCCGGCCTCGAGGATCGCGGCCAGGCGGTGCTGCTGCTCAGGCGTCGGGTCGACGAGCGGCGGGCGCACCGACCCGACCGGCATGCCACCCAGGCGCAGGCCCGTCTTGATGAGCGAGACGCCGAAGCCGGGGGTCTCGTCGCGCAGCGCGACGAGGGGACGGTAGAAGCCGTCCAGGATCTGCAGGCGCCGGGACTCGTCGCCGTCCACGTACGCCCGGTAGAAGGCGTTCGCGACCTCGGGGATCATCGCGAAGGCAGCCGAGGAGTACAGCGGCACGCCGATGCCGCGGTACGCGCCCTGCGTGAGCTCGGCGGTGAGCAGCCCGTTGAAGAACGCGAAGTCCTCCCGCCCCGTCTCGGCGACGGCGCGCACGACGAGCTGGGTGGCGCCGATGTCGCCGGTGCCGTCCTTGAAGCCGACGACCTTCGGGTTCTCGGCCAGGCGCCGCACCGTCTCGATGCCGTACTGCGCTGTGCCGCGGTGGTAGACGATCACGGGGAGGTCGGATGCTGCCGCGATCGCCTCCACGTAGGCGGCGAGTCCCGCCTGCGTGCCGCCGACGAGGTACGGGGGCAGGACGAGGAGGCCGTCGGCGCCGGCATCCGCCGCCGCCCTGCCGACCTCGAGGGCGTGTCCGAGGGGGCCGCCGGCCCCGGCGATCACCGGGACCCGGCCACGTACCGTCGCCACGGCGGTCCGGGTCACCGACGCCGCCTCCGTCGCGGACAGGGCGTGGAACTCGCCGGTGCCGCAGGCGGGGAACACGCCGCCCGCTCCGGCGGCGACGCCGCGGTCGATGTGCTGGGCGAGGAGGTCGTGCCCGACCGTGCCGTCGGAGGCGAACGGGGTCACGGGGAAGAAGAGGATGCCGTCGAAGTTCATCATCGGTCTTTCGCGAGGAGGGAGTCGGTCAGGGAGAGCTCGGTGCGCCAGTCGTGCCGGGGCCGCCAGCCCAGGAGGCGTTCCGCCTTCGCGACGCTGAATGCGGGGAGGGTCCCGGTCAGCTCTCCCGCGGCGCCTGCGGTGCCGGGGTGGAACTGCGGCAGCAGCTCGGCGAGCGGCGCTCTGGCGAGGGCGTCGGCGGCCCCGACGAAGAAGACCTCGCAGTCGGGGATGTCCTGCATGCCCTCCAGGAGCGTGTCGGCGAAGGACGCGACATCGCGCGCGTCGACGTAGTTGAACAGCGCCGGCGCCGAGAGCGCCGGGTCGTCCAGACGCTCTCGCACCGTGTGGCCCTGCTGCGTGGGGGCGCCGGCCCACTCTTCGGGCGCGATCACGTAGCAGGGGCGGAACGCGGCGTAGCGCGTCGTGTCGCCGGTCTGCCGGTGCAGCATCCCGAGAGTGTCCTCGATGATCAGCTTGGAGAGCGCGTAGGCGTTCCACGGCTGCGCAGGCGAGTCCTCGTCGAGAGGCAGGCGTTCCGGCGCCCACCCCTGCGGGCAGCCGTAGCCGAGCACTGTCGGACTCGAGGCCGCGACGATCCTGGGGATGCCGGCCCGCACGGCGCCGTGCAGGACCGACACCGCGAGCCCTGCGTTCGTGCGCATGATGACGTCCTCCGGCGCGGAGAAGGGGACGGCGATCGCGGCCAGATGGATGAGGGCGTCGGCCCGGCTCTCCGACAGCACGGATGCCGTGGCCTCCGCATCTGAGAGATCGGCCGAGACCTGCGCCACTCCGTCTCGTTCGAGCTCCGCGGCGGGAGCGCGGTCGATCGAGACGAGCTCGTGACCTGCGTCCGCGAGGCCTGCGACGAGGGAGCGGCCGAGCCGGCCGGAGCCGCCGGTGACGACGATCCTCATCGGGAGGCCAGCAGGGCGATGCCGAGGTCGGCGACCTCGACCGGGAGCCGGGTCTCGAGCGAGCGGTTGCCGGCGACGCCGACGGCGATGGAGCGGATGCCGTCGCTCCAGTCTGCCGGGCGGGCGAGCGGGTCGTCGCCCGGTCCTTCGAAGACGTCGGAGAGCAGCAGGGCGTCGCCGCCGCCGTGCCCGCCTGCTTCGCCGTCGATCGGCACCTCGTACGCGGCCTCCCAGTGCTTCTGCACGAGGAGCCGCTCCCCCTCGGGGCGCAGACTGGTCGGGCCCTCGCCGCCCGGCAGGCTGGGGTCGATCCGGGGGTGCAGTCCCTCGCCCGTGAGCACGGCGCCACGTTCGACGACCTCGAGCTCGGCGCGTCCGAGCGTGCCGTTCACGGCGACACGGTAGCCCTCCCAGGGGGAGTGCGCGTTGAGAGAGTAGGAGAGCGTGGCGCCGGAGGCGTAGTCGACCACGAGGGCGAGGTTGTCCTCGATCGTGATGCCTTCGCTGAACACGTCGAGGTCGCGCCGGTAGCCGTCGTGCTGCTCCGCGTCGAGGTACAGCGCCTTCAGGCGCTCGTCGGTGCGCAGGTCGAGTTCGAACGGGTCGCCGCCGTCGTGCGTGCCGCGTTCCGGTCGTGCGCCGAGGCCGCGCGCTCTCGCGTTCTCCGCGCCGTAGAAGCGCAGGGCGCCGGAGGCGTACACGCGCGTCGGCTGCGAGCGGATCCACCAGTTCACGAGGTCGAAGTGATGGCTGGACTTGTGCACGAGCAGTCCACCCGAGTTCCTCTTCTCCCGGTGCCAGCGGCGGAAGTAGTCGGCGCCGTGGTTCGTGTCGAGCATCCAGGAGAAGTCGATGGAGGTGACCTCGCCGATCGTGCCGTCCTGGATCACCTGGCGCAGGGCGCTGTTGCGGGGCGAGTAGCGGTAGTTGAAGGTCAGCACGACCTTCCGGCCGGTGCGCGCGACCGCCTCTTCGATGCGGGCGGCGCTCGGGGCGTCGATCGTGAGCGGCTTCTCGACGACGACGTCGGCTCCGGCCTCGAGGGAGCGCACGATGAGCTCGGCGTGCAGGTCGTCGCGCGCGCAGACGATCACCCGGTCGACGTGCTCCTCGCGGATCACGTCTTCGAGCTCGCTCGGCTCGGCGAGACGGGGCGCCGCGGCGCCCGCGCCCGTCACCATCCGTGCGTAGTGCTCGGCGCGCACCGGGTTGGGCTCGACGATCGCGACGAGCTCGGCGCGATCGCGGTGCTCGCCGATGATCGCGTCGACGTACATCTGGGCGCGGTGTCCGGCGCCGGCGAGGGCGTAGCGGGTCTTCGACATCGGAACTCCCCTGTCAGGAAACGTTTTCTCACGATAGCGCACTTTGCTCCGGTCGCAAACCCGGTCCGATCTCTTCGGGAGATCGAGCCGGGTTCGCGACGGGAAGGGATGCTCAGCGCACGGCCGGACCCGTGCTGTCTCGGATGATCAGCTCGGGGGTGAGCACATCTGACGCCGGTGGCTCCGTGCCCGTCAGCAGGGCGTGCATGGCGGCCCAGGCCCGTCGGCCGAGCTCCGACGCCGGCACGGCGGCGGTCGTGAGCGGGGGAGTCGTGTAGGCCGCGAAGGGGATGTCGTCGAAGCCGGTGATCGACAGGTCGTCCGGCACGCGGATGCCGCGTGCCGTGGCCGCGGACAGCAGGCCCATCGCGACGAGGTCGTTGAACGCGAGGGCCGCGGTGACGTCGCTGTCGACGACGGCATCGATCGCCGCGCCGCCGCTGTCGAAGTCGACGCCGGCCGGGATCTCGATGATCTCGAGACCGTCGTGGTCGGCGGTCGCCGCAGTGATCGCGGCCTTGCGGGCGGCGCCGGAGGCGCTGGCCACGACCCCGGACAGGTAGGCGATGCGGCGATGCCCGAGGCCGTGCAGGTGCTCGATCAGCCGGGACATCGCGGCGCCGTAGTCGGCGGCCACGGTGGGCACGTCGGCCTGCGGCGGCCGGTTGATCACCACGGCGGGCGCCACCGTCGGCAGCAGTGCCGCCAGCTCTTCCCGCGCCAGCCGCGGAGCGCACAGGACGACCCCGTCGGTGCGACGGCGCATCGTGGTGGCGAGGGCTCCCTCTTCGCCGACCTGCTCGGCGGTGTCCGAGATCAGCACGTGATAGCCGTCGGCTGCCGCCGCGCGGCTGAGTCCGCGCAGGATCGCCTGGAACGTCGGGTTCGCCAGGTCGGGGATCACGACCGACACGGTCTGGGTGCGCCCGAGCACGAGGCTGCGTGCGACGGGATTGGCGGTGTAGCCGAGCTCGGCGGCCGCCGCCTTCACGCGTTCCGCCAGGGCCGGGTCGACCGTCGGGTTGCCGTTCATCGCACGCGACACGGTCGACAGCGAGACGCCGGCGAGCCTCGCGACATCGGTGATGCCGGGGCGGGTGGAGCGTGCCATCAGGGTCCTAACTTCCGCAGCCGAGACGGATGCGGCCATACTGTAAGAAAACGTTTTTCCGGAGGTGTCATGGTCGGTTCGTACCAGGATCGTATCGAGAAGCAGATGCGCATCGCCCGAATACGCGAGACGGCCGGCGGTCCGCTGCTGCTGACTTCGCACGAAGCCGTCTCGTGGTATCTCGAGGGCGTGCGCACCCATGTGTCGTTCGCGGGCCCGCCGGTGCTCGTCGTGCGCGCGGATGCCGATGGAGACACGCTCTACATCGCCGAGAACGAGGCCGACCGCCTGATCGCCGAGGAGCTGCTGCCCGCCGACGCAGAGCGCATCGTGCGAGTGCCGTGGTGGATCCCGCCGGCGGCGGCGGCTGAGGCGGCGATCGCCGAATCCGATGTCGCGGCCGAACTGCGGGCGGCCCGGGCGGGAATGCTGACGGCCGAGATCGCCCGGTACCGTGCCCTCGGCGCCGAGACCGCGGCGGCTCTCACCGATGCCCTCGCGGGCGCGCATCCGGAGCGCACCGAGCAGGAGGCGGCATCGGCTGTCGCCGCCGGTCTCACGGCGCGGGGGATCGATCCGCTCGTGGTGCTGGTCTCCGGCGCCGAGCGCCGGGGGTTCCGGCATCCGCTGCCCACCTCCACGCCGCTGGGGGAGCGCGCCATGGTCGTCGTGTGCGGCCGTCGTCACGGATTGATCGCCAACGCGACGCGCTGGATCGGAGCGTCCGTCGACGACGAGCCGATCCTCGCGGTGGAGCGGGCCTTCCTCGATGCGTCCGTGCCGGGCGCGCGGCTCGACGAGGCCTTCGCGGCCGGCTGCGCGGCGTACGCCTCGGCCGGATTCGACGTCGACGAGTGGCGGCGCCATCACCAGGGCGGACCGACGGGCTATGCCGGACGCGATCCGCGCGCCACGGCATCCACCGCCGACCTGATCGTCGAGGACCAGGCCTTCTCATGGAATCCGACGGCGCCGGGCGTCAAGGTCGAGGACACGCTGCTGCGCACGGCCGAAGGGTGGGAGGTGCTCACGGTCGACGAACGCTGGCCGACTGTCGAGCATGAGGGACTGAGGCGCCCGACGACGAGACAGTACGTCTGATCCTCGGCGGGCGCGCATCGCGCCGGCCCGCACGCCGGTTCCGACGGAAGCGGCCGGACCACCGTCACCGCCAGCTCGACGGCCCCTCCTCCCCGGAAGAAGCGGGGAGGAGGGGCCTTCGTCGTTCCCGCCAGGAGGCGCGCGCCCAGATTCTGCCCGGGGGCATGTCCACGCGGAGTCGTCCGAAAGCCGGGATCGATTGACACGCGATGCGCCGGGCTGCATACTGGACGAGTCGTATACCGACTGCATACAATCTCATCTCGGAGCAAGGAGGCCCCGTGAAGAACACATCCACATCGCGGCGGGCAGTGACCATCGCCGCGATCGCGCTCACCGTGAGCGCCGCTCTCGCAGGCTGCGCCCCGGCCGCCAGCGGCGGCGACGCCGGCTCGGGCGACGGCGCGTCGAGCGACACGATCAAGATCGGCTACATCGGGCCGCTCACCGGCGGCTCGGCCTCGCTCGGCGTCCCCGCCCAGCACGGCTTCGAGCTCGCCGTGCAGCACCTGAACGACAGCGGCGAGCTCGACCGCAAGATCGAGCTCGTCTCGGTCGACGACGAGGCGGACCCGACCAAGTCGGCCGCCGCGGCGCAGCGCATGATCGACGAGGACGACGTCGTCGCCGTGCTCGGCGGTCCCAACTCCGGCCCCGTGCTCGCGAACAACCCGATCATCACGGGTGCGGGCGTCGTGCAGCTCATCACGATCGCCCAGTCCGACAACCTCATCGACCCGGAGAGCCCCGGCTACGACCTCACCTTCCAGGTCACCGAGAACAACACCTACAACGTGGGTGCGACGGTCCAGTTCTTCCTCGACGCCGACTACGACAGCATCTGCGCCGTCGCCGACACCACCGAGTACGGTCAGAGCGGCATCGCGGCGATCGAGAAGGTCTTCGCCGACAACGGCCTGGAGATCGCGCAGAAGGTCTCGCACGAGGTCAACGCGACCGATCTCACCCCGCAGGTGCTCAGCCTGCGCGATGCCGGCTGCGACTCGATCTACCTGTTCAGCTACGGGCAGGACGCCGCGGTGTTCATGAAGACCGTCAACCAGATCGGGTGGGACGTCGACGTGATCGGCGGCCGCGCGCTGAACCAGGCCGCGTTCCTCTCCATCGCCGGCGACGCAGGCGACGGCCTCATCTTCCCGAGCGTGATCGACCTCGACAAGAAGGAGGCGACCGACTTCATCGCGGCCTACGACGAGGAGTACGGCGCCGACGACGACCCGGCGCACACGTTCTCCGCACTCGCCTACGACAGCGTCATGCTGCTCGCCGAGGCGCTGAAGGCGAGCGACTACAAGGGCGGCGACGATCTCGCCGCCGCTCTCTCCGGGGTGACCCTCGATGACGCCGTCACCGGTCGTGCCGGTTCCTCGCTGAGCTTCACGCCCGGCGACCACCGCGCCCCGAGCGACGACTTCCAGACGTTCTTCACCATCGAGGACGGCGCGTTCACCATGTACAGCAACTCCGTCCCCTCGACGCGACCCTGACGACAGAGGGCGACCACGATGTCAACTTTCCTTCAGCTCGCCGTGAGCGGCATCGCTCTCGGAAGCATCTATGGGCTGATCGCACTCGGATTCCTCGTGATCTATCACGCGACCGGCCTGGTGAACTTCGCCCAGGGCCAGCTGCTGATGGCCGGCGCGATGACCACGTACCTGCTGCTCATGAAGGCAGGGCTGGGATACCCGCTCGCGATCGTGGGAGTCGTCGTGGTCGCCCTCGTCCTGGCCGTCGTGTTCCGGTACGGCCTGCACCGGCCGATGGTGAAGAGGGGCGCGCCGACCACCAACGTGGTCGTCGCGACCATCGCCTTCGGCCTCGTCCTCACCGCCGCCGCAGAGCTGTTCATCGGCAACACCAAGTACGGCGTCGACCCGCTCTTCCCCGGAGCGCCGGTCGCGATCGGGGACATCTCGATCCAGACCCAGTCGCTCGTGATCGTGATCGTCGCCTGGGCCCTGGTCGCCGCGATCTGGCTGTTCTTCACCAAGACCCTCACCGGACTCTCGCTCCGGGCGGTCGGCCTCAACCGGAACGCCGCAGCCGTGAGCGGAGTCCGGGTGTCGCGACTCATCACGATCGCCTTCGTCATCAGCGTCATCGTGACCGTGCTCGGCGGCATGCTCGTGGCGCCGCTCATCGGCGCCGGACCCGAGATGGGGCTCTCGATCGCGGTGAAGGGGTTCGCCGCCGCCGTGATCGGGGGGATGTCCAGCGTCTACCGCGGCATGGTCGCCGGCGTCGTCATCGGCCTCATCGAGATGCTCTCGTCGTACTACGTCAGCAGCGCCTACGCGCCCGTGATCGCCTACGCGATCCTCTTCATCGCGCTCGTGCTCATGCCGGCGCGCGTGCGCCAGAGCGGAGCGACCGCATGAGCACCACCGCCATCCGCACCCAGCGCGCCGTACCTCGCATCCGTCGGCACGGCAGCCCGAGCGTCGTGCTGTGGATCGAGCTCGCCGTGAGCATCGTCGTGATCCTGCTGCCCTCCTTCGTGGGAAGCGCCTATATGATGCGCCTGCTGCAGGACGTCGCGATCTGGAGCATCCTCGCGCTCAGCCTCACGCTCGTGCTCGGGTACACCGGCCAGATCTCGCTGGGGCAGGCGGCGTTCTACGCCGTCGGCGCCTACGCATCGGTGATCCTGCAGACCAGGCTCGGCGTACCCGCCCCGCTCGCCTGGGTCGGCGCCGTCGTCCTCGGCATGGGACTCGCCTACGTCATCAGCGTCCCGCTGCTGCGCATCCACGGGCACTTCCTGGCACTCGGAACGCTCGCCCTCGGGCTCATCGTCGAGACTCTGCTCGTGCAGCTCGCCCCGCTCACGGGCGGCCACGACGGCATCCGCATCCCGGGCGTCCAGTACCTCGGCGACTGGGTGCAGCTGCGGTTCCCCTACATCGTGCTCGGCGTCCTGGTCCTCGCGTACTGGCTGGTGCGCAACCTCACACAGCGCAGCGTCGGCCGTTCCCTGTTCGCCGTGCGCGACGACCCGGCGGGAGCCGCAGCCCTCGGCATCCCCGTCGCCCGCTACAAGACCCTGGTCTTCATGATCGGCGGCGGCCTCGCGGCCACGGCGGGCGTGCTCTACGCGCATCACACCCAGGTCGTGACTCCCGACTCCTTCGGCTTCGACACCTCGATCCAGGTGCTGCTCATCGTCATCATCGGCGGGATGGCGAGCAGGGTCGGCGCGATCGTCGGCGCCGTGGTCGTGGTGTTCTTCCCGGAGTGGCTGGTCTTCCTGGAGAAATCGGAGAACCTCGTGTTCGGGCTCGTCGTGCTCGCCATCCTGCTGTTCCTGCCCGGCGGCATCGTCGGCGGCATCCGATCGCTGATCGACGCCGTCACCCGTCGGCGCTCCGCATCCGAGAAGGGAGCCGCATCATGAGCCTGCTCGTCGAGAACGTCACCAAGCGCTTCGGCGGCAACGTCGCACTGTCCGACGTGAGCTTCGAGGTGGAGACCGGCACGCTCACCGCTCTCATCGGCCCCAACGGGGCCGGGAAGACCACGATGTTCAACTGCATCGCCGGACTGCACCGGCCCACCGAGGGCACGGTCGTCCTCGACGGACGGGACATCACCGGACTCGCGCCGGCCAAGATCCTCGACGCGGGCATCGCCCGCACCTTCCAGCTCGTGCGCTCGTTCCGCGAGCTCACGGTGCTCGAGACCGTCATGGTCGCGGGGCACTGG
>Ga0222419_100682_pt1 | contig 21595 bp, 19 predicted proteins | sample 1B20Ametagenome_FD_182474 | JGI IMG/M metagenome (GOLD analysis project Ga0222419, IMG submission 182474) | Enriched microbial communities from leaf-cutter ant dump, University of Wisconsin, Madison, United States - 1B20A (version 2) | ecosystem: Environmental > Terrestrial > Nest > Insects nest... | reverse complement strand
ATACTTCCCTGGAATTTGAAGAAAGAAATTATGTCTCAATTGTCATATATAAAAGATTGGGGTGGACGTTTTGCGGTACCTATTCCCGGTTTGCAAATAATTTGATGAGCATGAAGAAAGTACTGGTTACAGGCGCAACGGGTTTTGTAGGCAGGTATGTGGTGAAAGAGTTGTTATCGCGTGGCTATGAGATCATTGCAACTTCTGCAAATCATGACAACGCCCGGTTGATGGAATGGTATCAATCAGTGCGTTATATCCCGTTAGACTTTTCTGAGTTAAATGAAAAGACTAATTACTATTTGTTTTTTGAAGCTCCCGATCTTTTAATCCATTTGGCTTGGGAGGGATTACCCGATTATAAGGCAGATTTTCACATTACCCGTAACTTACCCCGGCATAAGCTGTTCCTGCAAAATATGCTTGAAAACGGGCTTGGGAACTTGACCATTTCCGGTACCTGCCTGGAATATGGATTGAAAGAAGGAAAGCTTTCGGAAGAGATGTCCGAAGAGCCGGTTGTTCCATATGCAAGGGCGAAAAATGAGCTCAGGGTGTTTGTGAATTCGCTTTGGAAAACTTCTGTTCCTGATTTTAAATGGATGAGGCTTTTTTATATGTATGGAAAGGGGCAAAATCCAAAATCGTTACTTTCGCAATTGCAAAAGGCAATTGACAATAATGAGAAGATTTTTAATATGAGTGGAGGTGAGCAAACCCGGGACTTTTTGCCGGTGGAAAAAGTTGCTGAATATATTGTGGCAACAGCTTTGCAGGATGAGGTGACAGGTATTATTAATTGTTGTAGCGGGGTGCCGATAACAATAAAGGAGCTAGTGGAGGACTATCTCAGCAAACAGAATAAGAAAATTAATTTGAATCTGGGATATTATCCATATCCTGACTATGAACCAATGCATTTTTGGGGCGATATAAAAAAGCTGAGCGCCATTTTGAAATTGAAAATTGTATAGAATGAATCCAAAGCTTGGCGTTATAGTTGTTTTATATAATCCGGCACCATCCCATATCTCAAACATTCATACATATTTAGAAAAATTCGATAAGGCCTGGATCGTTGATAACTCAGAAAATAACCTGATTGACCTTGGCAATGCTTTTGAGGATTCAGGTAAAGTAGAAGTTATTCAGGATGGTATTAACAAAGGTATTGCCAAAGCTATAAATATCGTCGTTCAGAAAGCAATTGCCGGTAAGTATTCCTGGCTTTTAACGATGGATCAGGATTCTTTTTTTGAAAAAAAGGAAATAGATAATTATGTTAACACTATCAAAAGACTGGATGGTAATACTGATATAGCTTTGGTTGGAGTGAATATCGAAATGGCACAAGAGGGAGATTGCACAAAATCTTTTTTAGAAGTTCCTCATGTAATAACGTCGGGTACTTTTATTAATTTGTATGCCCAACCGATGATAGGTGAAATGAAGGAAGACTTATTTATTGATGAAATTGATACAGAATATTCTTATCGATCTCACCTGAAAGGTTGGAAGGTTGTTATATGTAAGGGCATCTTCATGAATCATACAATAGGTAAAATCGTAAAAAAAGATTTGTCAAAAAGTGGTAAATTAACCAATAGATTTATACATATCCCGGTGAGACTGTATTATATGACAAGGAATCATTTGTGGGTACGTTCAGTTTATAAAAAGTACTTTCCGGATATTTTTAAAGAACGAGCTAAACAACTTTTTATAATTTACAAAAATAATATTCTCTATAATCCAGATCGGGTTGGTTGTTTAAAAATGATATTCAGAGGATGGATGGATTTTAAGCGCAATAAACTTGGTAAAATTCAATAAAGAATTATGAACGAGACACTCAGGGAAATTGTATATGGACATAAAGGAAGACTTGTACATAAGTTTGATCATTATATAGATATTTATGAGCAATATTTTTCAAAATATAGAAACCAGGCAATAACTATACTTGAATTAGGGATATCGCATGGAGGATCACTGCAAATCTGGAAGAAATATTTTGGACCACAGGCAAAAATATATGCAATTGATATAAATCCAGATTGTAAAAAACTTGAAGAGCAACAAGTAAACATTTATATTGGGTCTCAGGAAGATAAAAAATTTCTTTCAGAAGTAATAAAAGAAATACCTCCACCCGATATTGTTATTGATGACGGCGGACATACTATGATACAACAAATAACAACATTTGACTCAATATATGATTCTGTAAAAGAAAATGGTATATATCTCTGCGAAGATACTTGTACCTCCTACTGGTATGAATACGAAGGCGGATTAAGGAGAAAGGGAACCTTTGTAGAATTCTCAAAAAACTTAATCGATTATTTGTATGCCTGGCATATCAAAAGCAAAAAAGTCCGTGTGAATGAATTTACCCGGTCGACAAAAGCGATACATTTTTACGATAGCATGGTCATTTTTGAGAAAGGTGAAAAAAAGGCGCCAATGCATATCCAGATTGGAGAAAAAGCAATTATCCATGATGAAGACCCAATGGCAAGTAAAAGAACTTTTTTTCACAGGGTGATTAAAAAGATAAGAGGGTTTTGATCTTCATTTCCAATAAAAAAATATGGAAATAACATTTTCCATTATATTGCCTGTACGAAACGGTGGTGCGTTCGTTAAAGAGTGTATCCAGAGCATACTGAAGCAGACATACACAAACTTCAACTTAGTTATTCTGGACAACAACAGCACGGATGGAACCACAGAATATATTCAGTCATTGAGAGACTCCAGGATACTTCATGACCGTTCTCACCGTGATCTTTCTATGCCAGACAACTGGAGACGATCTCTGTTTCTACCCCTGAATAAGTATATTACTTTTATTGGTCATGATGACATTTTATACGCCAATTATCTGACTGAAATGCACCGTTTGATTAGCAGATTTCCGGATGCATCCATTTATCAAACACATTTTAATTTTATTGACCGTGCAGGAACAGTCATCAGATCCTGTAAGCCTATACCCGAAAAAGTTACGGCAGCAGACTATCTTCGTGGTGAGTTCCTTCAAACAATGGATAGCATGGGTACCGGTTTTCTTTTTAAAGCAGCAGACTTCAAAAAACTGGGAGGGTATGATTATGAAATTCCTAACCTGATATTTTCTGATTACAAATTATATACGCAATTAAGTGGTCTAGCCTACCAGGCAGTATCCAGTGCTACCTGCTTTGCCTACCGGGTGCATAATAGTTTATCCGTTAGTACTGATATTGACCAATACCGAAAAGCTTTTGAAATGTATATGGAATTCTTAAGGGGCTACCAAAAAGAAAATCCTTCTATTCAAAAGGTTATCGAAGAGGATGCACCTGCTTTTCTTCAATTTTACTGTCGTAGCCTTAGTCACAGGCTAGTAAAATCAAAAACAGATGTCAGGATAAAAGTGAATGAGTTTGTAAATGATTGCAGAAAATATGCGGAATGGTTAGGAATTGCAGAAAAATTTTCTCCTTATTACAACGATCCTTCCATTCTGGTAGCGTCATTAATCGATTCGAATAAGGTTACAAGAGGTATTTACAGGTGCTTGCGAAATTAAAATAGCAGGTGAAAAATAAACCTGTATTCTTGAAGTTCGGATGTGACTTCCAATTTCTAAAATCTTTGTATCAAAACAGTAGTATTATATCTGCGTAGTTAACAACCTCCAAAAAGAGATGTCAATGCCAAAGTTACTTTTTTAATAACAGGTTTCTGTATGCTTTTCTGAATACGTCAGGTGAGAAATGTGTAGCGGCATAATGAAATGCGTTCTTTGATACATCATTTAATATTCCCGGATGATTACATAGAAAAGCAATTCTTTCTACCGCATCCTTCACAATTTCATTTTCATTCATGTTATTGGAGATCAAAAAACCGTTTTCGTTACTTTTTATAAATTCCGGTATAGCATCAACATCTACGGTTAAAACAACTGATCCGCAAGCCATGGCTTCCATTATTACAATGGGAAAGCCCTCCCAGGCAGATGTCATTAACAGGATGTCATTTTCCTTGTGAAACTCATACATCGCTTTTCCCCCCTTAATTTCACCTACATAGATATTGTTATCTTCCGAGAATTCCGGCGGCAGTTCATCTTTAAATGAGCCTGCCAGTTTAAAAGTAACAGGTAGTTTTTTTTCTATACAGGCTCTGATAATTTTTATAATTATCCAGATTCTTTTTTGGGGACCTCCTCTTCCTCCGTAATATACACTTAGTGGCAGATTAAAGCCGGACCTTGCATAAACGGATGGTGTTTCTTCCAAGCAATATTTGATTACAGTGATCCTTTTAGTATACTTCTGAGGAATACCTAACTGATCATAATATTGTATAAAGGTATTTTTAAAATATTCAGCAATTACAACCCTTGTTTTGATAAACTTTATAAATGGCGCCCAGACCCAAGTAAACCTTTTGTCGAGCATGTGTATTAATTCAAATATGTTAATATCCTTTTTGAGGTGTGGAGTGAGTTTATATCCGAAATTACATTGGCCGATAAATACTACTGGCTTGTTTTTCTGCCGGTTTATATAATTGCTGCAAATTCCCCGATATAGTAAATTATTCCAGTATCTAAATTTATTATCTGTCCAAAGGCTAATATCCCGGATGGTAACGTTAGGAAGGTTAAAGAGATGCCTCATTCCGTCATTGGCTGATTTTTTTGTAAAGAAAATAATTATCTTTTTCTCGGGCAGAGATTTTACTATTTCAACATTAACTCTTTCCGCTCCACCAATAGCGTATCCCGGGAAAAAAAAGAAGATATCATATTCTTCCAGTAATGGATGTTTAATGGATAACCATTTTCCCAGTAATACAAAGGGAAACATAATTACCTGTTCCAGATATCGCTTTGCAATAAAAATTTTGTACAACATATTACAAGTCTAAAATAACAAAAATCAACTCAATTCAAGGTTCCAAAACTCAAGGGGCGTTAACCACCGTCATCTCACCGCATTGTACGACGGTTTCGTTAAAACTCAAATGTACAAGGCAAATATCAACCCAAATGTTATAATCGAAGTGAAGGAATATATTGAATTGAAGGAGAAAAGAGATGGGGTAGGTGGCTAAAATTCCACCGTCTTAAATATACGGCAATATTGCTATCAGATATCCATCAACGCCAGCTAAGGTTAAAGCAATCTGCTATGGCTGATAACTGTTTAATATATATATAATATGTAACAATTTGAAAGATATTCAATTTTTGTAACTATACAAAGAAATATTAATTGATATTCAATATATTAAAATAAAAATAAATAAATTATATATTATTAAATTAATATTATTAGAAATATTTTTTTTATTTTATATTATAAGTTATTACTATTTTTAGTTTGAGAATTTTCCTTTGAAAAAAATTGAATTTTTAACTATTAAACTTTTTTTATGAAACACAAACTTATGATTTTTGCACTGCTACTTTCTAATTTTTCTTATTCCCAGTGGACAACGAGCGGAACGAATATTTATAATACTAATTCCGGGAATGTAGGAATTGGCATTACAAATCCTTCAGCAAAATTACATGTTAACGGTATCCTTCAGTTAACTAATAGACTTAACCAAGAAAATTTTTTTGCAAATGGAATTTCAAATGCGGATTTTGGAGGTTTATTTATTCAGTCAGTTTCACTTGAAAATAGCAGCATTGGACAAAATGCAGCTTATTATTTTTCGCCAGGGATATCAAAATACCTCCGAAACAGTCAAGCTGCCCTAATGCAGTTCCACTATGGTAATATTTATTTTTACACGGCGCCTTCTGGTCCTGTAGGAGGTACAATAGACTGGAACAATAAACCCAGAGTAGGGATAGCTAACCAGGGAGGACTGGCTGTGGGCTCAAGTTACGCAATATCCGCAACAAACCCCGATGGAGTTCTTACCGTTTCATCTAAAGTTGGCATAGGTACCTCTTCCCCATCGGAACAATTGCATACAACTGGAACCGTACGATTCGCCGGACTTGGTACAGGTACAGTCACAAACCTATTGGGAGTGGATGCTACAGGAAAGTTATGGAAAACATCATTATCGACAGGTGTTCAAAGCAACTGTAGTACCGTCAACTTTATCCCAAAGTTAACTGCGGTAAATCAGTTAGGATGTAGCCAAATTTTTGATAACGGAACAAGTGTAGGGATTAATAAAACTAGCGGGTTTGGATACGTTAGTGGTGCTATACTTAGTAATGGCTCTCCCACGCCACCTAGTACATTTGCTCTGGCTGTAAATGGTTGGACAAGTTCTACAGCCTTTGTAGCACTTTCGGACAAGAGGCTTAAGAAAGACATCAATGATTTGGAAAATGCACTGGAAAAAGTTCTAAAACTTAGAGGTGTCAATTATCTTTGGAATCAAAATGAATACACTAGTGAAAGGTTGAGTAGCAGTAGAGAAATTGGTTTTTTGGCACAGGAGGTGGCAGAGGTATTGCCGGAAACAGTTATAAAAACAGATGATGGCATTTATGGTGTCAACTATAACGCTATTATTCCTGTACTTGCAGAAGCAATTAAAGAACTGAATGACAAGATCGTAAAACTGGAGGAAAAAACAGGAACTCTGGAAGAAGAAAATAATTATTTGAGAACTCTTGTCGCAGACCTGTCAAAAACTCCTTCAACTGATGTATCTATACAAAAGCACAACCTACTGGTTAAAAGTTATCCTAATCCCTCGAACACGTATGCAAATATTGAGTATCAATGGTCAACGGGGAGTTCTGCGTACATTTTATTTACCTCAATTGAAGGAAAACATGTTCAGAAAGCAGAGTTGCACCAAAAGGGAAATGGAAGTATCCAATTAAGTACAAGCGGACTTACCAGTGGAACCTATATTTATCAGTTATTCATAGATAATATGCTATCAGACTCAAAAAAACTAATTGTTACAAAGTGATGAGATTATAATAAGAAAGAGGCTGCTTCAAAATTATGAGCAGCCTCTTCTTCATTTGAAATATTTAAGCCGGTATCGGCATTCAATTTTTACAGCTATCTCTTCAATATCAGCCTTTCATATTCCCATTTATCCCCATTGCGGAGCATTAATGTATATGCGCCTTCGCTGAAGCGACCGAGGTCATTTATGTATATTATATTTTGACCAACCTCGGCGTTGTAGGATTTTTTCAGCACAACTTTTCCTGTCATATCCATCAGTTGATATTCAACTGTCCTTCTCGCCGACGCGTAAAAGCTTACGTGGACGATTGATGAAGTAGGATTGGGGCTCACCCGCATTTTTTCACTTACCGTCTTATTCAATCTTACAACCAGGATGTTGGTATACTTGTTCGTGCCTTGCTTTCCGGCAGCTTTTACACGGTAGTATATGGTATTGTAAGAGCTACCCAGATCGGTGTCCTCGTAACGGAACATTGCCGTGGTATTAGAAGCGACAGTTTGATTGAGTTGTCCTATTTTCCGGAATGTACGACCGTCAAAAGAGCGTTCAACTTCAAAGTGGCTGATTTGTTCCGAAGTAATGATCTTCCAGTTCAGCTCTACCGATTTTTCTTTCTGTAGGGCGCTGAACTGTAAGAACCGGATCGGTAATATTTCGCAAGGTACTACCGTAATAGTTGCTGCTGCACATTCCGTAATATTACAATCTCCCTCAGCTCTTACATAGTACGTGGTTGTTACCGCAGGGTTTACGATGATGGAACTGCCTTCCCCGATCAAGGTTCCGCCACAACTGCTGGTATACCAGCGCCATACTGCATTTGTGCCCAGGTGTCCGCCATTGACCGTTAGGGTAACAGGGTTTTCCGGGCAGGTAGTAAAGGCCGGATCTGCTGTAATATGCGTCGGAGCTACTGATGTATCCTTTGCTGTCAGCAGGAAGGAATTGGAGGTATATCTGCAACTTACATTGTTGATATCTCCCGCGGCAGCTACTATTACTCTGTAGTATTTACCGGCATCGGAACCTTGCAGGGGATTAATAGTGTGCGTTTGATTAGTTGCTCCGGAAATAGGTGTCCAGCTGACATTATCATTACTTATTTCCCACCTGTAATCCAGCGGACCCGAAATAACCGTCGGATCGCTGAGAGAAGCATCAAAGGTGGTAATACCTCCCACGCAACCGGCAGCGGGATTAGCCATCACTGTTGGTGTGGGATCACACAAACCGAATTGTATATCATCGATCGCCAGGTCATTACCACATCCTCCCTCTGCAGCATTACTGATCTCTATGATTACCTGGGGTAATCCGGGAGGCATCACGAACTTCATCCCGAATTGCGTCCAGTTTTCACTGGTAATTTCAGGTGTGGTCAGGTTGGTGATAATATATCCATTGGCCGGATTTCGTATGGTAAACACCAGCTTGGGATATATGATCTGTCCGAATGCATCCTGACAGAATGTTTCATAAGTTGGATTTGTTATTTTAGAAACAAAGGCAAAAAGCGAATATTTCAGATTGCCACACGGCACATTTACCAGGTCTCTGTATATTACGCTATGATGCACGTCGGCGTTTACCACCATCATTCTTCCGCTTCCTGTTGTGTGATCGGTACGATTGATCCACCTGCTGGTATATCCGTTATTGGCATTATTGGTAAGCGCATACCTTTCAACACCCAGGGGCTGGCTTGTGCTGCCTGTGTATCCGGTAAACGGTGTGCCGGCACCCCCGACCGGCGTAGGGAAGCTGGTGACGAGGCCGCTCCCCGTTCCGAAGTTCTGCATATATAATATCCTGTTCAATGCTTCGCAGGGAGGCATTTCGGCTGTGGTTAAGATAACAAATGGAGTCGGTTGATCTTCCCCGGGGTCGTCAGGTTTTGCATTACTGTTAAGGTCGGGGTTATCTCCATCAGTAGATACATCTGTAACCCTTTTTGTCAGGTATCCGATCCCCGTAGCTGAAACATTGTTATTATAAACCTTACCAATTTCTATACCCGATATCCTGAAGCAGACCCTTATTGTAAAATGATTATTAGCAGCCGGAGATGCCGGGAGATTTGAAGATGTGGGTATCAACAGTTCTCTGTTGCTAACACCATCAAAGGCCGGGTTTAACACAACCCCCGCAGGATTATTAATAAAACTCACATTAACATTGCTTATAGCTCCAGATCCGTTAAGGGCCGACAGGTTTTCTGTTACACCTACCCGCGTCAGCGGCCAGTTTCCATAATTCTGAACATATATATCATAACATAAGTCGTATACACCTGGCGTACCCGTGGGCGTTGCAGAAGACAATTTTTTGGCCGCACCGATTGCCGTGTTAATATCAGTCATATCTGTACTAAAATAGCAAGGGAACGTGGTAATGGGCACTCTTACACCATCCACAATACTTATCTCGTAGTAGTTGCTCCGGTATCTTCCTGTATTAGGACCCGGTGCGTTGGAGTAGGAGACATAATAATCAGATGCTACGAGTTTACCATCCGAGTAAGATAATCCTATAATCGTATTTCCGGGAATAATGCTAATAAGGGTTGCATGTAAAGGTGCAACCCCATAGTCCTTATAATTTATTGTTACGTAGTTATTATCCAGTATTGCCATGAATTGCCCGTTGGGCATTATAACGAAGTCTCCGTTTCCTGCAAGTGGATTTATGCCTGAAGGCAGTGAAATAGGGAGAATAGGACCAAAGGTTGATGTTGAGAAGTCTACGGTTTGTAGGGCAAGTCCATACGGGTAGGAACCCGTATATATCAACTGGTATCCTATTCCTTCAGAATCAAATGTAAGTCCCACCACGTAGGTGTTATGATATACTGTCAATAACGCAGTAGTCGGGGGACAGGCTGAACCAGGCTTCCATCTCCAGACATACGTATGAGGAGCATTATACCGGGTATAATATAGATTCTGGTCAGCCGGGTTGTAAGAAATGCTTGAATTATATTCATAAAACCCCGGCGATGCCAACCCCGAAAGATTACAGCTTGTAGGGGGCACTGTAGCAAGCGTTAAATTGTCGGAGGTGTATCGAAACTGCATAAACCCCTTGGCTACGGAACTGGAACAAGGTACATTTCCAATGCTTACCGGAACTGCATATGTTGCCTGGGCATTTACCTTTATGCCCGCTACAGATGCTATAGACACCAATACAGCGAGGATGAGCTTACGGATGTCGAAACAGGGTTTCGTTTTCATGATACAGGGTTTATGATCTTTTCTTAGAATAAGTATTATACACTACAAATGTATAGTGGTAAATACTCATTGTTCTTTAGAATTCGGCCATTTAACGGTTTTTATCGATTAGTTGATGGTTTATCAAATGTTAATACATATAAGCACTAACACCTAATCATTCCTGTTAGAAACGTATTTATTGTAGCAGAAGTATTCTGAGGAAGGGCGTCCGTCGAAAATTGACAAAAAAAGCCCGGATAAAATCCGGGCTCAACAATATTAATGTAAGATAAATATGTATTCCTACCTGAAGGTTCCTATGATATTACCTGCCAGCTCGGCCATTTTCTTAATACCTTCTTCCGGAAGGTTTCCTTTCTTGAACTCCGCTAATACCTCAGGCAACTTATTTTCCATCTCCAGCAGGAAGATGTCCTCGAACTCTCTTACTTTATTTACAGGAAGGTCTCTCAGCAGTCCCTGGGTACCCAGGTAAATGATAGCTACCTGCTTTTCAACGGCAAACGGGGTATATTGAGGTTGTTTCAATATTTCCACGTTCCTGGCACCTTTATCAATAACCGACTTGGTTGCAGCATCCAGGTCGCCGCCGAATTTAGAGAAGGCTTCCAGTTCGCGATACATAGCCTGATCGAGCTTTAATGTACCGGATACCTTTTTCATGGATTTGATCTGTGCATTACCACCCACACGGCTAACCGAAATACCCACGTTGATCGCTGGACGAACACCTGCGTTGAACAGGTTGGATTCCAGGAATATCTGACCGTCGGTAATGGAGATCACGTTTGTAGGAATATAAGCAGATACGTCACCTGCCTGTGTTTCAATAATAGGCAGCGCCGTTAATGATCCTCCCCCTTTGATCAGGTGGCGGATACTATCCGGCACATCGTTCATTTGTTTGGCAACCGCATCGTCACTGATGACTTTGGCGGCACGCTCCAGCAAACGACTGTGCAGGTAGAATACGTCACCGGGGTAAGCCTCACGTCCCGGGGGGCGACGCAACAGCAGGGATACCTCACGGTAAGCCACTGCCTGCTTACTAAGGTCATCATACACAATCAATGCAGGGCGACCGGTATCACGGAAATATTCCCCAATAGCAGCACCCGCATATGGTGCAAAGAACTGCTGGGGAGCCGGATCGGAAGCTGAAGCCGCTACGATGACGGTATATTCCATAGCTCCGTTATCTTCCAGTGTTTTCATCACGTTGGCGATAGTGGAGGCTTTTTGACCACATGCCACGTAAATACAGTAAACTGTTTTACCGGCTTTATGAAACTCTTTCTGGTTAATAATCGTATCAATAGCAATAGCTGTTTTACCTGTCTGGCGGTCGCCGATGATCAGCTCACGTTGCCCACGTCCGATAGGGATCATGGCATCGATTGCTTTGATACCGGTTTGAAGTGGTTCCTTCACGGGTTCACGGAAGATAACCCCGGGCGCTTTGCGCTCCAGCGGCATTTCGTACAATTCACCAGTGATAGGGCCTTTACCGTCAATTGGTTCACCCAGCACATTTATAACACGTCCGGCAAGATTTTCCCCTACTTTCAGCGAGGCGATCTTCCCGGTCCTTTTTACTTTATTGCCTTCTTTGATCTCTGTTGACTCACCCATCAACACCACACCCACATTGTCCTCTTCAAGGTTCAATGCAACCGCTTTTACGCCGTTTTCAAACTCAACCAGCTCTCCGGCACGTACGTTGTTCAAACCGTAAACACGTGCAATACCATCACCTACCTGCAAAACGGTTCCAACTTCTTCCAGGTCTGCGCCAGGATTAAAGTTGCTCAGCTGCTGGCGGAGTATGGCGCTTATTTCGTCGGGCTTAATGTCTGCCATATTTTAAATTTATAGTTGTTAAAGAAATTTTTATAGATACTAATACTATCTGATACTTTTGATATAAACATTGTCCCTGAACTGCTTGCGGATATCCTTGAGATCCCTTAACACGCTGGCGTCCACCAGGTTGTTGTTGAACTCCAGCACAAATCCCCCGATCAGTTCATCTTTTACGGCCGTCTCCAATTCCACATTTCCCAAACCGGCTTCTTTTTTTACTTTTTGCTCTATGGCGTTCCGCAACTCTTCGCTGATGGGCTGGGCAGTGGTCAGCTTAACCCTATAGATACCTTTTATGGCGTTGTATTGCTCAATAGCCGCATCAATGATCTCCGGCAAAATGCCTTCCCTTCCTTTTTTAACCAGCAGGCTGTTGAAGGAAGCTGTTAGTTTACTCACTTTACCGTTGGTAATCGCTTCCAGTATATTCACCTTTTTATCAGCAGTAATGACCGGGCTCTTGATGACAGCAACAAACTCCTTACTCTGTTTGCATACAGACTGCAGGAATTTCATATCAGCGTATACCGTATCCAACTGGTTTTGCTCCACAGCCAGATCTATAATACTTTTGGCATACCTGGCAGCTAAACGGGGATGAAGCATTGTAGTGATTTGAAAATTTGAAAATGTGATCCCGCAACTACAGGACCGTTTTCCCTGTTACTAATTCAGTTTAATATCGTTGGTTAATTCCCTGATGAACTTCTCCTGTTCAGTCTTACCAGATAACTCGCGGCGGATCACTTTTTCAGATACCTCTATCACCAGGTTTCCTACCTGGTTCTTGAGGTCGATAATAGCAGCCATTTTCTGGTTTTCGATCGCCTGGTGTGTATCGGCCATTATTTTGGAAGCTTCTGCTTTTGCCTGCTCTTTTGCCTCGTTGATGATCTTGTCGCGCATGGCTTTTGCTTCGTTCAGTATCTGTGTCCTTTCTTCCCTGGCAGCAGCCAATAGCCTTTCATTATCATTTTTCAGTTGTGCCATTTCGGCCTTTACCTTTTCGGCGCTGGCAATGGCATCATTAATGCCCTGCTCACGTTCGCCGATGGCTTTCATGATCGGTTTCCAGGCAAACTTGCCCAAAACAAACAAAAGGATCAGGAATGCCAGTGTAGACCAAATAACCAGCCCGGGATCGGGGAGTACCAAAGGATTTATTTCTAACAACATATAATTATGCTTTAAAAGCTCGATTTTTTAAGAAGTACAGATTTCTTCGCCCTGTGCTGGAAATCTGTACTGAATTCTGTTACCGGTTTTACCCTGTGGAAACTATCCGTTTCCTAACAGAGATACCACCACCGCAAACAGTGCAACCGCCTCAACCAGCGCCGCAGCGATGATCATGTTTGTGCGGATTTCGTTTGCAGCTTCCGGTTGACGTGCAATACCTTCAACAGCGCCTTTACCGATGTTACCGATACCGATACCGGCACCGATCGCAGCTAAGCCGGCACCAATTGCAGCTACACTTCCTACTACCATTTTGTTTAATATTTAAAAGTGAATAAAAACGTTTAATTACATTACAGCATCAGCTCTTCTTCATGGTGTTCCTCAATTGCCATACCGATATATAAAGCTGATAACATTGTAAAGATAAATGCCTGCAAAAAGGCTACCAGCAACTCAATGGTATAAATGAATACCGCAAACGGAACCGCGATCGCAGAAGCTGCCACCGATTTAAATATAAAAATCAGGCAGATCAGGCTCATTACCAGGATGTGCCCTGCAGTGATATTGGCGAACAAACGTATCATCAGCGAAACGGGTTTGATGAATACGCCCAGCAATTCAATCGGCGCCAGGAAAATTTTCATGGGGGTGGGTAATCCGGGCATCCAGAAAATGTGCTCCCAGTAGCCTTTTTTACCATTTACATTCACAATAACGAAAGTAAACAGCGCCAGCGTCATGGTGAAGGCAATATTACCGCTCACGTTTGCTGCGCCTGGAAAAAAGGGAACAAGTCCCAGCATATTATTGATCCATATAAAAAAGAATACGCTGAGCAGAAAAGGCATGAACCTGGCATAATGATGACCGAGGTAAGGTTTAGCTATCTCATCGCGCACAAACAATATGATCGGTTCAATAAAAGACTGAAAACCTTTCGGAGCAGAGGTGACACCTGTTTTCCGGTAAGCCCGCGCTACGCCCACAAAAATAACGATCAGCAGAAAAACAGTGAAGAACATAGAAGCTACATTCTTGGTAACAGATATATCGAGTATTTTTTTTGAAGCTTCCTCGTTTACCGATCCGTCTTCATTTACTACTTTTATCTTTCCTTCGATAGATTTATAAGGATAGTTGCCGTTGTATACTACCGGCTCATGGTGTTCGCCAACCAGTTTCGCAGAAGAGAAAGTTTCAAAGCCTTTATCTGTTTTAAGAATAACCGGTAACGGAAGGGAAGTATGTCCCCACAGATGCCAGCTGTGGTCGTCTCTGATGTGATCAAGAATGGTTGCTGTAACGTCAAATTCCTTTTCCGCGGAATCCCCATGGTTTCCGCCATGATCCTGAGCAATAGTTATATTAGAATAAAGTAGTATAAGTGAGCTGAAAACCGTGACCAATAAGGATTTAATGCTTTTTTTACACATACGTCCCCGAAAATTTGCGCAAAGATAGGGGTTGAAGCCCATAAAAAACTATTATATAATATTCGAATTCTGGAATTTTATTCACCATTACTAACCTTTTTTGACCTCCTGTATTTTTTACCGGAATTATTCCGGTTTTTACCGGCAATTTTACCCTTGCAGCCTATTACCGGTGGTCAGTAATTTGCCGGTCACCTAGTTTTACAGAAATTATGATCGTATGACCAACGCATTTAAAAGCAAAAATAACAGGGATACCATAGTGGCCGGCTTTATTTTGTTGCTGATTGGCATAATAATTATAATTAAGCAAACCATTGAAGATTTTCCGGGCTGGGTGGTAAGCTGGCCTATGATCCTGGTCGTGGTGGGCATTTTTGTCGGCATCAGGCATGGATTCAGGGGACCCGGCTGGATCATCCTGATAGGAGTCGGCTGTATTTTCCTTGCAGATAAGGTGATGCCGGGCGCAAACCTGAAAAGGTATGCCTTACCGGTAGGAATCATTGTACTGGGACTATTCCTGATTTTTGCCAAATCATCGCAGAAGGCCAGATTATACAGGGATATGGGGGCAGACTGCGGCGGTAATGACAGGGGGATAGGTGTATCAGGGGCGCAGGATGGAGTTGTTGGCGATGAAAATGATATACTGGAGAGCGTTTCCATTTTTGGAAGCTCTAAAAAAGTTGTTTTTGCAAAAAACTTTAAGGGCGGGGAAGTGGTAAATATCCTGGGTGGATCGGAGATCAATTGCTCCCAGGCTGATATACAGGGAGTTGCAAAGCTGGAAGTGGTCCAGGTGTTTGGTGGCACCAAGATCATTGTTCCCGCCAGCTGGACGGTAAGTTCAAACGCTACTTCCATTTTCGGCGGCTTTGAAGATAAACGGGCGCAGGTAGCGCACCCCGATCCCGGTAAAGTGCTGGTGATAGACGGCACTACTATTTTTGGAGGGATAGAAATTAAAAGCTTTTAGAATTTTAAACCGGATATTATGCATTGGTTCCTGGCTAAAATTGTATATAGGATTATCTGCGGAGAAGGTAAGCATACCCCGCAGTTTGATGAGCAACTGCGGCTTATTAAAGCTGTAGATGAAAAGGAAGCGCTGGAAAAAGCTTATGCGCTTGGCGTAAGGGAGGAAGACAGCTTCTTTAATAACAGGCAGAAGCTTGTTCAGTGGCAATTTATCAATGTTGCCGAGTTGCACAAAATAGCCCAGCTGGCAGACGGAGCCGAATTATACAGTCATATTGAAGAGAAGGAAGACGGGGACCTCTACGAGGAAGTAGTACATAAAAAAGCGGAACACCTGAAACATCATGTGGATGTTCCCGTACTGCAAACATTTTAAATCTCAGCTTGGGTAGTTATTTACATAAATTTTTATACCTGGGATTCTGGTTCCTTTGGTCTGCTATTCATGCATTGATCTTATCTGAATGGGGTTACCATCCGAAAGATGCCTGGATGGACAGCCTTGTAAGTAATGTGTGGCTGGCAACAGTATGTGCCTTTATAACCTACTGCCTGAGATACTATTTGCCCCGCAGGGAGAGACTCACCTACCTGTTGCTGCTGAGCGTGGTTTTTGTGGTGGTATGGACGGCCGCAGCACGGTATACCATTCCCCTGTTTGAAAATAGCATGCTAACGGATAACTTTAGTGATACGCTGTACCTCCGTGCTGCAATTGCATGGCTGATCATTATTTGCGTGATCCTGATGAATGTGATATGGTATACGCAGGAAGAGCAGAAAGAACAGGAGCGGAGAAAAAATGAAGCAGAAAGGATCGCCAAGGATGCAGAGTTGTTTAAATTACGACAGCAATTACAACCCCATTTTTTATTTAACAGCCTGAACTCCATCAGCGCGTTGGTAGTATCCGACCCCCGCGCAGCCAGGGGAATGGTGCACCAGCTTTCAGATTATCTCAGAAGCACCCTGAAAAAAGAAGAAGACAAATGGGTAACGTTGTCTGAAGAGTTTGAATACCTGCAATTATACCTGGACATTGAAAAGGTACGCTTCGGCAACCGCCTTTCTGTTAATATTAAGAGCAGTGAAGACAGTCTGCAGATGAAGCTGCCGGCATTATTATTGCAACCTGTTGTAGAAAATGCTATTAAATTCGGATTGTACGATACTATAGGTAATGTGGATATTGGCATCAGGTCCGCCGTTGCGGAAAATATGCTTGTCATAACCGTGCAGAACCCTTTTGATTTTGAAGTGTCGAAGCCTAAAACCGGAACCGGATTTGGGCTCAACTCTGTTCATAGACGGTTACATTTGCTGTTTGGCAGAACTGACCTGTTAAACGCACAGGGGAATGAAAATGTATTTACTACCACCATAAAAGTGCCGCAACTATGATCAGGATTTTAATAATAGATGACGAGCTGTTGGCAAGAAGTATTGTGAAGGAGTACCTGGCTGCGTATCAGCAGGTGGAAATCGTGCAGGAATGTAATGATGGTTTTGAAGGCGTGAAAGCTATTGTGCAGTACCGGCCTGACCTGATCTTTCTGGATATACAAATGCCGAAGATCAATGGTTTTGAAATGCTGGAGCTGGTAGAATCGCCGCCGGATGTCATTTTTACCACTGCGTTTGATGAATATGCGATCAAAGCTTTTGAGGCGCATGCCGTAGATTACCTGTTAAAGCCGTTCAGCAGGGAACGATTTGACAGGGCCTTGCAGAAATGGATGGAACGGCGTCAGGGTGGACAAATACAAATGTATATACCCGCAGAAGCCATAGCAGGTCAAATGCAGCTAAATACCAATCGCGTAGTGGTGAAGAACGGAGGAAAGATCAGGATCATTCCTTTTGCCGAAATCAATTACCTGGAAGCCGCCGATGACTATGTGAAAATTCATTGTGATGATGGCGTTTATCTAAAGAATAAAACAATGTCGTATTTTGAGCAGGTGCTGGATGCTGCTTATTTTACCCGTTCTCATCGCTCTTATATGGTGAATGTGCAGAAAATAACCCGCCTGGAACCTTATGAAAAAGAAAGCTACCTGGCTCTGCTGGCATCGGGGGATAAGGTGCCTGTTAGTAAAACAGGCTATGGAAAGCTAAAGCAGGTATTGGGACTTTAATGAAAAGATATATATTTCTTAAGCATTACAGCAGGGCATATTTCAAATCTTAACTTTGTGCAAGTTTCCGGTCGGTGGAGGCACCGGCCGGTAGCGTGTTCTACTGGCGGGTGTCTCTATCCGTCTGCAGAAAATTGAACTTTTTTCACCGAAGGTAAATACACCCCTGCGGTATTTGAAGTTTTTAGCTTAAAATTGCAACGGTGTACAATGTTCGCATAGCCGGATTCACCATTTTTGATAAAAATTATATCTTGATATCCCGGCTGGGAACAGTTTGATTACCTTTATTAAAAGATCTCAGTTGCATGAAAAATGCTTGTGCTTTTATCGGTTTAATGCTTGCTTTAATTGCCTGTAACAGTCGTCCGGCAAAAGATCCGCTCGTTCAGCTTGTTGATACTACCATGCAGTTGAAGGGCGGAAGAGAGTTCGATTCATCACATCTTACACTTGTCGGTAGATATGAAGGGGTGCTGCCTTGTGCTGATTGTGGCGGAATAAAGACGGAGCTTACCCTTTACCAGGACATCAGCAATGATGAAAATAATGTGTATGTATTGAAGGAAACCTACCTGACTGATAATACCGGTGATACTGCCTTTACCAGCCAGGGCAAATGGGATGTATTGAAAGGAGTGGAAGGGAATGATACCGCTACCGTTTTTTTTCTCAACTACGATGAGCCCGAAGATGCAAGGTATTTTTTGCAGGCGGGTACGGATATTTTATTGCTTGATAAGGAACAAAAAGTCATTGAGTCAAACCTGAACTATACATTAAGACGAAAAGAATGACGAAGCCGCCGCTTCGCGGATATCCGCTTCAGAAATTATTTCAACAATTTAATTTGTTTTGGTGATATGAATTATGATAGCGCACTGGAGTTGCTTATTAAGAATGCATTGCAGGAGGATATTGGCGATGGCGACCACTCCACCCTGTGCTGCATTGACAAAAATGCAGAAGGGAAAGCGGTACTTAAAATAAAGGAAGAAGGTGTGCTTGCCGGCATGCAGGTGGCAGAAAGAATATTCAGGTACATGCAGCCAGATGTCATTTACCAGGCCTTTAAAAAAGATGGTGAAGAGATGCATCCCGGGGAAGTTGCATTTGAGGTGCAGGCCAAAGTGCATACCATTCTGCAGTGCGAACGGCTTGTGCTGAATTGCATGCAGCGGATGAGCGGTATTGCTTCCCTGACGAAAAAATATACGGAAAAGCTGGACGGTTATCATACCCGTTTGCTGGATACGCGGAAGACAACGCCCAATTTCAGGCTGCTCGAAAAAGAAGCGGTTCGTATAGGAGGGGGGCTCAATCACCGGATGGGGTTATATGATATGATCATGCTGAAAGATAACCATATAGACTATTGTGGAGGTATTGAAAAAGCGCTGTCTCAGGCATATGCGTATGTGAAAGATGTGAAACCCGGACTGCAGGTAGAAATAGAAACCCGAAATATTGAAGATGTAAAAAAGGTGCTGGCTTTTGGTAAGGCGGACAGGATCATGCTCGACAATTTCACTCCTGAACAGATAACCGAAGCGTTAAAGTTGATCGGCGGCAAAATGGAAACAGAGGCGAGCGGTGGCATCAACCTTGACAATATTGTGAGCTATGCCGCTACTGGAGTGGACTTTGTGAGCGTAGGGGCCGTAATACATCACGCAGTCAGTGCAGATCTTAGCCTGAAAGCTGTGTTACTATAAAAAGATTTATCCAATGGCAAAGAAGAATAAACCTGACAGCCGGGGATATGTATACAGTACTGATCCTGATTTCCTGAAATATGAAGAGCCCGAGGAACAATCTACGCTGCCCCCGGATAAGCAGGTACTCAAGATCATCCTCGAAACAAAGCACAGGGCAGGGAAGATGGTGACCGTTGTGTATGGTTTTGCAGGAACAACAGCAGACCTGGAGGAACTGGGTAAGAAGTTAAAAACATACTGCGGGACCGGTGGCGCCGTAAAGGATGGAGAGATCATCGTCCAGGGCGATCATCGTGATAAAGTGCTGCAATGGTTGCTGAAAAACGGGTACGGGAAAGCAAAAAAAGTATAGCGCCCTTAACCGCCGTTCCGGCTGGTTATACGCTTCTTCCTCATTGAGCCGTGACATGTAGCACCCCGTTCCTACTGAATAGGCTACCCAGCTGCGTTATTATAGAGAGACGTCCCTGATCGGATCCCACCTGCACCTTGAACTGCACGTGAGGACACGTGCGCGGGCAACGCACCACCTGGTCGTGTAGCTGCACGTAGCTTTCCCGGAGCTATGATTTACGAGAGTTTACCCTATGGCTCATTGGTAAACTTATTACTTATCATGAACCGCTTACTTATCTTCCGCCGGGAGGGCAGTGCTTCAATAAATACTCCGTGAATAATTTTTTAAGGTGCTCACTGGTACCTTCTCCTTCGGCAATGCTGTGCGAACGATTGGGATATGCCATGAACTGGAATTGCTTATTGTATCTGATCAATTCGTTCAGCAGCATTTCTGCATTTTGATAGTGCACGTTATCATCGCCGGTACCATGTATATACAGCAGGTTACCTTTCAGATTTTTAGCGTAGGTAATCGGGGAGCCATTTAGAAAATCTTCTTTGTTCTCCTGCGGCAACCCCATATAACGTTCCTGGTAAATATTGTCGTAAGTGAGCTGGTTGGCTACGGCAGCAACGGCAATACCGGTTTGAAAAATATCCGGGTATTGGAAAAGAAGGTTCAGCGTGGAAGATCCTCCGCCACTCCATCCCCACGAAGCCACCCTCGAAGCATCCAGGTATGAACGCTCTTTCAGCAGCTTTTTCATTCCCATTGCCTGATCCCGTATGTTGATCCTTCCTATGTTCCTGTAAATGGCTTTCCGCCATGCAGCACCCTTTAATGTAGGAGTGCCCCGGTTATTAAAGGATACATACACGTATCCCTGGTCGGCCATATTACCCTCAAAAAGCCTGTTGCGCCCCGCGTAGTAAGTATCTTCCACTGTTGCCGATGCAGGCTCGCCATATACGTATAATAACACAGGGTATTTTTTTGCAGGGTCAAAATCCGTTGGTTTGGTGATCCATCCATCCATCGTGATCCCGTCTTCTGTTGTAACCTGAAAAAATTCAATATTCCTGTTTTTCTCCGGCTGCATATTCTTTGCGATGCTTTCCTCGTCCTTCAGCGGCTTGTGATCTGGGAGTTGTATCCATTCATATACAATGGGAGTAACCCTGTTCGTGAAAGTATGCAGGGCCAGTTTTGCTTCGGGAGAAATTTCATAACCATGCGTGCCTTTAAGTGTTTCCGGTGACACCAGTTCCAGCTTGCCTTTTCCGTCCATTTTTGTCCTGTACAGGTAACGTTGTATGGGATTTTCGGGCGAGGCTATAAAATAGACATAGTTGTTTTTGTTGTCAACAGCGCTTATGCTTTCAATATCAAATGCTCCTTTGGTAAGCAGGGTTTCTTTTTTGCCGTCAGCGCTCAGGCGGTATATGTGGCGCCAGCCATCCTTTTCACTTACCCACAGGAAAGCGTTGCTGTTATCAATCCAGTCCCAGCCCCTGGGGTTGTCGTCATTCCAGCGGGATTTGATATCAATCCAGGCTTTATCGTTTTCGCGGTATATTTCCAGAGCGCTCCCTGTCAATATGTTGCCATTGTATATCCGGGTTTCATTTTGTTTTCTGTTGAGCTGCTGCACCATTACGGTTGAGCTGGTATGCCATTCCATACGGGGCAGGTAATTTTGCCTGCTGTCTCCCGGTATATCCAGCCACTTTGTATTTCCACC
>Ga0222419_100681_pt1 | contig 21618 bp, 17 predicted proteins | sample 1B20Ametagenome_FD_182474 | JGI IMG/M metagenome (GOLD analysis project Ga0222419, IMG submission 182474) | Enriched microbial communities from leaf-cutter ant dump, University of Wisconsin, Madison, United States - 1B20A (version 2) | ecosystem: Environmental > Terrestrial > Nest > Insects nest... | reverse complement strand
CCTGAGAAGTAGTGATTATAACTACCTGTCGTCGCCGGATGATATATATGTATCACCTTCTCAAATCAAGCTTTTCGGACTTAAAACAGGAGATACTGTTACGGGATCTGTCCGGCCTCCAAAAGAAGGGGAAAAATACTTTGCCCTCTTAAAGGTAGAGCACATCAACGGCAAGTCTCCCGAGGAAGTAAGAGACAGGGTGCCTTTCGACTACCTGACCCCACTGTTCCCTTACGAAAAACTAAATATGTTTACATCGCCGTCTTTATACAGCACGCGCATTATAGACCTGTTTGCTCCCATCGGGAAAGGACAAAGAGGATTGATAGTAGCACAGCCGAAAACCGGTAAGACCGTGTTGCTGAAAGACGTTGCCAATGCAATTGCAGAAAACCATCCTGAATGTTACCTGATGATCGTGCTGGTAGATGAAAGGCCGGAAGAGGTAACAGATATGGAGAGAAGCGTGAAAGCGGAAGTTATTGCTTCCACCTTCGATGAACCGGCAGAGAAACACGTAAAAGTGTCTACCATTGCGCTGCAGAAAGCGAAACGCCTGGTAGAATGCGGGCACGATGTGGTAATCCTGCTGGACTCTATCACCCGTTTGGCGAGGGCGCATAATACGGTAGCCCCGGCGTCAGGTAAGGTATTGTCCGGTGGTGTGGAAGCTAACGCTATGCAGAAACCGAAGCAGTTTTTTGGTGCTGCCAGGAAAATTGAAAACGGCGGATCACTGACCATTCTTGCGACCGCACTGATCGATACAGGCTCTAAAATGGATGAAGTGATCTTTGAAGAGTTCAAAGGTACCGGTAACATGGAGCTCCAGTTAGACAGGAGGCTCGCTAACAAACGTATCTTCCCCGCAATTGACCTGGTGTCCTCTTCTACCCGTCGCGAAGACCTGCTGCTCGACAAAGATGTGCTGAAGCGTATGCACCTGCTGCGGAACTACCTGGCAGATATGAACACGGAAGAAGCTATGAACGAACTGCTGAAGAGGATGAGAGGCACCAAAGACAATTATGAGTTCCTTGCCAGCATGAACGGTTAGTTACGCAACAGCTTACAAATAAAATTTATAGGGAAAAGTACTCCAACACACCGGGGTACTTTTTTTATGGCAGTGGATGAAAATGTATCAGGGCTCGTGTAGGTTGGAGGGTTGGATTTCGGAGCGCTCGGAGAATATCACTGCAAATCAGCATAGTTTCCTGACCCGCTCATGGAACGCACATGTACCTGTCATTTTGCTCTGCAGGCACACTCATAATGCTCATTAATATATTTTATTGACTCTTCGCAGAGTTTATATAAGGTTGAAATATTGACATCGGAAAGTTTTTTTATATAAATGCAGGCTTTACTTATTTTGAATTTGCCGAGTTCAATCAAAAGTTCTTTACTTTTTTCTGTCGGAGAATAAACGTATAGTGAAAATGCTGCTTTCCTTGGAGAAAATCCAAGAATTGGCGCGTCGCCTTCGTGTCCGCTTGCGTACCTGTAGTGGTAGTTGCCGAACCCGATAATGGTGGGTCCCCACATTTTGGGCTCAAAGCCAGACCATTCCTGCATCAGTTCTGTCAGACGTATGCTGTCGGCTCTTTTCTGCTCGTCGTCAACAAATGAGCTTATAAAATCCATCACGTCTTTGCCTGTGTAAGTTGTCTTTGGTTTTGCCATAAGTCCGATTTTGATTACTGTCTTAAAATCTTGTCCATTTTTCTGCCTTTTGCCAATTCATCCACCAGCTTGTCCAAATACCTTGCTTGCCTTGTTAAAGGGTTTTCAATTTCTTCAATCCGATAGCCGCAAATTACGCCTGTTATAAGTTGTGCTTTGGGATTCAGGTTTGCTCTCTTAAAGAATGTTTCAAAAGTCACTTTTTCATCGATAAGCTCCTGCAGCTTTTTGTTATCAAATCCTGTCAGCCATTCTATTACCTGGTGTAATTCCTCTTTTGTCCTTCCTTTGCTCTCAACTTTAGTGATATAATGCGGATATACAGATGCAAATGTCATTTTTGCAATCCGCTCATTGTGCTCGGGAGTTGGTTTCATATCCTGTGATTTAATGTTGTCTGCGAAATATATCGGTATCAGGTGCTTATACGGTCATTTAACATTGCTGGAAATGGTTAAGCATTTGTTTCCCGTAAATCCGGGACTGATCATGGCGGGCTTCGGGATAAAAATGCCTGCCGGATATCCTGCCTTTGGGCGAGGCTGACTAAAGATACAAAAATTCATTATTAATTCTATAGCTCCCAGTTATAGGGGTATTGCATGGAACGAAACCCTGAACATTTATTGCGGCATTTGTTTATTTCTGATTTTGCCGCAATGAAAATAGCGCTTGCTGAAGGTAAAGGTCCGGCCGGGATACCAGCAATATAATATAAATGCGATGTCATGCTGCATTTACTTTTTTAGTTGCTGCATGACCACTTTTGCTATTTCTTTTGAACTGAACGGATTTTGTCCTGTGATAAGATTTCCGTCAATAAGCACTTTTGAGGTCATCGGGATGAAAGCCTTTTTGTAGTCTGCCCCTCTTTCTTTGAGTGATTTTTCAAGGTTGAACGGAACTTCCTTTTTTCGCCTGGCAAGACTTTCCTCAAACCAATTGAAACCTGTGATTATCTTGTCTTTGATTAAGTACTGCCCGTTTGATAATTTCACATTTAACAGTCCGCCGACCCCGTGGCATACTGCCGCAACAATTTTGTTGTTTTCATAATGTTGTCTGATGATAGCCTGAAGTATCGTGTCACCGGGAAAGTCGTACATTGTACCGTGTCCGCCTGCTAAATACACACAATCAAATTGCTGTTCAGAAACTTCGCTTAAGCTTTTGGTATGTTGCAGTAAATTCCTGAATGAGCTGTCTGCCCAATAACCTTTTGTTACTTTATCCAGCACCATTGGCTTCAGGCTTTCGGGATCAACAGGCGTGTTTCCGCCTTTTGTGCTTGCAATAGTTACTTCATAACCCTGCTCTTTGGCAAGGTGATAAATGTGTGTCAATTCACTAAGCCATAAGCCCGTTTCCAGCTTACCGTTATCATACATTGCAACACTGGTGACTACCATCAAAATTTTCATTGTCGTCGTTTTTACTCGTTGTCAGGTTAAGGTTGCACGCAACAGGTTATCTTACCACCTTCTTTGTGCTTATGGCAATCCTGTTCCAGGCATTTATAGTAACTACCGCCATTATGATTTGTGCAATGTAATTGCCGTCAAAAAGCTTCACGGCTTGCTGATAGGTCTTATCGCTTAATCCGTTTTGACTGATTAAAGTTACTTCTTCCGTTATGGCTAAAACCACTTTTTCTTCTTCTGTAAATAATTCTGTTTCTTTCCAGGCATTGAGCAAGAAAATACGTTTTGCCGTTTCGCCCTGCTTTAATGCGTCTGAAGTGTGCATATTGATGCAAAAAGCACAACCGTTTATTTGCGAAGCCCGTATTTTAATCAGTTCTAAATGTGTCTTTGATAGTTGTGTATTTTGCAGATAACTTTCTAATGAAACCATTGCTTTATATGCGTTCGGCTCAAGCTCCTGAATGTCTATTCTCTGTTTCATCTGTTTATATCATTACGTTTTTAAAACCAACTTTATACCCCGAAAATGCTGTGTAAGTTTTTAAAGCTAATAGGATTACTCGTTTTAATACATAACCTTTTGACTTTGATTGTCCTGTTTTTTAGCTAACGAAGCTACACAAATATTTTAATCGTTGTTCGCTTTGCATGAGGGGTTAGCCGGGGAATTTCATTTTTTGAAGGGTTCCCTGATGGCTTCGCCGTTGAAGCGGAAAGTCCGTAACAGAGAACAGGCGGGAGTTACAGCACAAGTTTCATTATCATTGTCTCTGCCCGTTCATTATTTCGGTAATACCTTCCCGGTAGCTCGTGATTTTGAAATCAGGAAATCTGCTTTTGAATTTATTGGAAATAAAGATATTGTCATACTTATAGCGCGGCAATAACTCCTGTAATTCCCTTGCTTGTTTACTAAACAGGCTACCCAGTTTAAACATCCACATTTTTATGATAATGTAGCTAAACTCATTTTTACCCGGCTGCCCGGAAGACAGGTAAACCTCCGACGCAAGGTTTATGAGCTCTTTGTATGTAAGTCTGTTATCGTCGCAGGGCAAATGCCAGGTTTGGTTGTATGTGTCCGGCGTATTTCCAATCAATGCCATTGCACGGCTTGCATCAGGTGTCCAGATCAAGGTTCGTAACGTGTTGTCTTTGATCGGGACCTTCAGCTTTTTGCCTTGTTTGATATTATCGAAAATTAATGAGTTCGTAATGCTCTGTGTTTTTCCTGGTCCGTAAAATTCAGGAGCCCGGCAAATAACAGCTTTAATATTCTTATTGCAGATCTCGTCTAATAACATCGTGGCCATTTTTGCCCTTACGGTTGATTTCTGTCCAACGGGAACAAACGGGCTTTCCTCCGTTTGTGGTTCGCTGGTTTTATCATACATATAAGTATTGTCGAAAAACACCAACTTGCACTGATGTTTTTTACAGGCATCAATTACATTCCTCATCATTACAGGAAACTGCTCTGCCCACATCTGTGCATTCATTGGTAAACCCACAGTCAGATATACGATGCTGCTGCCTTCCACAGCTTTATCGGTAGCTTCTGTGTCCATTAAATTCGCAGGAAACAATTGATCTGCGCTGTTTATTTTTTTAGGATTTCTGCTTACCAACCTGATGTCGGTCGTAAAGTTTCTATGCAATTCCCTTGCTAATTCTTCTGCTATCTGTCCGTTGGCTCCAAGTATTGTCTGCATATTATTTAATATCCGTTGTTTTATTGGGGCATCATTCTAAAGTTACACACAATGGTTGAGCATTTGTATTCCCGTTCGGTAGTTCAGGCAGGACTGTCTTCCGACCTGTTTAAAGTTACAAAGTCTGTTGCTAATTCAACTGTTTAATTGATAACATCCGTACTGGACTATATGATGAGGAAAACTGTTATCTTATTTTTTAAACTCATGGAATATAGCTGGACGAACAGCTTCAGGAATGCTTTCAGCATGGTATTACCGGAAATTGTAATGCCTGGCAAACTTTAAAAACAGGTCAGGTAATGCGCCAGCCTGTCCATGTCTTTGGATGAAGAAGAAGTTTCTTTCGATAGTCAGCCCCTTTACATCAATAATACAGCATTCCCTGTTTTTCAGTTCTTTTAAAATGGCATATACAGACAAAAAAGCCATGGCTTCGGAGTTCAATAGATACAGCTTGATGCTTTCTGAGCTGCTTAGCTGCATTTCAGTTTTCAGTTGCGATATTTTTATGCCAAAAGGCTTCAACGCATGGGCAATGACTTCCAGGGTACCGGATCCGGGCTCTCTCAGCAACAGCGGTGTTTTCAGCAAATCCTCCGGTTTGATCGCCTGCTTTTTTGCCCAGGGATGATTGATCCCCGCCACCAGTACCAGCTCATCCTTTATAAATTCCGTGTATTTGAAAAGTGTATTTTTTGAATGTCCTTCTATGATCCCCAGGTCTATATCCTGTTCGATCAGGGCTTTTTCAATTTGTTCTGTATTGTCGGTTTTCAGTGTGACTTTTACTTCTTTGAATTTTTTGTGAAAAGCTGCCAGTACCGGAGGCAGCACATATTGTGCTACGGTGGTGCTGGCCCCGATCCTTAGCTGACCGGCATATGTATTGGTGAGCCCGTTGAGTTCGAATTCAAGATTCCGGTAAAGCTCCAGGATATGGTCTGAGTACTGGAGCAATATATGACCGGCAGCCGTCAGCTTTATCCTGCTGCCGTTACGGTCAAACAGCCTGATCTTATAATGATTTTCTATTTCCCTGATATGCCGCGTAACGGCCGGCTGGGATATAAACAGCTCTTCAGCAGCTTTACTGAAGTTAAGGCGCTTTGCTACCGTATGAAATACCTGGAGTCGGAAATCGAACATAATACAATAAACGGGGGTTATCAGAGACGGTACGAAAGTAAAAAATATAATGCTCGTTGCAGCACTTCAGGAGATGTATTGCCACCCGAAAAAATTCCTCCTTTTTTACTTCTTGTATAACATTATGTTATGGGCTATAAAAAACAGGCAGTTGAACAGTAACAGTATGCCGGGTAGCTTTGCCTTACACAAATAACGGGAGGATATGAAAGCAAACGGAAAAAATGCAGAAGAAGCGGTCGTAAAACTGGCCTGCCATATAAGATCCCTCGTTGTGCTGAGCCTGTTGTTGGTTGTCTGCATCCTGGTCATCATTCAGTTTCCCCGGGCAACTCCGTCCGGAAATACTGATAAGCCGCAAAAAGCAACAGGAACCATTGCAAATGCTATTCCGGAAGATTTTGAAATACAACCATTTGATAATACCCCGGAGGGTAAGCTGGCGGAATATGGCTACCGGCTTATTACCGAAACCTATGCCCTGATAGGCCCTGAAACATCAAACCGTATAACCGGTAACGGACTTGCCTGCGGTAGCTGCCATCTGAAAGGTGGAACAAAACCTTTCGCGGCGCCCTATATTGGTCTCAGCGGTATATTCCCGTTTTACATCGGGCGTGAAGATAAAATAGTATCCCTGGAAGAAAGGATTAACGGCTGCCTGGAGCGCAGCATGAATGGTAAAGCTATAGATGTCAGCAGCGAAGAAATGCGGGCAATCATCACCTATATCAAGCATATAAGCAAGGACGTGCCGGTGGGGGAGCGCCTGGAAGGCCAGGGTTTTGTGGCATTTAATGTCCCCGGCCGGGCAGCCAATGTGGAGCAGGGCGCAGTAGTGTTCCGGCAAAATTGTGCTTCCTGTCATGGCGCCGATGGTGAAGGCATAAAAGGAACCGATGAAAACAAAAAAGGCGGGTACCTGTACCCTCCGCTGTGGGGTCCCGATTCCTACAATGACGGAGCAGGCATGGCACGCCTGCTTACGGCAGCAAAATTTATTAAAGGCAATATGCCATTGGGTGTAACCCACGAAAACCCATTGCTCACGGATGAGGAAGCATATGATGTGGCAGCATATATCAACAGCCATACAAGACCGGAAAAATCCCATAAAGAAAAGGATTATCCTGATTTAAAAAAGAAACCGAAGGATTGTCCTTATCCTCCCTATGCAGACAATATTCCGCAACAGCAGCATCAATATGGACCTTTCAACTTTGGCAAATAATCAATCAAACAATGAACAGTATGAAAACAAAACAATGTCTACTATTAACATTCGCAATGGTTACCTTCTTCACAGCTGTGAAAGCGCAGGATGCCCTCGAGAAAAACAAACAATTTACAGGGGCTCAGGCAACAAAGCCTTTGTATAGAGCTATTTATCAACTGGATCAGTCCTCGCCGGAAGTGATCAAAAAAGCAATTCGCAACATCAGCAACCTTCTTAAGGATCCGCGCCTGAAAGGTAAGGTCCAGGTGGAGCTGATAGCCTTTTCCGGAGGCGTAGAAGCCTATCGAAAGAACAGTGGCTTCGAGGAAGGGTTAAAGGGGCTGATCGATCAGGGTGTGGTGGTAGTGCAGTGCCTGAACACATTGCAGGAAAGGAAAATAGATAAAAGTGAATTATACGACTTTCTGGCATATGTGCCATCCGGCAACGGAGAACTGGTGATCAGGGCGGCAGAAGGATGGGCAATCATAAAACCTTAATACTGTAATCATGAAATACCTGGTATCAATTGTCTCTTTAATATTTTGCTTTTTAGCAGTTCAGCTCCATGCACAGGACGATCACAGGTATGATCCGCCCTGGAATACTCCGCCGGCTTCGGCAGTCATGTTCACTATCCAGGGTATCAATAATGTTCCGGATCTGTACGGAGATATTGTTGATCCGCAACTGGTTGTTTTTTTTGCCGGCAACCAGTTTATGTGTGTGGATGACCTGTTAGCAGGGTTTAAAAAACAGTACCCGCATATCGAACGTATTTTCGTGGAAACGCTGCCCCCGGGAATTTTAGCCAAACAGATTGAAGGTGGCTCCCTTACACTCGGCAATCTCCGCATTACACATCAGCCGGATATTTATACAGCAGGGAAGACGCGTATCGAAACGATGCTCCATCTTTTCAGCCGGACGGAAGTATATGCCTACAATAAGCTTAGCCTGATGGTACCCGCAGGTAATCCTAAAAAACTGAGGGGTTTTATGGATTTAAAATCGCCTTCTGTAAGAATCAGTATGCCCAACCCTGCCTGGGAAGGCATCGGGCGGCAGATTGAAAAAGCCTATGAGAATGCAGGAGGAAATGCGTTGACAAAAACAATCATGGAGGAGAAAGTAAAAGCTGGAAGCACTTTTCTTACCCGGATACACCACCGGGAAAGCCCCCTGCGCATTCTTTACGGACAGAGTGATGTAGCGCCCGTATGGACCTCGGAGGTCGTTTATCAAAAAATGATCGGTCACCCGGTAGAGGAAATAGAAATACCGGTAGGCCAAAACATACGCGCAACATATATTGCAGGGCAGTTGAAAAACGCCCCCCGCCCTGAAGCTGCTGCTTTATTCATGGATTATTTAACTTCTCCTGAAGCAAAGGCCATTTACCGAAAATACGGATTTGAAACAGATTAATGCCCTGGTGTCATATCAGCAATAAACGACGGATAATATTTCCCGCTGATTTCGCAAATAAGCGCAGAAGGCTTTGATTATCTGCGGAATTCAGCGGGATCTGCGGGAGATCTCAAATGAGAATTTATGTTTGACGTGACCCTGGCACGATCCATCAACAACCATTTTTAATTAGCATAGCATGGAAATAGCCGGATATATCAGTGCGATCGGGATCGGAATCGTACTTGGCCTGATGGGAAGCGGCGGTGGCATTCTCACCCTTCCTCTTTTAGTATACCTGTTTCATATAGACGCATTGACAGCGGCTACCTACACATTTTTTATTATAGGCGTGACCAGCCTGGCAGGCCTGGGCTCTTATTACAGGTCGGGGGACGTTTGTATGAGATCTGCTGTAGCATTGGGCATCCCTTCGGTATCAGCAGTATATTTTACGAGATCATACCTGTTGCCCACCATTCCGGCAGAGCTTATGGAAATACAGGGTTTTGTTATAACAAAGAGCAGTTTCCTGGCATTGCTGTTTGCAGTGGTCATGTTGCTGGCTTCCCGAAGTATGATCGGGGCAAGGCAAACGGCCAACACTGCGTCACCGGCACTCAGGCGAAACTACTTCAGAGTGATACTGGAAGGATGCTGCATTGGTACTGTTTGCGGACTGATTGGGGTTGGCGGCGGCTTCCTGATCATTCCTGCCCTGGTGCTGTTTGGAAAACTATCTATGAAAAAAGCGGTAGGTACCTCTTTGTCCGTTATCGCCGTACAGTCTTTTATCGGCTTCCTGAGCTCTGAGGAGAGAAGCGGGATTAACTGGAATTTCCTCATCTTAATGTCAGTTATTTCAATAGCAGGGATTATGATCGGAGTTTCACTTTCCAGAAAGGTAGATGGAAAAATGTTGCAGCCATTGCTGGGATATGCAATGATGCTCATGAGCCTCTGGATGATCGTTAAGGAAACATTGCTCAAAGGTTATCTGATATAAAACATAATAGTTCCTTCGATTCCATTAATTTGCGCGTTTTCAAAACTTCGATAAAAAAATAAAATCAACGCTAAACAAAAACTTACATGCGATTGTTAAAACTACGTCTTACAGAAGACTGGGCGGTGGTAGTACTGGGCTTTTTGATCATTGCTTTGGCAATATCCGGGTTCAGCATTATGATCCCTGCTTACAAATGGAGCACTTCTACCGACCTCTTTTCGCTGTTTACTTCAGCTAATTTCCTGAAGATACTTCAGCAATTTGTGTTTACGTACGTAATCGTAATAATCGGCAGCCTGATAACGGGAAAGGCCCTGAAGCCTGTCTTGTTAAGCTTCCCGGTTGTTTTTATACTTACTGTTGGGGCATTGTTCATAGCAGGTAACGGCTTCCTGAAAGAGATTGGATTGGAAGCGGTGATATTCAGCCTGACACTCGGTTTGATCGTAGGGAATCTTTTTAAGCTGCCCGGATGGTTCAGGGAGTCGCTTAATGCGGAATTACTGGTAAAAATAGGATTGGTCCTGCTGGGAACAAGCGTGATTTTTTCGGACATTCTTGACGCGGGTATGCGTGGTCTGATCCAGTCGTTGGTGGTGGTACTATCGGTTTGGTACTTTGCTTTCTGGCTTTGTCGGCGGCTTAAGGTAGATGATGAGTTGACCATGATGATATCCAGTGCGGTATCCATTTGCGGAGTATCCGCTGCTATTGCTACTTCTGGTGCGATAAAAGGAGATCCTAAAAAGCTGTCCTATGTTGTTTCCATGGTGCTTATCACTGCCATTCCCATGATGATTGGTATGCCTTACCTCGCGGGACTGATGGGACTTTCTGAAGAAGTTACCGGCGCCTGGCTGGGGGGAAGTATTGATACCTCCGGCGCGGTGGTTGCCTCCGGCAGCCTGGTGGGCGACAGGGCATTGGAGATCAGTACCATCGTTAAGTTTTCTCAAAATGTTCTTTTAGGGATCGCCGCGCTCGCTATTTCTGTCTACTGGACTTATCGCGGAACGCCCGACGGAGCAGCTGTTGAAAAACCGGGGCTGGGTGTCATATGGGAACGTTTCCCAAAATTCGTGATCGGGTTCATCGCAGCCTCCCTCTTGTTTTCCTTTGTTCTTTCTCCCGAAACAGTCAAACAGGTAAAGGCAGGTATAAAAGACATACAGGGACTCTGGTTTGCGCTGGCCTTTACCAGCATCGGTCTTGAAACAAACTTTAAAGATCTTTTTGGAAATAATAATATCAAACCTTTTGGCGCATTCCTGGTTGCCCAGGTATTTAATATCCTGGTGACTTTATTATTAGCCTGGTGGCTGTTCGGGTAAGCAGGGCTCCCGGGCGGGGGCAAACGAAGGATTCGGTTCGGCCAATGAGAAAATATAAAACGAAGCAGATAATCAGGCAGTTGCTATATTTTATCGGGACCTGTCTGCCGCAGGCAAATGCATTTGTTCTGACCTTCAGCATAATATCCTGAAATAGTCATATTTTTATTATACATTTAAGAGATAACTGTTTATGAGAATTGCCCCTGAAGGAGCAGCGTGCATTTATTATGGTGAAACTTAGTGACAAAGAACTGTTTTTGTTAATAAAAAAAGATGACTATTCGGCTTTTGACGAATTGTACAACAGGCATTGGTTGCAACTATTCAATAAGGCATACAAGCGTTTGCCTGATAAAGAAGCATGTGGTGATATATTACAGGATATTTTTGCAGATCTGTGGAATAAAAGGGCTGTGAGGGAAATAGAAAATGTATCAGCCTATTTGGGCGCTGCTGTTAAAAATAAAATTTATACGCTTTTAGCAGAAGGAAAAGCGGGACATCATTTTGTGCAGCCTTTTGAAAATATGATGAGCACCGCTACCGCAGATAGCAGCTTTAACCAGAAAGAGATCAACAAGCTGCTTTACCTATGGATGCAAAGCCTTCCTAAAAAAAGGCGGGAAATTTTCCGCCTGAAATATTATGAAGGCGCTTCTACCCGCCTGATCAGCGAACACCTTAACATATCTCAGAAAACAGTACAGAACCAGCTGCTGCTTGCCTTCCGGGACCTGAGAGTTCATATTGCCGAATATGTTGCCGCGACGGGCGTTATTGTTGTTTTAAAAGATATATTTTTCCTTTAAAACGGGTCACTCAAAAATTCAGCCTTTTTGGGAGATTTCCCTTTTTTGCAGACTATACTAATATAAAGTCTTCAGCATGTCTGCAAATAAAGGAGCAAAATACTTAGAGGAACTTGCCCGAAAAGTAGTGGCAGGAATGGCATCGGAAGAGGAGATGTTGTTTCTTGAGGAATATTATAATGCCTTTGAAAAGCACGCTGATGAGCAGGTATTTCTTACTTCCGAAGAATTGCAACACTTTCAGCAGACTATCCGCCAGAGAATTTATAATCAAATAACCGATGCTTCCCCGTCAAAACACAACAGGTATATCATGTGGCGGTGGATCGCTGCAGCAATCTTCTTAATATTTATTGGCAGCGGCGTCATTTTCTTTCTTAAAAATACCAACGACACAACTATTGTAAAAACACTTCCCAAAAATGAAACGGAAGTTTTACCGGGTGGCAACAAAGCTATTCTTACATTACATGACGGATCAACCATTACATTGGACGACGCTCAGGACGGTTCCCTGGCACAACAGGGAAATACAGAGGTGAGTAAAACAGCCGACGGGCAGCTTATTTACAGATTGGCCGGAAAAGATCCATCTTCTCCCTCCATACAATATAATACGGTTACTACGCCCAGGGGGGGACAATACCAGGTACATCTGCCGGATGGCACCAAAGTTTGGCTGAATGCAGCTTCCTCTATCCGTTTTCCTATAAGCTTTACGCAAAACGAACGGGCTGTTACGATAACAGGAGAAGCATATTTTGAAGTAGCGCATGATCGGCAAGCGCCATTTATTGTTTCTGCCGGCGATACCAGGGTACAGGTATTAGGCACAAGCTTTAATATAATGGCATATGATAATGAGGACCTGCAAAAAACAACTTTGGTAGAAGGTTCTGTACAATTAACAAATGGCGGCAGGATATCTCTCCTTCACCCGGGTGAACAAATGCAGGTAAATGAAAATGATTTTAAACTTGTTAAGCATGCCAATGTAGCCGCGGAACTTTCCTGGAAAAACGGCTTATTTTATTTTAAGGATGCCGATATACAAACCGTAATGAAACAGGCAGAGCGGTGGTATAATATTTCTGTAAAATTTAAAGGTAATATACCCGAAAAGCAGTTTAATGGTAAAGTGCCGCGTAATGTAAACCTTGCCGAGCTGATGGAAATTTTAAGCTTCTATGATGATATGGAATGCACCATTGACAATAACACTATTACTATTATGGCGGCATACCAATAATTAGCTTAATTAATTTAATAACCAAAACTTTTAACGAATGAAGTAACAAAAAAGATAACTGAAAACCGGGAAATGATTGGACCCACTTCCCGGCGAATAAGGAATTACTGCTTAGCATTGAAATGAATCCCTTACACTAACAATTACAAAAGTATGATTTCTCAACCAAACGGGAAGTACACGGAAAAGCCGTGCCTTCCATTTATTGCATTGTCTGTGAAACTGACCATTATCCTGCTGACAACCCTTGTTTTGCAGGTAAATGCAGAAAGCTATGGTCGGCAATTAAGTATCAACCAAAAGAATATTTCAGTAGCCACACTGCTGCAGATTATTAAAAAGCAAAGTGATTACCATTTTCTGTATGATAATTTACAGGTCAAAGAGATGGTAATAAGAAATGTTTCTGTAAATAATGCCAGTGTGGAAGATGTGCTGAAGGAGAGCTTCAAAGGCTTACCACTCAGTTATAAGATCGTCCGCAAAACCATTGTGGTAAAGCAATTATCAGAAACAGCTGTCACCATATCCCCATCTTCAGATCAGCCGGCACTACAAACAGAAACCGTGTCAGGTTTGGTAACCGATGCCAACGGGGCGCCGCTTCAAAAAGTAAGCATCGTTGAAAAGGGAACTATGAACGGTACTACTACCGATGCAGGCGGAAGCTTTTCAATTACCGTACAAGACAAAAAGTCAATACTGGTATTTTCCTATGTGGGCTACGAAGGGCAGGAAATCACCGTTGGCAATCAGAGTTATATAAAAGTGGCGCTTGTGCCTGCAGCCGATGCGCTTTCCGATATTGTTGTGGTGGGATATGGTAAGCAAAAGAAAAGCGACCTTACCGGCTCCATCAGTTCCTTGAAAGGCGACGACGTAACGGACCTCGGCACACAAAGGGTGGACCAGGCCTTACAAGGCAAAGCGTCGGGCGTGCTGGTAATGAACACCGATGGGGCACCGGGCGGTAACACCACCATCCGGGTACGCGGGATGAACTCCGTACTGGGAGGCAACAACGCGCTGGTTGTAATTGATGGCTTGCAGGGAGGTAGCTTAAATAATATCAACCCCAATGATATTGAGTCAATTGAAATATTGAAAGATGCTTCTGCTACCGCCATCTACGGTTCTCAGGGTGCCAACGGTGTTATACTCATCACCACAAAGCTGGGACGACGGGGTAAGCCCACCATTACCTACGATGGATTTTACGGCATGCAAAAAATATTAAAAACGCTCCCGATAATGAGCGGGCTTGATTTTGCAAAAACAGTAAATGCCAATAAGCAATCTCAGAATGGAAACGGCTTTACACCGCCACCCGTTTTCACAGACCGTCAGCTTGATTCCATAGCAGCCCTGGGCTTTGGCGTTAACTGGCAGGATGTTATATACAGGTCTGCACCGCTCCAAAACCATGCCTTATCTATTGCCGGGGGAACCGAGAATACAAAATATATGGTTTCCGGTGGCTACCTGGATCAAAAGGGTATAATGGTCAATTCGTTCTATAAACGTTTTACTGTAAGAGCAAATCTGCAAACAGATATTACTGACTGGGCAAGCTTCAGCGTCAACTGGTCTGCCGCCAAAGAGCAGGGGAATGCCCCTTCGTTTGGAAGCTCAGGCGATGTTGCATTTAACCAGAAGCCTGCCAACTCCGCTCCGCGGTGGGATCCTTTACAACCTATTTATAATCCTGACGGCTCCTATCATCAGCACGACCCCGGTTATGGCGCCTACGATGTATGGAATCCTTTGGCAAGTGCTGTAGAGCCTAAAATCGACAACAATACCATTACCAACAGCCTTTTTGCTTCCCTGGATTTTAAAATCCTGAAAGGACTTACATTAAGGATCAGCGGAGGCGGATCGATAGGAGATGTTGATAATAGCACCTTCAGCAACCTGAAAACCGGGCAGGGACTCGGCGCAAACGGGCAGGGGATAATCACCCGCATGTTATGGCGTTATTATCAAAACTCCAATATTCTTACTTACGACAGATATTTCGGCAAGCACCACCTCACACTTACAGGTGTGCAGGAGCAATCATCTAACTACAGCAAGTACGAACGGCTGACCGCCGAAAATTATGCTACTGATATAACCGGCAATAACAACCTCGGCGGTGCAAAAAGGATTGTAGTGTATAACAGTAATTCCTTCCGACAGCTGCAGTCCTATATGGGACGTATCAACTATAGTTTCGATGATAAGTATTTACTGACAGCCAGCATACGCGGTGATGGATCGTCGGTATTCGGCGCCAACAATAAATGGGGATACTTTCCTTCTTTTTCCCTGGCATGGAATGTGGTCAACGAAAATTTCCTGAAAGACCAGAATATTGTTTCCAACCTGAAGCTGAGGTATAGCTGGGGCATCACCGGCAACCAGGCCATTCAGCCCTATCAGACATTTGCCACTATCGGTTCCGGCGCCAACTATCCCTATAACGGGACAGACCAGACTGATCTTGGATACTATGTGGCAAGTCCCGCCAATCCTAATTTAAAATGGGAGAATACGCAACAAAATAATTATGGTATCGACCTGGGATTTTTTAACAACCGTTTAAATATCACTGCAGACTACTATACAAAACATACACGTGACTTGCTGATGTATCGATCGCTGCCCAACTATACCGGTTACAGCAATCTGATCGATAATGTTGGCTCCATGGAGAATAAAGGGATTGAGCTGATGATAAACGGGGATATCCTGGATAAAGAGCTAAAATGGAATTCAGGCTTCACCATCTCCAGCAATAAAAATAAGGTGTTGAGCCTGGGAGAATACGAGAGGATACCCTTTTACACTTCAAATGGCGGATATGGTATAGGTGATGTAGATAAGCCACTCATGTATTTAATAGCCGGCCACTCCATGGGCGAAATGGTGGGGTATAAGTTCTTAGGTATATGGAGTACAAAAGAACAGGCCGAAGCCGCCAAATATGGGCAATTGCCGGGCGATGAAAAATTTTTTGATGCCAACGGGGACGGCAAAATTAACGTGGATGACATTGTTGTAATAGGCAACGCCATGCCGAAATATATTTTTGGATGGAACAACAGGTTCTCGTACAAAGGGTTTGACCTTAACCTGCTGATACAGGGGTCGCAGGGTAATGACTTATTTAATATCCCGAGAGTGAGAATGGAGGCCAGCTATGAAGGTACCAGCGCCAGGCTACTGGAAAGATGGACGGTTGACAATCAAAATACAGACGTACCGGCCATTACAGACGACCTGACCCGGCAGGCTGCCAACCTCACGTCACAGGTAAACATCGGGTTCGACAACCGCTCTTCAAGATGGGTGGAAGATGCCTCATATGTGCGGCTGCAAAATGTAACATTAGGGTATACGTTACCTGCAGAACTCATCAGAAGGATACATTTTAAAACCATAAGAGTGTATGTAAGCGCGACCAACCTGTATACCTGGACAAAATACTCAGGGTATACGCCGGAGGTAAGCTCCTATAACGAAAACGACGCCTCTATAGGGGTTGACTTCAGCAGCTACCCTCAATCGCGTATTGTAAATGTTGGCTTGAATCTTTCATTTTAAACCGAAGGCTATGTATAAGAAAATCATTTATATACTTATAATATCTGTTACTTTTTTTTCCTGTAAAAAGCTGGCAGAAACCCCGCTCAGTTTTGTTGAACCGACGAGCTTTTATCAAACCAAAGCCCAGATAGAAGCCGCTTATGCCGCAGCTATGAATAGTGTGTGGAGTGGTTGGAGCGGGTATCAATATCCGGGAATACAATATTTTAATCATGATGACCAGATAGGAGGCGGCAACCTTGTCATCCCCAATAACTTTTCGGCAGATTTGTGGAGAAGGCACTATGAGGCAATATTGAACTTAAATTCAGCTATCGCGGCCATGAAGAGCGGTAACCTTGGAACATCGGTTGATGCAACGACCTATGATCAGCTATTGGGACAGGCATTATTTTTAAGAGGATGGAATTATTTTTGTCTTGTCCGCTTGTGGGGCGATTTGCCTTTGGTATTGGATGACACAGAGGATGCTATTGCCAACCCTCCTTCCAGAACACCGGTGAAAGATGTTTATACAGCTATTATAGCCGATCTCACAACAGCTGTTGCCAATCTCCCTGCCAAATGGAACGATGGGTCTATAACCAAACCCACCCGCGATGCGGCTAAGGGAATGCTGGCAAAAGTATACCTGACCATGGCAACAGCACCTTTGAACGAAACAGATAATTATGCAAAAGCAGCCGGCTTAGCCAAAGAGGTGATAGATGCCAATACCTATACTTTAATACACGATATAGACAAGGTGTTTACGCTTGATACCAGGTATGGGCCGGAAGTAATGTTTACCTTTACTGCCAACTATGCAGACGGTACTATGAGTCCGCAGGTATGGACACCCCCGGTGCTCAACGGCTGGGGCGATTTTTCAGTACAACCGCAATGGGCAGAGGCTTACCCTGAAACACCCCGCAAAGATGCCTATGTTTTACACACGCTCAATGGTGTAAAATATACCAACTGGCCGGGAACCTCCACTCCATATATCAAAAAGTATATGTATGATACACCGGAAGATTACGCTGCATACCGCTCAGTTGTAACGTTGCCTATCCTGAGACTTGCAGATGTGTACCTGATATTTGCCGAAGCAGATAATATGGCCAATGGCGCTCCTACCCAGGCTGCCATAGATGCTGTTAATAAAATCATAGACAGAGCAAACGGGTACGCTGCCAATGCCAATCATCCCCTGGCTACCATCGGTATGTCCAGGGACGCCTTCGATGCATTGGTAATAGAAGAAAGAAACCAGGAACTGTGCTTTGAAACAGGTGACCGCTGGTATGACCTTTGCAGAAAAAGAATACTCGGAGAAAAAACCATAGAGTTTTACCGGCAAAATTTTACTGACGATGATTATCTGTATCCGATACCGGATAATGATATAAGACTCAATCAAAACCTCAATCAAAACAAAGGCTACAGTATGCCATAAATAAATGGGGATCGGTTTATAAATAGGGATGGGTTTAAACCCATCCCTATTTATTCGTAATAATATCAACATTGGTTTCTCATGCAAAGAATCATTTATTTATCGCTCATACTCACCTGCTTTATCACGCCTGCTGTTTTGGCCAAAACATACTATGTTTCAGCGGAAGGAAACGATCAGAATGATGGCAGTCTTTCTTCGCCATGGAAAACAATTGCAAGGGTCAACCGGCAACAGCTTCAGCCCGGCGACAGTGTGTTGCTCAGGAGAAATGATGCTTTCAGGGGCAACCTTGTCCCCCGCAGCGGTAATGCCAATGCATATATATTCTATGGTGCTTACGGAACAGGTAATAAACCCTTGTTGCTGGGCTCAATCAACAGATCACTTGAAGCGGACTGGATAAGCGTAGGAGACAATCTCTGGCAAACTTCCGGCGTATTTTTGAGCGGCACCACCAGTATTGCAGATGCCGGTAATATTATTTTCAATAATGAAGAAGCTTGCGGATGGAAGCTGGCTTCAAAAGAGCTATTACAAAAGCAGGGCGATTTTTATTCGGATACACAAAATGCGTCGGTTACACTCTACTCTGTTAGCAATCCGGGAGCATTTTATGGCAATATAGAAATAGCGCTCAAAAAAAACGGGATTGATCAATCCTTTAAATCGTTCATTATTTACCAGGATATTGACATACGGTATACCGCAGCGCATGGCATAGGGGGAACAAAATGTAATAATATCATCATCAGGGAGATGGATTTTTCCTTTATCGGAGGCGGCTATCATGAAGGATTAATAAGATACGGCAACGGAGTAGAGTTTTATGATGACGCACACGATAACATCGTGGAAAGGTGCCGTTTCAACCAGATATACGATGTGGCGATGACACCACAGGGCAACCTCGAGAATTATAAAGTATATAACATTATTTTCCGCAATAATATAGTTACCAATTGCGAACAGTCTTTCGAATTCTGGGTAAGGGGAAAGAACGCTCTTGCGGAGCATATTTATTTTATCAACAATACCTGTTTAAATGTTGGCTCAACCTGGGCGCATGAACAGCGGGAAAAGTATGTAACCTCCCACCTGTTGTTTTGGGGTTCTAATGCGTTATACAATAATCTCTACATCTGCAATAACATTTTCTACAACAGTAAAAAAGCCGGCATATTTGAAGCCTCTTCCGGGCTGCATAACCTGCAGCGGCCAAACGTCATCATTGATTATAACTGCTGGTATATAACGGATACCGCTTCGATGCTGGCAACAGTAACAGGATGGAGCAGGGGTATACCCAATATTCCCATACTGAGTTACACAACATGGAGTAATTACAAACAATTGACCGGGCAGGATGAACATTCAATATTGGAAGATCCAAAGCTGGATATAAATCTGCACCCAACGCCCGGCTCTCCCTGCATTGGAAAGGGCATACAAATAGATCCTGTAATAAATGATCCTACAGGAAGTTATAAAAGCGTACAGGATATTTCTACTATCGGCGCTTTGGAAGCACAACCGGAAAAAGCATCCGGTGATAATAATGCCGGTCGGTTATCTATTGCTGTTGAAGTAAATGATCCGGATTATATTTTTATGGGGAATGATCCTGCTTCTGTTACAGCTACGCTGATAAATAAAAGCAAAAGCCCGATCAGAGCCAATGTAAAATTTACTATTACAACAGATAAAAAAGTTCCGGTTGCTGCCGCTATTCGGAAGGTAAAGCTGAAGCCGGGCGGGCAGCTTTCCGTTCCGTTTATGCAAAAGCTTACCCGGCCGGGGTTTTATATAACTACTGTTAATGTCAGCACAGGCGATAGCAACATATCGCCCATCATAACAAATATTGGATATGAGCCTGAGAAAATCATAACGCCTGCTGATGCCCGGCCGGACTTTGACAGTTTCTGGAACACAACATTGGCAGAATTAGCATTCATACCACCCGATACAAAGCTCACACATACACCGGAATACGACAGCAAAGACTATAAGGTGTTTGAAGTGGAACTGACATCATGGAATAATGAGCGGATAAAAGGTTACTATGCCCAGCCTAAACGCGAAGGAAAATTCCCGGTATCCCTGATGTTCCAGGGATATGGCGCCAGGCCTTCTGCTCCCGATACTATCTGGGATGGCTTTGCGCACATGCTGGTATCGGTAAGGGGGCAGGGCTTGAATTTACCGCAAAACAAATATGGCGATTGGATCACTTATGGTTTGGATAGTAAAGAAAATTATTACTACCGTGGCGCCTATATGGATGTGATACGAGCCATAGATTTTATCGTTACAAGACCGGAAATAGATACGGCAAAAATTATTGCCACAGGTGGTAGCCAGGGTGGCGCTTTTACTTTGGTGGCGGCGGCTTTGGATAAACGGATCAAAGCATGTTCTCCCTGGATACCCTTTCTTTCTGATTTTAAGAACTACTTCAGTATAGTGTCCTGGCCAAAAATGAATTTTGACGAAGCAATAAAAAAAGACCCTCAGTTACACTGGGACCATATTTATGAGGTACTGAGTTATTTTGACATAAAAAATTTCGCACATAAAATATCCTGCCCGCTTTTTATGGGTATGGGTGTACAGGATATGATCTGCCCCGGGCAGATAAATTTTGCAGCCTACAATAACGTGAATACTGCAGTTAAATCATGGTTGGCTTATCCGCGGGAAGCACATGGAATGAGCAATGATTTCTTCGTACGACAACAATTTTTCATACAACAACAGTTATACGTAAACAATGAAGCCGGCAACATACATTAGTGCGCTCATTATTTTTTTAGGCATGCATGCGGGTAGTGTAATGTCGCAGAACATTATAAAGGTGGCGCCTGTATTCGGAGACAATATGGTATTGCAAAGGCAGAAGCCTGTTAAAATATGGGGAGAAAGTAAAAGCAGGCATCGCTTTACGGTAAGCTTTAAAGGAGAAACCCAACAGGTACAACCTGACCGGCAGGGTAAATGGTCGGTAATATTCAGATCGTCGGAAGCCGGCGGGCCTTATGAAATGCATTTTTCCGGAGAAGAGCATTTTTCTTTCCGGAACATTCTTGTGGGGGATGTGTGGTTTTGTGCCGGACAATCCAATATGGAGTGGCCCGCTATGTCGGCATTTAACGGCGGTTATGAATTAAGGCACGCCAACTATCCGCAAATAAGAAGCTTTTATGTTGCCCCCAACACCAGCGGCACACCGCAAAATATGCTCGCTTCCGGTGCCTGGCAGGTTTGCACGCCGCAAAACACCGCATCGTTCTCTGCTGTCGCTTATTTTTTTGCAAGGAATATCCATCTCACAGAAAAAGTTCCGGTGGGTATCATCAATGCTTCCTGGGGCGGTACATTAATTGAATCGTGGGCAAGCGCTGAAAGCCTGATCGGCCATCCGGATTTCCGGGAGCAAATACAAAAGCTGATTGCCGGCAGGGGAACGCCGCAGGATTATGACAGCCTGCAAAAAAGAGCAGAAGCCCCATACACAGCATGGGAAAATAAAATTCAGCAGGCAGACAGCGGCTACCTGCAAAAATGGTATGCCCGGGATTATGATGCCAC
>Ga0222419_100678_pt1 | contig 21852 bp, 15 predicted proteins | sample 1B20Ametagenome_FD_182474 | JGI IMG/M metagenome (GOLD analysis project Ga0222419, IMG submission 182474) | Enriched microbial communities from leaf-cutter ant dump, University of Wisconsin, Madison, United States - 1B20A (version 2) | ecosystem: Environmental > Terrestrial > Nest > Insects nest... | reverse complement strand
TATAGAAGAGCTGTAAAGAGTTCCCCCATTGTTGGTGTTATGAGCAGATATGTGAACAGGCTTCACCAATAATACACGGATGTTATCAGTTGTCGGTAACGATCTGCACACAGGCAATCCCCACAAACACCAACAGCATTAAAAAGGTTCGGAAGCCTTTCTGTAAAAGGCACCCTTTTATTTCTACCATAGTGTAACATTTCTGCTGCTGCTTCGTACCATTTGTATTCCCCACGGGTTTTATATTCTTTGGTATGATAAAAAACTATATCAAAACAGCGCTGAGAAACATGCTCAGGCACAAGGCTTTTTCTGCGATCAATATAACAGGACTGACGATAGGATTGACCTGCAGTATTTTTATCCTGTTATGGGTGAAGCATGAAAGCAGCTACGACCGGTTTCATGAAAAAGCAAAAAATATATATCGTCTGACCGCAATGGTCAGCAATTTTGATGTAGCAGTATCACCTGCGCCGGTAGCGCCGGAGCTGCACGCTAAGATGCCTTCCATTAAAAGGTATGTCCGGGTAATCAATACCGGTCCGCATATTGTTGAATACGGGAACAACAAGTTTGAGGAAAAACATACCCTGTATGCAGATTCTACTTTCCTGCAGGTATTCAGCTTTCCGCTGCTGGAAGGAGATGCGGTAACTGCCCTTGCACGGCCGGATGCCGTATTGATCACCGAAAGAGCCGCCCGAAAGTATTTTGGTAATGCAGATGCAATGGGAAAAGTATTGCGGTTGAATACGAAAGAAAACCTGCAGGTAACCGGGGTGTTGAAAAATGTTCCCTCCAATTCGAGCCTGGAATTTGATTTTGTGATGCCGATGTCTGCTATTGCAGAAAAGAACTGGGATATCAAAAACAGCAACTGGTCAAACTATAACTTCTACAGTTATCTTGAATTTGATAACGGATTCAGCAGCAAAGCGGCTATTTCCGAAGCGGAAGACCGTATTGAAAAGATCTACATAGAGCATGTGGACGAAAAAGTATTAAAGGTAGATTTCATCTTACAGAACCTGACCGATATTCATCTTCACTCCGGCAAGTTGCAGGCTGATATTGTGAAACATGGCAATATCCTGTATGTAAATACCTTTTGGATAATAGCGATTTTTATTACCGCCGTAGCCTGTATCAATTTTATGAATCTTGCTACAGCAAGGTCTTCAAGACGTGCAAAAGAGATAGGTCTTCGGAAAGTGGTAGGTGCAGCGCGGAAACAACTGATTGCGCAATTCATCGGGGAGTCAATGCTCATTTCTTTTATTTCGCTGCTGTTATCTGTAGGACTGATATTGTTGCTGTTTCCTTCCTTCAGGGTATTAGCGGGACAGGAAATTCCACTCGATCTTGCAGATGGCACGTTGTGGGTGGGGCTGATAGCGATTGCGCTTTTAACGGGGTTGATATCGGGGAGTTATCCGGCTTTGTTCTTGTCAAAGTTTCAACCTGTGAAGGTATTAAAAGGTAATCTGAGATCTACCGGTAGCAACCTGGCTTTGCGAAACGGGTTGGTGGTGCTGCAGTTTGTAATTTGTATCGTACTGTTGGTGGGAACGGCCGTTGTTTACCGGCAGTTGAACTATATAAAAGAGATGAACCTGGGTTTCGACAGGGCCAATATATTATATATGCCCATGACAGGCGAGATATGGAAAAAGCAGGACGCTTTGAAATCCATGCTTACACAAAACCCGCTTACCGGCAATTTCGCGATTAGCAGCGACCTGCCGCTGGAGCTTACTTCGGGAACCATAGATGTAAAGTGGGAGGGTAAGGATCCGAATGAACAGGTGATCTTTCCCAATATGAGCGTCAATGAAGATTTTCAGAAAGTGTTGGGACTGGAAATGGCAGCCGGACGTTTCTTTTCACGCGACTTCAAAGGCGATTCGGGTAACTACGTGATAAATGAAAAGGCACTGGCAATCATGAATATTGCATCTCCCGCTGAAGCGATTGGTAAAACATTTAGCTTATGGGACAGAAGTGGTTCGATGGGTACGATCATCGGCGTGGTGAAGGACTTCAATTTCAAGCCGGTACAGCACCCTATCGAGCCGTTGGTATTGTATCACAACAACTGGGGAGGGATCATAATGGTTCGTACCAGCCCTGGCACTACAGAGGCTACTATAAAAGCGCTTGAAGATGTCAGCTCGCAGCTGAACCCCGCATATCCCTTTTCCTATGGCTTTTTAGACCAGGATCTGAATAACCTGTACAAAGGAGAGCAACAAATGGGAAACCTGTTTAATGTCTTCGCTGTGCTTGCTATCTTCATTTCATGCCTGGGGTTATACGGACTATCTGCATTTATGGCGGAACAACGGACAAAGGAGATCGGGGTGCGCAGGGTATTAGGCGCCTCTGTATCCAATGTGGTGTACCTGCTGTCTGCAACTTTTACCCGTTTGGTGATGGTGGCAATCGTTATTGCCGTTCCATTGGCATGGGTCGTTGTCCACTACTGGTTAACAACTTTTGCATACAGGACGGATATCAGTTGGAGCATATTTATCACTGCGGGGTTGATGGCTTTGGGGATAGCCTGGCTGACCGTGAGCTATGAATCCGTAAAGGCTGCGCTCAGCAACCCTGTTAAAAGCCTGAGAGTAGAATAATTATTATTCGTAGCCCGGCTCGGTGCCCGGTCAGACTTCCTGCAAGCGGGACAGGTTGTGCCTTTCTATTATTAAGCTATCAATACGTAGCTGACGGCAGGGTAATGCTCTGTGCTTAGCCTGGATCGTAAGGATAAATAAGTAAAACCAAAGCACACAGGTCAGCCAACAACACAAAGCGTAGCTACAGACCTGCGCTAGCCTGGGTAGTCCTATTGTTTGTGGCAGCGATCAGACAGGGCACCCCATCTCTCTTATGCTACTTAACCGTTGTTATTCATAACTGATCTCAATATCTGTGGCGGCATAGCCTACACAGGTGAGGATAAGTCCCTGCTGAATATCTTTTTCCGTCAGCACATCATTCATGCTCATGACCACTTTTCCTTTGATGCACCTGGCCACGCAGGCGGAGCATTTGCCGCCTTTGCAGCTATAGGGCAGCGCTATCTGCCGGTTCAGCGCCGACTGCAATATGGTAGAAGGATAAAGTGTCTTAAAATCCTGCTGACGCCCTTCCCTGTGTATGATCACATTTTTTTCCGAAGGATGGGCAACCAGTGGTGGGGGTGGTGCGGGGTCAATCACGAAATATTCTTTCCGGATCTGGTCCTTCCTGAACTTCATCAGCAAAATGGTAAACTGGCACATCCGCATAAAAGACAACGGCCCACAGATATAAAACAGCGCATTTTCTCTTTTGTACCGCATCAGTTGGGGAATAAGCGCTTCCAGCCGGTCATTGGTCAGCTTACGGGATGTTGTGGATTTCTCCGGCCGGGAAACATAGTCGATCCAGTTGAACCTGTTTGGGAAATCCTCCTGCAGCTTTTGTAAAGCCTGCCGGAATATCGTAGACCGTTCTGTTGTATTTTGATAAACCAGGTGCACGTTTGCTGCCGGCTGAAAATACAGGATATGCTTCAGGAGCGAGTAAACCGGTGTAATGCCACTCCCGGCAGCAAGAAGAAAAACATCTTTTGCTGTATCATCGTCCTCATATATGAACATGCCGGCAGGGGCTATGGTATATAGTTTATCCCCGGGCTTATAATGATCTGATAGCAACCTTGATATTTCCCCGTTATGTATCCGCTTTACCGTGAAGGAAATGTCTTTGTCAATACCGGGTGTTGAAGAGACAGAATAGGAACGCCGCACTTCATCTCCTGCTTTATCAAAGATCAACGTAATGAACTGACCGGGACGATATATTAATGGATAACCATTATCCGGTCGTACGATAAAGGTAGAAGTATCGGATGTTTCTTTTACAATGTCAATTATGGTTAAGGCTATATATGATCCGTTCATGAATTTTTGTTTCCTGTGCATTGATATCTGGTAACAATACCGCGCTAAAAATTACAATTGAAAAAATATAAATCTTTTTTCAATTATCAGCTCCTGAGAAGCTGCTGTAAAAATATGTAGTAAAATTTAAAAGGAAATTCTTAACACGCCTGCCCGCTTTTTTTTATTGAGAACAAAGCGGTTAACAATCATCAAGAAACGCCGGATAGACCGGTATTTCATATGAATAACCTAGTTTGTTCGTTTAAAGTTCTGTTATAAATATACATTAATCCGTTATCCCGTGAAGCTATGAAACTGAGCTGGCATACTTTTGTTTGTAAACACTCGATACCTGTTCTTTTGTTTTCATTTTTCTTTCATTTTTATTCCTTTGCACAGGTTCAAACCCAAAAGCCTGTTACAATTAAATTACATAATAATGTAGGGGGCTACCTGGAATCGCTTCCGGTAGGATACGATGCGAATCCTCAGAAAAAATATCCGCTGATCATTTTTTTTCACGGTATTGGTGAGGTGGGCAATGGTTCTGCTGCTTCACTGGAGAAAGTGGCGGCAAACGGAATTCCAAAGTTGATCAAGCAGGGAAAGTTCCCCGCTTCTTTCCGTTCAGGAGGGCAGGATTATTCTTTTATCGTTATCTCCCCCCAATATGTATCCTCAACCGGCCACGAGGCGTATGTAGGCGAGGTGATCAAACATTGCCTGCAAAAATACAGGGTAGATGAGGAAAGGATATACCTGACGGGATTGAGTATGGGAGGTGGTGTGACCTATGGTTATTCTTCATCTTCCAATGCTGCAGCCGGACAACTGGCGGCGGCATTGTATGTTTGTCCTGCAGCATCCGTTAATACCAACCGGTCGAAATTACTGGCCGCTTCGGGACTGCCTGTATGGGCAACACATAGCCGGGGTGACGCAGTAGTAAAATCCAGTATTTCGGTCAATCTTGTTAACGGGATCAATGCATTCAATCCCAAGCCGGCCGCAAAGCTTACTATTTTTGAATCAAACAGTCACGATGCCTGGTCAAAAACATATGATATAAATTACCGGGAGAATGGCTTGAATATATACGAGTGGATGCTGCAGTATAAAAGAGGTAAAGTGGCACCACCGCCACCCGTGGCAAATGCGGGCATGGCACAAACCGTGACCTTACCTGTGAACTATGCAATGCTTGACGGATCAAAGTCGTCTGCTAAGGGACGTATCGTCGCTTATGCATGGACGAAAGTATCAGGTCCTGCAGGAGGTAATATTTCGTCTCCCGGCAATGCAACAACGAATGTAACAGGGCTCGCTGTCGGCAACTATGAATTCCAGTTGAAAATAACAGATGAAAACGGCATGGAGGCCACTTCGGGTGTAGTCATCACCGTAAAGCCGGCTTTGTTACCCCCGGTGGCAAATGCAGGCAGTACACAGGTGATTACCCTGCCTGTCAGCAGCGTTATGCTCAACGGATCAGCATCATCGGCCCCGTCGGGAGTCATCTCCCGATATGAGTGGATAGTACTATCAGGACCGGCTGCGCCTTACCTGGAAACCCCGGGCGCCGCACAAACAAACGTTACATTGCTGCAGGAAGGCACTTATGTGTTCCAGCTGAAAGTAACTGATAACAACGGAAAATCTTCAACGGCCAGTGTCACGATCACCGTGAACGCTGCTCCGTTGCCACCCCGGGCAGATGCAGGTAATGATATCACCATACAGCTGCCTGTTAATAATATTACACTGGATGCCTCTGCATCTAAAGCCGGGTCGGGCGCTATTCAGCGTTTTTACTGGACAAAAATTTCGGGTCCGCTGGCAGGCTCTATTTCAGATGAAACTGCTGCTGTTACTGTGGTAGACGGACTGGAGGAAGGAACCTATGAATTTCAACTGGAAGTAACAGACGAGCATGGACTGAAAGCAACCAGTGTGGTAGTGGTAACCGTGGCGGCACCTGCTATACCGCCGGTGGCTGAGGCTGGTCAGGATGTGGCAATGACCTTGCCGGAAAGTTCGGTAACACTGGATGGCAGCCAATCAACTGCTAAAGGAATGATCACCGCCTGGCACTGGACAAAAATTTCCGGTCCTGACGGGCCGGAGATAGAATCGCCTGATTCACCCGTAACTGTTGTGTCTAAACTGGCGGGCGGTACATATAAGTTTGAACTGAAAGTAACAGATAATAATGGATTATCGTCCACGGACCTAGTAACAGTAGAGGTGAAAGAACCTGTTCTTCCAACAGCAGATGCCGGCGAAGATATCACTATACAATTGCCTGAAGCTGTTGTGACGCTGGACGGAAGCCGGTCCCTGGCCTTGTCGGGAAATATTGTTGAACATAACTGGAAAGAGATATCAGGAAAGGATGTTGTTTTCAGCAGCAATATTTCTGCGATCACCGAAGTAACAGGACTTCAGGAGGGAAGGTATTATTTTGAACTGACCGTGGTTACAAGTGAGGGAGCTTCTGCTTCCGATACCCTGGTGGTAACGGTGAAAGCAGCGGCTATAAAACCGGTGCCGGATGCGGGAGAAGATATGGTTGTGATTTTGCCGGAAAATAGTATTACACTGGATGGCAGTAAATCGATTATCCCTGAAGGAGCCTCAGTAACATATAACTGGAAAAAGATCCAGGGAGAAGATGCTTCTGTTGAAGACCCTGCTTCAGCGGTTACGCAGGTGTCAGACCTGGTGGAAGGAACCTATATTTTTGAATTGACCCTTGGTACGGAAGAAGGGGTAGTGGAGTCAGACAGGGTAATCGTTACCGTTAAGCCGGCAATCATATATCCTGTGGCCATTACCGGAAATGACACTGTCATCACGTTACCTGAAAATACGGTAATCCTTGATGGCAGCAAGTCAATTATTCCCCCGGGTCCTGATGTGGTATACGGGTGGACAAGCCTGGATGATAATGCTGTTATGTTTACCAACCAGGACCAGCTTACAGCCACCGTATCAGGGTTGCCGGAAGGTGTGTACCGGTTTGTATTAAACATAACGGACGGTATTGTAAACGTATCCGATACTATGACGGTAGCAGTGAAAGCTGCACCTGTAGCGCCGGTGGCAATAGTGACAATACCAGCCATCACAGTTACTTTGCCGGAAAATGAGACGCTCCTGGATGGCTCAGGTTCTACGGGTAACATACAGCAATACCAGTGGACCAAAATATCCGGTCCTGAAAGTGTTGTAATTGAAAATGCAGAAACCTCATCCGCGACGGTGAAAAACCTGTCTGAGGGCACCTATACTTATGAACTGGTAGTAACAGGTATGAACGGTTTGCATTCAAATGCTGTTGTGGTGGTGACAGTGAAGCCGGCTCCGTTGCCACCTGTTGCAAATGCAGGTTCGGCAGTTACTATAACCTTACCTGTAAGCGATGTACCGTTAGACGGATCAAGATCAACCGGTGGCTCTGCCGCCATTACCGGATATCAGTGGACGAAATTATCGGGTCCTGAAGAAGGAAGGATAATAAATGCCGATAAAGTGCAGGCAACAGCAGAAGGACTTTCTGAAGGAGAGTATGTATTCCTGCTGGAGGTAAGCAATGCACTGCATCAACGGTCATCCGCAAAGGTGAACGTAACGGTGAAGGTCATACCGCCGCCACCTGTTGCAGTAGCAGGAAACGATATTACAATTGTATTACCGGTAGACGAGGTGAATCTGAATGGCAATAAATCGCAGGCCCCCGGAGGAAGGATAGTATCTTACCTGTGGGAGAAAATGTCTGGTCCTGCAGGAGGAAATATTATGGCAGCCTCTGCAGCGGAGACTAAAGTAACGGGGCTGTCTGCAGGCACCTATGAGTTCAGGCTGACTGTGACAGATAACAATGGCGCCACGGCAGCAGCCTCTGTAGCGGTTGTTGTAAAACCGCAGCCGGCGCCTCCGGTGGCTGATGCCGGTATCTCGCAAAATATTACGCTTCCTGTAAATACTATTACGCTGGATGGAATCAGGTCTTCCGCCCCGGGAAAAATAGTGAGTTATACCTGGGCCAAAACAGCCGGACTGGAAGCAGGAAGCATCACTGCTTCAACAAATGCTGTTACGACAGTTACAGGGCTTGTGGCAGGAACTTATGAATTTCAGCTAACGGTAGTGGATGACAACAATAACAGTGCTGTTGCCAGTGTAAGCGTTACCGTTAAGCCGGCACCTGTAAGACCGCCGGTAGCCAATGCCGGCGCTGATTTCACCATACAGCTTCCGGATGGTACGGTTGAGCTGAATGGCAGCGGGTCCTATGCGCTGGACGGCACTATTACCACGTACAGTTGGACAAAAATGTCAGGGCCGGGCGCGGTAACGGTCTCCGGCTCACATACCGCAATGCCGACTGTGAAGTTTACAGCGGCAGGTATATATGTAATACGATTGACTGTAACCGATAGTAACGGGTCTACTTCGTATACTGATCTAACCGTTACGGTTATTGCAGAAAATATTATACCTGCGCCACCGGTGGCACAAACAGGTGCAGACCAGGTGCTGACGTTGCCGGAGAATGAAACGATGCTCGATGCCTCTGGATCATATACAACGGTTGGAAATATTACCAAATATGAATGGGTATTGGTATCCGGAAATCCGTCTGCTGTTATCACCGACCCGAATATGGATATCACGCGGGTGACCCATCTTATTGAAGGAGAGTATGTGTTAGAAGTGACGGTAACCGATAGTCGTGGCATGACGGCGAAAGATACCATGCGGATAACGGTTAATAATGCAGGTGGCAGACCTGACAATACCCTGGATGTAAAAATTTATCCCAATTCTGTGCAGTCCGTAGCCACCATAGAGCTTTCCGGACTTGTGAAAGGAAGGACAATGGTAGATATATACAACCTTACCGGTAAAAAAATGAAACACCAGGAATTTCTTAAAGGCGATATCTTCACCCAGGACAGGATTGATTTCAGTTCCTTACCTAAAGGTATCTATTTTGTAGAGGTGATTGTTGATTTCCAGCACAGGAAAGTGCTGCAGGTGGTCAAGTTTTAGTTGCAGGATATATTATAAAACAGGAGTAAGGAGGTTGCCTTTGAATTAAAGGCAGCCTCTTTTTATATAACAGGTAAGGATTGTTGGTAAAAGCTGTGTGTCCATCCGCAACAATGGAGAAATCAACCGGTAGTGTACTTTACAGGCAGTGTCTCCCCCGTCTGCTGAAAATTGAACTTTTATTGCGGCATTTGTTTATCCCCCTGGTTTTGCCGTAATGAGAATAGTGCTCACCGGAAGTAAATATGCCCCGGATAACTGCTTTTATTTGTATCTTCCCTTATCTTAATTCTTTACATCCAATGTATAAAATCCTGATCGTTTTATTAATGCCCTGCTGGTGTTATGCGCAGCAGGCCGATTGTGATATATTGATCCGTAACGGAAAGATCATAGATGGTACAGGCAATAGCTGGTGGTATGGAGATGTTGCCATTAAAGATGGTCATATCATCAGGGTCGGTAAAGATCTTTCGTTCCGGTCGGTAAAAACCGTAGATGCCAACAGGCAGATCGTAGCGCCGGGGTTTATAGATGTGCACACCCATATTGAAGATGATGAAGTAAGGGACCCGCTGGCTTCCAGCTTTATATATGATGGGGTCACTACCGTAATTACCGGGAACTGCGGATTATCCAAGGTAAATATCGGAAATTACCTTTCCCTGATCGATACACTTCGGTTATCCATCAATGTGGCAGCTTTGATCGGGCACAACGATGTACGAAAAGCCGTGATGGGTACCGCCAACCGGACTGCATCTGCTGTTGAGCAACAGCAGATGGAAAAGCTGGTAGAAGAGGCCATGGTGGATGGAGCAGTAGGGATGTCAACCGGACTGATTTATATACCCGGTACATATGCTGCAACACCCGAAGTGGTTGGGTTAGCCCGCGTAGTGGCTAAATACAATGGCGTATATGCTTCCCACATCCGCGATGAAGGTGATAAAGTAGCGGAGGCCATTGAAGAAGCGTTACACATAGGACAGGAAGCAGCATTGCCCGTGCAGATATCCCATTTCAAGCTCAGCGGTCAGCAGAACTGGGGCAGGAGCAGGGAAACCGTGGCTATGATAGAAAAAGCTCGTAGGGAGGGGCTTGAAGTGACCATTGATCAGTATCCCTATACCGCCAGCAGCACCGCCATCAGTACGTTATTACCGGACCATATCCTGGCGGACGGGCAGGATTCTGTTATGGCAAGGTTGTTACGTCCCGGAGACAAAAAGCAGGCAATAGATTATATGCTGATGCGATTGAAAAAAAGAAAGCTGAAACATTTCAGCTATGCAGTGGTAGCTTATCACAAAGCCGATACAACCTATAACGGAAAAAGCATAGAGCAGATCAACCTTATGAAAGGCCGCAAGCACAAAGCAAAGCAGGAAGCTGAAACTGTAATAGATATCATGCTGAATGGTGGCGCCAGCGCCGTATTTCACGGTATGGGCGATGAAGATGTAAAACGCATCATGCAGTACCCGTTCAATATGTTTGCCAGCGATGCTTCCATCCGCGTTTTTAATGAAGGTGTACCACATCCTCGCGGATATGGGACCAATGCCCGGGTGCTGGGAAAATATGTGAGAGAAGAAAAAGTGATTTCGCTGGAAGAAGCTATCCGCAGGATGACTTCTTTACCTGCACAGAAATTTCAGCTACAGGGAAGAGGGTTGATCCGGGAAGGAATGATAGCTGATATTGTTGTTTTTGATCCGGATACGGTAACCGACCTGGCGACTTTTGAGAAGCCACATGCATATTCAAAAGGGTTCAGTCATGTGGTTGTGAACGGACAATTGACGGTAATGGATGGAAAACATACAGGCGTTAGAAATGGTAAGCCTTTATATGGACCGGGTAAGGCGGATGACAGCCTCCAACAGGGCGATGGCTTGTAAAGAAGAGGATAATTGTTATTTTTGAACCTGTTCTCAATTTGTAAAATAAACCTGGCAGTCTTATGCGGATAACGGTAACTGTTCTTTGTATTTCCTTTTTTTTCATTGCCTGTGGTGCTGATGATACTCATACAAATAATAAACAGGATATTACGGGTACTACGGGTGCTGCCGGTTATCCGGATGAAGATTGGATTGATTTGTTCAACGGGAAAGATATTGACGATTGGTTTGTGAAAATACATCATCATGACGTGGGGGAGAATTTCGGAAATACCTTTCGGGTAGAAGACAGTCTCATAAAAGTACGTTACGATCAGTATGGTGATTTTAATGAACAATACGGGCACCTTTATTATAAAACACCGTATTCATATTATCATCTCTCCCTGGAATATCGTTTTACCGGGCAGTGGCTGGAAACAGCGCCTTCCTACACTATTTTGAATAGCGGCGTTATGTTTCATTCGCAGGATCCGCATACCATGCTCAAAGAACAGGATTGGCCGATCTCGGTAGAGATGCAGTTCCTGGCAGGGCTGGGAGATGGTAAACCCCGCCCTACCGGCAATATGTGTTCTCCAGGAACAGATGTGGTATACCAGGGACAGATAGATCCAAGACATTGCATTGAATCCACTTCCCGCACATATGAAAAAGGAGAATGGGTGCGTGCTGATCTGATCGTGCTGGGAGATTCGCTGGTGACCCATATGATCAATGGGGATACTGTATTACAATACACACATCCGCAGATCGGTGGTGGCGTAGCCAACCGGTATGATCCTGCCATAAAAATTGATGGCAGGTTACTGCAGTCGGGTTTTATAGCTTTGCAAAGTGAAGGACAGGAGATCGATTTCAGGAATATCAGGCTGCTCAACCTGGAAGGTTGCAAGGATATGTGATCAAAAAATTTCAAAAGTTATTTTATAAAGGATAACCCGGAACAATGCCAGTTTTAGTTGCGGGGTTACAGGACGCAGGGGGTGCCGCCAGCACGATGTTGTTCAAAGATCGGATAGCCGGTTGTCCTTTCACCGGGGGGCACTATTGTAGTAAAGCCAGGTGCTTCACACTCTTCTCGCCGGGTAGCGAACTGCAGGCATACAGGATAATCGTGGCGTACGGAACTTAAATGCTCTTTGAGGTGCCTGTGTCCGATTTTCTTGAAGGTCGTATGATCATTCTCAAAGACTGATCCCTGGTAAAGTATGCGATCATCCAGTTGTAAAATGTAGTAACGCGGTTACGGTAGGTTACCAGGCTCATCAGGTGTATGAACACCCAGACAAACCATGCAATAAAACCTTTAAAATGAAGCCTGGGCGGGATATCAGCTACAGCCTTATTCCTGCCGATGATAGCCATGGATCCTTTGTCGCGGTATTTGAAAGGCTCCATCGGCAGGTTCCTGTCTTTCCGGTAGAGGTTTTTAGCAAGGTTTTTTCCTTGCTGCAATGCTACCTGTGCTACCTGGGGATGTCCATCCGGAAAATCATTGTCTGTTGTCTGGATGCAGGTATCACCCACAGCATATATATTATCGAATCCTGTCAGCTTATTATAGGCATCGGTGATCAGGCGTCTGCCTCTTCCATAACACGCTGCCGGTAATCCTTCAAATACACGGGAGGTTACTCCCGCTGCCCATATCAGGTTTTCCGATTCAATGATGGTGCCGTTGCTTAAATGCACTTTGTTATCTTCATAATTGGTAACCCTTGCATTCAGTATTATTTCCACTCCCTGTTTTGACAAGGCATTATAGGTATCTTGCTGCGATTTTTTGCTCATAGGCGTCAACAGTTGATTGCCTCCGTCTAGGAGGTAGATATGACCACGTATACCCAATCCGCGTAGCTCCGGATAATCCCTGCGCACAACCGAAAGCCTCATTTCCGCCAGCATACCCGATACTTCCACTCCGGTAGGTCCGCCGCCAGCTACTACCATTGTGAGCCGTCTTTTCAATATATCCGGATCTTTGGTCACCGTGGCCTTTTCCATCTGCGTCAACAGGTAATTGCGCATTTCTATCGCGTCATTTACGGTTTTCATGGGGATGGCATTTTTCTCTACATTCTCCATCCCGAAATAATTTGTTTCGGTTCCTGTTGCCAGGATCAGCTCGTCATATTCTATTTCCCCGCTGCTTACAAGTATTTTGTTCTCATCCGGCAATATCTTTAGCAGTTCTCCCATCCTGAAATGAAGATTCGGTTTTTGCTGGAACATTTTACGAAAAGGATAGCTGATATTGGATGCCTCCAGGAAGCCGGTAGCAACCTGGTACAGCAGGGGAGGAAAAAAGGTATAATTATTTTTGTCTATCAGGGTTACCTGGTTATTCCGGTTCTTACAAGCATACTTTACAACATTGACCCCTGCAAATCCACCTCCGACAATAACAATTCTTTTTGACATAATATAACCTTTCTTATTAAGCATTAAAGGTAAGCCATTTTAAATATTGCCTGATGGAGGGCGCATTTCAAACCTGAGCAGGCGGGTAGCACCATCGGCCGGTATCTCACCAACCGAAAAATTTGTATGGAACGAAACCTGAAATACACCTCTAATGGGTTGCGGATCCTCAGAAGCGGTATGCATGGATGAACATTCTCACAGGAGGAAAATATATCTTCTTTTGATAACCCGGCGTGGATACAACAAAAGTGCTTAATTTTGTCGCTGTCATTGGTTCCGGTAACCTGTTGGTTACCTGGATTAAAAGGGAATCCGGTGCAAACCCGGAGCTGTCCCGCAGCTGTAAGAAGTCCCGAAAGGAAAACGGTTTGAACTTCTGCCACTGTTTCAGCAATGAAATGGGAAGGCCTGCAAACCGGACTTCGAGCCAGAAGACCTGCCTTTGGCATCATTATTCAACGCTTTCGAGGAAAAGCCTGGAGAAAAACAAATACTGTCAGATGAATATAATCCTGGTTGTATCACCTGCCTGCAGCAGGACATATGGCGTCATATACAGACAATGAAGAGAAAGCTGCTTCATATAGTCCTATCCGTTCTGGTATGTGGTAATTGTTACGCACAGGATAGCACCGGCATGCTCAAAAACGTATTGATCGGGGGGATAAAAAAGAAAAATCCGTTTATGAATGTTTCGCCTGTTCAGTCGTTAACGGGTAAGGTGCTGGAACAGATAAATGCTCCGACGGCAGGTGATGCTGCACGTTATTTTTCAGGCGTGCAGGTGAAAGACTACGGTGGGGCAGGCGGATTAAAAACGGTATCGGTCAGGAGCCTGGGCGCCAGCCAGACCATGATCTTATATGACGGATTACCGGTATCAGATGTTCAGTCCGGGCAAACAGACCTGAGCCGCTTTTCAACTGTTGGTTTGTATAATATTGAGCTGTATAATGCGCATGCTCCTCTTATACTGCAACCGGCAAGATTTTTTGCGGCATCCTCTGTTCTTGCAATGTATACCCCGGGGTTTTATCCCACAATGGCTGTGAAGAACAGCTGGGAGGCCGGTGTCCGGCAGGGATCATATGGATACTGGCAGGGATTGGGATCGTTTACGCAACCGCTGTCTGGCAGATCTGCTATCCATATTTCCCTGGAAGGCGTCACCTCAAAAGGCAACTATCCGTTTGTAGTGGAGAACGGGAACCGTTCAGAAAAAACAAGAAGGAATAATAGCGCTATCGGGTCACTGCAAGGGGAGGTAAATTTTATAAAAACATTTAAGGACAGTTCAGTACTGCAGGTGAAGGGTTGGGGATTTCAGTCAAAGAGAGGATTGCCCGGAACGGTCTTCTTTTTCAATGACCGCTCCGTGCAGACGCTTGATAACCGGGATTATTTCGGCCAGGCGCGTTATCAACGGGTACTCTTCAGGCAGACTTCCCTTCTGCTTTCCGGAAAATTTACACATAGCTATACGCGTTACCTGGACCCTGATTTTCTTAACACGGGTGGACGGGATGACCAATATCGCCAGCAGGAGGCTTACATGAGTGTGGCGGTAGCGCAACCAATTATGTCCCGCCTGTCCGTTGGGGGGGCGCTCGATGTTTCTCATACCACATTGCATGCCAATAACCTGAGGCTGCGGGAACCTTTCCGCTTCAGCGCATGGGGCAATGGCTCGCTTAATTATTCAGATTCTTTATGGAAAATGCAGGCTTCATTGTTGCTGAACCGGTTTTCTGACGGTGCTGATGGAACAGCAGGGCTGAAGCGCAACAGCAGGCTTACTCCAACAGTCTCGGTCAGCCGGAAATTGTCGCCTGAACTACCGTTGCTGCTAAGGTTTTTCTACAAGCAGGTTTACCGGATGCCTACCTTTAACGATCTCTATTATAATTTTATTGGCAATATCGATCTTCATCCGGAGCTTGCCCGCCAATACAACCTGGGGCTTAGCTACTCCGTTTCCGGCGGCAGGTATGCTCAACGGATAGGTGCCAGCATTGACGGATATATAAACCGCATTTCAGACAAGATCATTGCGGTACCTTCCCAAAATCTTTTTTCCTGGTCTATGCTGAACCTGGGAACAGTTGATATCAGGGGACTGGATATGGTGGTGGAAGCGGATGGAGCAGCAGGTAAGCTCTCCTGGTCGGGGCGTTTGTCTTATACCTGGCAGCAGGCACGGGATGTAACCGACCCGGCCAGCAGGAATTACAAGGACCGGATACCTTATTCGCCTGACCATTCCGGGTCGGGAATAGTAGCCGCGGGCTTTAAGCAATGGGGTATTGGTTACAACCTCACTTTTTCAGGAACAAGGTATACCCTTGGGGATAACATTCCTTACAACCAGCTGCCCGGGTGGAAGGTGCATGACCTGTTTTTATCGAGAACCTTTGACATTGCAGCTATACGCTGTGTTATAAAAGCTGAGATAAACAATGTTGGAGACCAGCGGTATGACATCATCCGCTATTATCCTATGCCCGGCAGGACCTACAAGCTAAGTTTTACTATTAAACAATTATAATTATCAAAAAATGAAAATCAATTTTTCAGTTATCGCGGTATCATTGCTGATGTTTGTCAGCGCATGTAAAAAAGAAGACAAGCCTGCAGTTGAGACACCGGAGGTAACCACCGGGGTGTATGTGCTGAATGAAGGTAATTTCGGTGCTAATAATACAACGCTTACCTACTATAGCTTTTCAACCAATACACCTGTTACTGATTATTACCAGAATGCAAACGGGAGCGGATTGGGTGATACGGGCAATGATATGCTTATTTATGGAGGGAAGGCATATATTGTAATGAATGTATCCAGCTATGTGGAGGTAACAGATGCCTTTACTGCAAAAAATATAAAGAAAATACCGATTGAAACAACCGCCGGTGTAAAACGCCAGCCGAGGTATGCTGCTGCTTATAAAAGCAAAGTACTGGTAACCTCCTATGACGGAACTGTAGCGGTGATAGATACAACTTCTCTGGAAGTAGAAAAATGGATAGAGGTGGGTACTAATCCCGAAGGGCTGGTGGTATCAGGAGATCGCCTGTATGTTGCGAACTCCGGCGGACTTAGTGCCGAATTCGATTCAACATTGTCTGTGGTGGACCTGAAAACTTTTGAAGAATTGGAAAAAGTAGTGGTCGGGATCAATCCTGGCGCTATAGCGGCTGATAACAGCGGTAACATATATGTAGCCTGCGCCGGTAATTATGCAGACGTTGCTCCCAGCCTTGTGAAGCTGAATACTTCCGGCAACACTATTGTAGCCAAAGCGGATACCACGGTTGGTAAAATAAAGTTTTACAATGGCCTGTTATATACTACAGGCGGCTACTCCGGCTCTCCCTATGTGCGTACGCTCAATACGACTGATTTCTCACAGACCGGTGCCAATTTCGTAACCGATGGCACCACCGTTACGTTACCCTATGGGATCAGTATTGATGAAGAGAACGGAGATGTATATGTTACCGATGCAAAGAATTTCACAAATACGGGAGAAGTTTTTTGTTTTGACAAAATAGGTAAAAAGAAATTTTCATTCTCTGTATCACCCGGTGTAAGTCCCAACACAGTAGCTATTATCAGGCAGTAGTATGCTCGGGAAGCTTCATATATGAGGGAAATGCCAGGAACGGACTATTTATAGTATGCCGTTATAAACGGCGGATACCATAGAAGATCCGAAGTAGGAAACTCCGGGTAGCATAAAACGTCACTGGTGCAGGTTTGGTAGTGTAGCGAGGTGCCTGGTCACACCTCCCGCAAGCGGACAGGTTGTGCCTTTCCATTACTAAGCTATCAATACCTGGCTGGTGCAGGATAAAACGCGGTGCTTAGCCTGGATGCTGCAGGGTGATAAATAAGTAAAACCAAAGTACAGGTCAGCCAACGACACAAACCCCCGAAGTTTCGGGGGCTACAGACCTGCCCCAGTGATCCCGGAACGAATGTAGCTGCGACAGATCGTAACGTTCTTTCTGGTCAGCTCCAATGTATATGTTCACCATTCGGCTGGCGGGTTGCCGTCAATTGCCCAGTCAAACCCGCTATACCCTTTGTTCTTCAGGCGCTCAATGATCTCGCCTGTATGATGCTGAATATGGCGGATGTTATTGATGTGTAATTCAAATCTTGAATAAGGATACCATTCAAAACCTGAAGGCTGTTCCAGCGGGAGGGTTTTAACGTTCATCTCCAGGTTGGCTTCTATATCCTCCAGGAAACCCAGTAATTCTTCGGGCGAATTTGTTCCCTTTACCGGTATTATGGTTTGGGGGTCTTCCCAGGCGCCACCGAGGCTTTCCGCACCCGGAATAGCCCTTTCCCAGAATGCGCTGTCAATTGCTTTTCCGTTCAGGTAATATTGAGTGCTCCATATAGTATGATACAACAGTCGCCAGCTTTTATTAGTATCTGCCTGCTCCTCGCTGTTCCACATATCCTCCGGTACCCTGGAAATCACATTGCGCAACATGCTTAAAGCAGCTTTGTATTGGGAGATAATAGCATCGGTAAATAGTGTAGTGTTCATATGTGTTGAATTTAGCGGTAAATAATATTGTAAAGATCAGGTGTGGCAGTGACAACCCTGTGTCAGCATACAATTAGCAGCTTCAGATTTTTAATAACGCGTGATCTGCTCAAAGAAAGCCTGCCGGTACCTTCTACCGGATTTCCGGTAGAAAAATATACCGTCAAGTCACGATTGTCCCACATAGGGTGCATGGGTAATTTTACAACCGGGTTCCAAACAATTTAGAAATGAAAGCGATAAAACCAGCATTACTGTTAGCTGCCTTTTACCTGTCGCTGCTGTTTGTATCCTGTAAAAAGGAAAACGGGAATAATCCAGGGCAGGCTGATAATATTGAACGGGTGTCATTGCTGCTGGACTATGAAGCAGGGTATGGCGGGTATATCTATCCCGTGCACAATCCCTATGTATTCTTTAAAAATGGCGTGGTAGTAAAAGAGCCATTTATTCCGGTAAGCGAATTGTCATCAGAAGGACTGACGAAGGATATAGCCCGGAACTGGGGAACCTGGGAAGAGAACGGGAGCAAAGTGGCGATCACATGGAAGGATGGAGACCGCTCTGAAAAAGACTGGCCCGGGGCCAGCGGTATTGCTGCGGGGAGAGATGAAAGACTGCAGGGTATCTTCAGCTCTTTTGCCGGTGGAGGCAACCTGTCTGTAGGCGGAACCGTAGGCGTAATATCCTATAGCAATATGAGCTTTACAACGGATGGATGGTTCGTTAATAAGAAAGTAGCAGGAGGTACAGGCAGCGGCAATACGGCTTATACAGAAAGCAATACGGCCGGGCAGTATACAATAGATGGGTATGGCATCACACTGAAGTTTAACAGCGGCGATGTAAAACGTTATTTTTTCTGTTTTTACGGGGAAGATAAAACCGTATTCCGGATCGCGGGGAGAACCTATACTGACTAAATTATGCAGATGTTATGAAAATAAAGATCGTATCAGGAATCATCATAGGACTGTTTATGTATGGAGGATGTATGCCGGCAAACAAGATGGTGTCCAGGACCATAAAGGCAGAAGAAGTACTTAATAACATAAGGAAGCACAGGTCTGTGACTTATTCCTTTTGTACTATTGAAGGACACCTGGATTTCACCACCCTCGATCCATATCCTGTTAATAATACGACACAGGTGACAACAGTTTCCACACCTCTTTATTTTGAAAGCTGCACTTTCAGCGGAAAAGTGACGGCTTTCCACAGCAATGATTCTCTCAACCGTATGACCAGGTTTGCGAATAGTGTAAGCTTTTACAATTGCATGTTTCGTCAGGAGGTAAACTTTACAGCCAGCACTTTTGATCATATCGCGTTGTTCTCCAAAAGCATTTTTGACAAGGAGGTCAGGCTGCAGGCTGCCCTCTTCGGAAATGATCTGAGAATAGAAGACGCATTTTTCAGCGGAAACTTCCTGATGCAGGAAGCAGTGGTGAGAGGTGTTTTCTGGGCAAAGCAGGCAACGGTTTCAGGACAGTTTTTACTGCAACAGGCCGATTGCTGGCAACCGGCTTCGCTTGCCGGTATTAAAGTGCATAAGTATGCAGATTTCGGACTGGCGAATTTCAGAAGGGCTGCTTTTTTTGAATACGGTGAGTATAATGACAAAGTAAATTATAGTGGTGCCGTGTTTGGCGGTTCGGCGGAATGGAGCAGCACAAAATTCCTGCAGTCTGTAGACCTCAGCAATACCTCCTTCTACTGGAAACCTGTATTCAGCAATGTGGAAATACAGGGAACATTGAAGCAGGATAATATCAAATACCTGGGCGAGAAACCCGGCTTCGACCTGTTCAACAAGATAAGCCCTGTCAGCATTGAATATTTATCTGGTAAGTAAAACTTAAACACTCAAGCTATGATTCATTGTAAAAAAATTCTTTGGTTACTGCTGCCCGCGATGACATTTTGGGCCTGTAAAAAAGACAAAGAACCTGATCCGGATGAACAAATTCCGGTTGAAACGGAATTTGCTACGGGTTGGATGGGGTCCGACGACCCGGATGAAATTCCCTCCAATATTTTTCTCGGCATGGGAAATACCAACCTGCCATCCAGTTATACCATCCAGGCTAATCTTCCTCCTATCGGAGACCAGGGTCAATATGGAACCTGCGTGACCTGGGCAGTAGGTTATAACATGAAAACCGCCTTAAACTCCATCGACAAAAAGTGGAGTGCGTCAGCCGTTGCTAACCCGCAAAACCAAACGAGTCCCAAAGACCTTTTTCTTGCCATACCTTCCAGCCAGAAAGGCACCAACTGCAACGGTACTAACTTTGAACCTGCTTTTACACAATTGGTGAACAGGGGAAGCGCGTCACTGAGCTCTTCTCCATATGACGATATGGGCAACTGCTCCCAATCGCCAGATGCGGCGCACACCAGCGAAGCGGGTAACAACAAGCTGGCTAATTTCAGGAAGATATCAATGGATGTAAACGAGATCAAAACCTATCTTGCCCAAAACAGGCCCGTGGTTTTCGGCGCCAAGCTGGGAGATAATTTCATGACGTGGAGAGGCGACCAGGTAATATCCAGCCATTCTTCTTTTGTGAATGTGGGACAACATGCAAGGCATGCCATGATGATCATGGGATATGACGATAACAAAGGACCGAACGGCGCCTTCCGCGTGGTAAATTCCTGGGGAACGGTATGGGGCAACAACGGGTATATATGGATCGACTACAATTTTATGGTGGATCCCCAGTTTGGCATGATGGCATTTGTAGCTACCAACGGTGTGTCGGAAGATTATAACCCGGTAGATCCGCCGGATGATAATGTCGTGGGTGACTACGACCTCATCCCCTGGAATGTGGAAGATGTGCAGGCGCCTGGTGGTGGTGTCAAAAAGAGAAGGATGTTTTACAACGTATACAATACCGGCTCTCAAACCATTCTTGCAAGTCAACGCTGGAATATCGTATACCTGTACTATAATGCCTTCGACGCAAATGATTTTGGAATACTGCTGTATGATGAATATACCAACCAGTACGGAAGCCCGGGAGAATCCGGCAACCTCACTTCTGGAGGATTGGGTGAAGCGGGGAATTGGTGGAACCATATCAACCTTCCTTCCGGAACAGGTATCGCGGAAGTATTATATGACGATACCAGGATCCGCTGGGACTATACCATGCCTGATATTACCGGGTTTTACTACCTGGTGTCCCTGGCCGATGCATTTGATGTGATCGGTGAAACCGACGAGGCGAATAACTACTTTTTCATAACAGACAGCAAGGGATGGCCATTGTATATCAATAATGGTGAAGTACAGAATATCTTTAACCGTAAGCAGAACACGGAAGCGCCTTCTTCAGGAAGGAAGATAGAAAGTGCAACACCAAAAGAATTGAGCGGAAATAAAAATGCTTATACTCCCGGCGAGATCAGCAATATGATAAAAACGCTGAAGCAGAATGGAAAACTGAAGATGGCAGTCGAGAAGTTCCGGTCAGACAGGGGCAAAGCAAATTAAATCAGTACTTATTGGGGCGGAATATAACAACCGGGTAATCTTTACCTGGTTGTTTTTATTATTGATATTTCCCGGTGACATACAGGATATTCTGCTGGTACTTGCTGTTTCGTATGATAACACTATTGCCGGCCGGTTCAGATTTTTATTTCCTACATTATCGCATCTTTTGAGTTTGCCAGCTCTTCAATAGTTTTTTCACGAAACATCTTCAGCAATTCCCGCTTTATAACTTTATATGACTTATGCATGGAACAGGGGTTGGTATCACTGCATTTGGGCAACCCCATGATGCATTTTTCTATTACTTCTATCTCGCCCATAAGTTCCAGCACAGTAAATATGGGAAGCTTCCGGGCCGCCTCCGATATATACAAACCACCGGAAGGTCCCGTTACAGAAGAGATGATACCGGTATTTTTTTTAGTGAGCTGCTGCAGGATCTTTGCCGTAAATGATTG
>Ga0222419_100676_pt1 | contig 21943 bp, 21 predicted proteins | sample 1B20Ametagenome_FD_182474 | JGI IMG/M metagenome (GOLD analysis project Ga0222419, IMG submission 182474) | Enriched microbial communities from leaf-cutter ant dump, University of Wisconsin, Madison, United States - 1B20A (version 2) | ecosystem: Environmental > Terrestrial > Nest > Insects nest... | reverse complement strand
TATTCCGGAAAGTTCCCGAGTTCCGGAAAAATCTTCGCTCGACGTCGGCTTTCGCGTCCTCAAGATCGACACCTCCAACATGGCCGACGTCCACTACGCGCCCGACGCGCTGGACAAGGCCAATCTCGATCTGTTCGTGGACAACATCAAACCTGACCGCACCGCCGAAGACCTGCTGTTCCAGGTGATGCTGGACTGGGGCGTTGATCTGGGCCTGCCCATCGAGAAGAGGAGCATCCAGGGCAAGGATGTGTACTTCGTCAATACGGAGCCCTACGACCTCGTTGCCTGTTTCGACGCCCACGGCGGCATCGACGAAGCCTTCGTCAAGGAACTGGCCGAGTACCAACCGCTGCGCGTGGTGTTCCGCGATGCCGGCTTCAAGAACAGTGCAGTCAAGATCAATGTGGAGCAGATCTTCAAGTTGAAATCGCCCGGCACCGAAGTAAAGAGCCTCTGAGGCATACGCATGAATGACGATGAATTGATAGTGGCTCCGGCGGGGTACGCCGATTGGCTGGCTAAGCTCAAGCAACACATCCACGTGGCGCAGCAGCCTGCCACGGGCGAATTTGTGCAGGAGGTGCTTGCACAGTTTCGTTGGCATCACCAGTCGGTTGTTTTGGAAGAGCCTCAGTCCACAGGAGTGCAGGCATGAAACTCAAGTTCAAGCCCCAGGCCTACCAAACCGCTGCCGTGCAGGCGGTGGTGGACTGCTTCAAGGGGCAGCTGTCGGCGTCCAGTGCGGCAGTCAGCTATCGCATCGACCCGGGCAAGGCCAGGAGTGATGGGCGGTCGGCCAATCTGTTCTCAATGGATGCCGGGTTCAAGAATGCCGATCTGCTGCTGCCGGATTCAGCCCTGCTGGACAACATCCACCAGGTGCAGCGCGGGCAGAACCTGCCGCTGTCCGAAGCTTTGGTGAAAACCAAGATCGCCCGCGTGAACCTCGACGTGGAGATGGAGACGGGCACCGGCAAGACCTACTGCTACATCAAGACGATTTTCGAGCTGAACAAGCAGTACGGCTGGAGCAAGTTCATCATCGTGGTGCCCAGCATTGCCATCCGCGAGGGCGTGGCCAAGTCGATGAAGATCACCGCCGAGCACTTCCTGGAGCAGTACCAGAAGAAGGCGCGATTCTTCATCTACGACTCCAAGCAGCTGCACCATCTGGAGAGTTTTTCTTCGGATGCAGGCATCAACGTGATGATCATCAACGTGCAGGCTTTCAATGCCACCGGCAAGGACAACCGGCGCATCTACGAGGAGCTGGACGACTTCCAGTCGCGCCGGCCGATCGATGTGATCAGCGCTAACCGCCCGGTCCTGATTCTGGACGAGCCGCAGAAGATGGAAGGCGGCAAGACGCTGGATTCGCTGGTCAACTTCAAGCCGCTGATGGTGCTGCGCTATTCGGCCACCCACAAGACCACGCACAACAAGATCCACCGGCTGGATGCGCTGGATGCTTACAACCAAAAGCTGGTGAAGAAGATCGCCGTGCGCGGCATCTCCGTGAAGGGGTTGGCGGGCACGGAGGGCTACCTGTACCTGCAATCCATCGAGATTTCGAGCAAAAAGCCGCCCGAGGCGCGGGTGGAGTTCGAGCAGAAGTTGGCCGGCGGCAACATCAAGCGCGTGGTCCGCAAGCTGGGCAAGGGCGACAACCTGTTCGAGCTGTCCAACGGCCTGGATCAGTACCGAGGCTTTGTCGTTTCCGACATCAACGCCAATACCGACACCTTGAGCTTCACCAACGGCGTGGAGCTGATGGTGGGCGATGCCACGGGCGATGTGAACGAAACAGCGCTGCGCCGCATGCAGATCCGTGAGGCGATCAAGGCGCATTTCGACAAGGAGCAGGCGCTGTTCCAGCAGGGCGTGAAGGTGCTCACGCTGTTCTTCATCGATGAAGTCGCCAAGTACCGCGACTACACGGCAGAAGACGAGAAGGGCGAGTACGCCCGCATCTTCGAAGAGGAATACAGGCTGTACCTCAACGAGATGCTCGACCTGGACGAGACGGACTACGTCAAATACCTGAAAGGCATTCCGGCGGACAAAACCCACAGCGGCTACTTCTCCATCGACAAGAAGAGCAAGCGCCTGGCTGATCCGACGGTGGCCAAGCGCGGCGAGAATGCTGGCCTGTCCGATGACGTGGATGCCTACGATCTGATCCTGAAGGACAAGGAGCGTCTGCTGTCGTTGAACGAGCCGGTGCGCTTCATCTTCTCGCACTCGGCGTTGCGCGAGGGCTGGGACAACCCGAACGTGTTCGTCATCTGCGCGCTCAAGCACAGCGACAACACCATTTCGCGGCGGCAGGAAGTGGGGCGCGGCCTGCGCCTGTCGGTGAACCAGCAGGGCGAGCGCATGGATCATCCGGCCACCGTCCACGACGTGAACGTGCTGACCGTGGTGGCCAGCGAGAGCTACAAGGATTTCGTGGCGGCGCTGCAGAAAGACATCAGCGATTCGCTGTCGGCGCGGCCACGAGTGGCCAACGAGGAATACTTCACCGGCAAGGTGCTCAAGACCGCTGCCGGCGACGTGCAAGTCACGCCGCAGCTGGCGAAGCAGATCTACCGCTATCTGGTCAAGAACGACTACACCGACGATTCGGATCGCATTGCTGAGGCATATCACGAGGCCAAGAAAGCCGACGCACTGGCCGAGCTGCCGGAAGAACTGAAGCCGCATGCCGAGCAGGTGCTCCAGCTCATCGACAGCGTGTTCAGCGAAAGCCAGCTGCCTGTCATTGGCGATGACCGCAGGCCGAAGAAGAACCCGACCAATGCCAATTTCGAGAAGCAGGAGTTCAAGGCGCTGTGGAACCGGATCAACCACAAGGCTGCCTACAGCGTGGAGTTCGATTCGGACGAGTTGGTTGCCAAGGCTGTGGCTGCGCTCAACGACAAGAATGAGGGCCTGCGGGTCACACCGCTGCAGTACACCATCCAGACGGGTGAGCAGGTGGAGCAGGTGACAGCGGATGACCTCAAGCGCGGCGACGGCTTCAAGGTTTCCGAGATACAGGTCGAATACAACAAGCAGTCCGTGCATTCGGCGGTCAAGTACGACCTGATCGGCAAGCTGGCCGAAGGCACGCAGCTGACCCGTCGCACGATCGCGGAAATTCTCAAGGGCATGAACGTTGCGGTGTTCGCCAAGTTCAAGACCAATCCAGAGAGCTTCATTGCCGAGGCCATCCGCTTGATCAATGAGCAAAAAGCCACCGTGATCATCGAGCACCTGGCCTACGACCCGATCAAGGACAAATTCGACCTGGACATCTTCACCTCCGGGCAGACCAAGCAGGACTTCAGCAAGGCGGGCGGCAAGCTGCAACGCCATGTCTACGACTACGTGCTGACCGACTCCGACATCGAGCGCAAATTCGTCGACAAGTTGGAAAGCAGCACCGACGTGGTGGTGTACGCCAAGTTGCCACGCGGCTTCCTGATTCCAACGCCGGTAGGTGACTACAACCCCGATTGGGCCATCACTTTCAAGGAAGGGGCTGTCAAACACGTTTATTTCGTGGCCGAAACCAAGGGTTCGATGTCCTCGATGAAACTGCGCGGCATCGAAAAAACCAAGATCCAGTGTGCCCGCAAGTTCTTCGACGAGATGAACAGGCGCTATGCCCCGGAGGACGTCAAGTACGACGTTGTGGACAGCTTTGGGAAGCTGATGGAAGTGGTGAAATAACCCACGGCGACCGGCGTGTCTGTTTGAGTACGGCGAAAGTCCGTACGTGAAGAGGCCTCGTTCTTGCCAGGCAAGAGCGAGGCCTGACAGTTATGCCTCCGGCGGGGCCGGAATTCATGCACATCTGCATCCCGCCATTGCTGGTTTCCATCCTCTCCGAACCGGCAGCGCTCAGTGCCGACGCTCGAGCAACACGGGCTCACTCCCGCCCATAAACCACCTCCACCCCAATCCTCCCCTCACCACCCACACACTCCACAAACCCCCACTGGCTCGGCCGGAACCTCGCCTGCGCTCCATCCGGCGGGCCGCTGATGAATTCGGCTTCCGCGTCGTAGTCGATGGTTGGTGCGTGGTAATGAGCGATGTCGCTGGCGTGGCAGTCGAGGTAGGGGTGGGTGGGGGCGAGCACCCAAGCGCCGTGGGGTTTGTTGGTGTCGGAGTCGAAGTGGAAGGCGGGGGAGATGTGCGGTTCGCGGGCCAGTTCCCGTTCGCCGGTACTGCCGATGGGCAGGTGACGGTTTGCCATTGCCGTTAAAAGATCACTGTAAGTGATTGGATTCATATTTCATTGAACCATCGGCGCCTTGGCGAGAGTTCAATAAAGATGTATTTTGAACACCATGAGTGATCAAAATAAAGGAAAATTGAACCATCTGCTGGCTGAGATGGATGACACGCGCCTGGTTTCCAGTCGATGGCTGCGTGCGCGCGGCTACTCCAACAGCCTGGTCGCGCGCTATGTGGGCAGCGGTTGGCTGGTATCGCCAGCCCGTGGCGTGTACATGCGTCAAGGAGGGCGTTTGCAATGGGATGGGGTCGTGCGCAGCTTGCAGACCGGGGAGGGGATGCCGTTGCATGTCGGGGGGCGCTTCGCGCTGACCCTGCTGGGGCACGAGCACTACCTGCGCCTGGGTGACGCAGGGACGATCACGCTCTACGGGCCGGCGCGGCCGCCAGGCTGGGTGGGCAAGCTGCCGCTGCGGGAGCGCTTCGTGTTCCTGGGCAGGGGGCCATTCGATCTACCTGCCATGACGTTTACGGCCGGGGTGTCCGAGTCTGCGCTGGCCGAGCAAGGGCTGGCGTGGCATCGGGGCAGCTCGGGCACCGATACGCTGGTGTGCTCGATGCCCGAGCGGGCCATGTTGGAGTTATGCGATGGCGTGTCGGACGCGGCGCTGGTCTACGAGGCCGACGCGCTGATGCAGGCCATGACCACGCTGCGGCCGCAGCGTGTTGGCCTGATGCTGCGCCACTGCCGCAGCATCAAGGCCAAGCGGCTGTTTCTCGCCTTGGCTGATCGCCATCGGCACGCATGGCTGGCGCATGTGTCGCTGGAGGATGTCGATCTAGGCCGGGGCAAGCGCGCGCTGGTGCCTGGCGGGCGCTTGCATCCGACCTACCAGATCACCTTGCCGGGAGACCTTGATGAACACCTGGCTTGATCATTGGGATCGGCGCTACATCGACCGAGTGCGGCTGTTGGTCGAGATCCTGCCGGTGCTCGCCCAGGAACCGCGTTTCGCTCTCAAGGGTGGCACGGCCATCAACTTGTTCGAACACGATCTGCCGCGCCTGTCGGTGGACATCGACTTGGCCTGGCTACCGGTGCACGACTATGCCGAGGACGCGAAGCTGATCGCCGAAGCCCTTGGGCGATTGGCCGATCTGCTGTGCGCCCGCCCGTTGCGATTGCAAGTGCAGACCTCGGCGGGCGAGGGCGCCGGAATGGTCACCCGGCTGGTGGCTAGCCGCGGCCGCGCGCGCGTGCAGATCGAGACGACGCCGGTGATGCGCGGAACCGTGCATCCGGTGCGCCGCATGGTCGTGCGCCCCAGGGTGGAGGAAGCGTTCGGCTTTGCCGAGGTACAGGTGCTCGGCTTCGCCGACCTGTATGCAGGCAAGCTCGCGGCAGCTCTGTCGCGGCAGCATCCGCGCGACCTTTTCGACGTGGGCTTGCTGCTGCAGGACGGGCGCGCGGACGAAGCGCTCTGGCGCACTTTCCTCGTGTACCTGACCTGCAGCCCCAAGCCGGCCTGGGAGATGCTGGCGCCCCGGGTGCCAGCGGATTTCGAGGCCACCTTCGAGGCCCATTTCAAGGGCATGACGACCGAGCCCGTCGAGATGGCGACCTTGCTGCAGTGCCATGAGCGCCTGTTGTCACGCGTGGCGACATGGCTGGATGAGCCGTCGCGCGCCTTTTTGCAATCCGTCGAGGATGAGCGGCCGGATTTCAGCTTGATCGGGCTTGCTCCTGCCGCCGATCTACCCGGCGTTCGGCGCAAGCTGCACAACCTGGCGCAGCGCACGGCGGCCAAGCGCGCTGCGGACCGTGGTCATTTGGCAGACGCATTGGCGCGTATCGCGGCGCGCTGATGCAATGGGAAGATGAGTGCTCGCACGCTCTGTTTTTTTACCCGAAAGCACGTTGCACAACCGTTGGACTGAATCAGGAAACCCACATGACCCAAGGCCGCAGCCTCCGCCTCTTCCTCGTCGACGGCACTCCCAACGGCCTGTTGACTGCCGAGATCATGAACTGGACCGGTCACGTGCTGACCGGCCCACGTTCCAAGCTGGCGGAATTGGTGCAGCGGCCGGAGTGCGGGCGCACCGGGGTGTACTTCTTGATCGGCCCGGCGGCGGACAACAGTTTGCGTCCGCAGGTGTACATCGGTGAATCCGACGATGTCGCCAAGCGGCTCAGGCAGCACAACCGGCCGGAAGAGCAGGGCGGCAAGGATTTCTGGGAGCGGGTGTGTCTGGTGACCAGCAAGGACCAGAACCTGACCAAGGCGCATGTGAAGCATCTGGAAAGCCTGCTGATCGGCATTGCCGGCAGCTTGGGACGCTGTGAGCTGGTCAATGGCACGGCGCACGAATACGGCAGTGGCCTGCCGGAGTCCGATCGTGCTGACATGGCGTTTTTCCTGGAGCAGATCCGCACCGTGTTGCCGGTGCTGGGCTTCGATTTCCTGCGGGAACTGGCCCGGCCTTCGATGCCAGCCGATGCGGAAAAGATTGCGCCGGTGACACGCTCTCCCCGCTTCGTGCTGGAAATGCCGCGCCAGCACATCAGTGCGCGCGGGCAGGAAATTGATGGCGAGTTCTTCGTCCTGAAAGGCTCCCAGGCCCGCGCCAGCTGGACCGGCGTGGAGGGTGGTTACCAGAGCCTTTTCAGGCAACTCGCGGACGATGGCGTGCTGAAGCCCGACGGTGACCACATGGTGTTCAACGACGACTACGCCTTCAGCAGCCCGAGCGCAGCAGCGGCCGTGGTGTGCGGCAGGTCGGCGAACGGCCGGATCACGTGGCTCGTGGAGGGCACGGGGCAGACCTACGCGGCGTGGCAGGATCAGCAGGTCAGCGGACCTGATGCCATGGCGAAGGAAGATGCCTGAGTGATCACCCGGCAACGACGGAACCTCGTTGAAAAAGCTGGATCCAGGCAATCCGGGCTTTGGTGAACCCACTGGGTGACATGTGCGGGGCCCTGCACATGTTCCCCGATATCCGTCACGGCCCCTCCACCCCAATCCTCCCCCCACCACCCACACACTCCACAAACCCCCACTGACTCGGCCGGAACCTCGCCTGCGCACCATCCGGCGGGCCGCTGATGAATTCGGCTTCCACGTCGTAGTCGATGGTTGGTGCGTGGTAGTGGGCGATGTCGCCGGCGTGGCAGTCGAGGTAGGGGTGGGTGGGGTCGGGCACCCAGGCGCCGTAGGGTTTGTTGGTGTCGGGGTCGAAGTGGAAGACGGGGGAGAGGTGTTGGTCGCTGGCCAGTTCCAGTTCGCCGTGGGTGTCGATGGCGCTGACCCATGCGCCGGCGATCTGCACCGGGGCAGGGAAGCGGGCGGCACGCAGGCCGCGCAGGCCCAGCGGGCGTTGGGGTTCACCGTTGTCGTACGGGTCGTAGCGGTTGATCAGGCTGCCCTTGGGGAACAGCTGTTCGCCGTACTGGAAGTCCTGCGGCAGGATGAAGTTCTGGCGGCTTTGCCGGTAGTGGTTCTTCTGCGCGATGCGGTCTTCGATGCGCTGGATTTGGTACATCATCACCAGGCCCCAGAGGTCTCCGGCGACGGCAAGCACGGTCAGCACGATGACCAGCCAATTCCAGAACCGCGGGCGTGGCGTCCGGTGCCGCGATTTCAGCCACCACCACAGCGCGCGCAGCAACAGTCCCGCGCTGATCACTCCCGCGATGAGGGGGATGAACAGCATGATCAACATGGGCGCGGAGAAGAGGGGAATGGGGATCATGGATGCGAATCCGTGTCTGCCGGTGCCGGTGCGGGATGGTCCTGGAATCCTCCAGGACCGCGAAGACGACCATGATCGCCTCCGCAGGTTTCATTCACATCATGCCCCGGTTCTCCCAGGCATCCCGATGGGCGATGATTCCCGTCTTGCGCATCATCACGGACCACACCCATGCCCACCCACGACATCCGCTGCCCGCACTGCGGCACCGCCTTCAAGATCGACGAGACCGGCTATGCCGACATCCTGAAGCAGGTGCGTGATGGCGAGTTCGACAAGCAGTTGCACGAACACCTGGCGGTGGCGGAGCGGGAGAAGGCCAGTGCGATCGCGCTGGCCGAGGCGAAGGTGGCCGGTGATCTACAGAAGCAGGTGACGGCGCGCGAGGCGGAGATCCAGCAACTGAAGTTGGCGGCGCAGGCCGAGGAAACCCGGCGTCAGCTGGCGGTGGCCGAGGCGCTGGCGGCGGTGGAGCGGGAGCGCGATGCGCTGAAGCATTCCCTGCAGCAGAGCCGGCAGGAGCAGCAGACCGCCGCCGAGCTGTTGAAGGCGCAACTGCAGGGCGAACTGCAAAAGGCGGCAGCCGACAAGGATGCGCAGATCCAGGCACTGAAGGCGCAGCTGGAGGCGGCCGAGGTGGCGCGGAAGCTGGCGGTCACCGAGGCGGTGGGCGCGGTGGAGAAGGAGCGCGACGAGCTGCGCAACGGCGTGAGGCAGGCGGCACTGGAGAAGCAGCTGGCCGAGACCTCGCTGAAGGAGCGCTACGAGGTGCAGCTGAAGGATCGCGACGAGATGATCGAGCGGCTGCGCGACATGAAGGCCAAGCTGTCGACCAAGATGGTCGGCGAGACGCTGGAGCAGCACTGCGAGATCGAGTTCAACCGGGTGCGTGCGATGGCGTTTCCGCGCGCGTATTTCGAGAAGGACAACGACGCGCGCAGCGGCAGCAAGGGAGACTACATCTTCCGCGACAGCGACGACAACGGCACCGAGATCGTCTCGATCATGTTCGAGATGAAGAACGAGGCCGACAGCGCGTCCACCAAGAAGAAGAACGAGGATTTTCTCAAGGAGCTGGACAAGGATCGCCAGGAAAAGGGCTGCGAATACGCGGTGCTGGTGTCGCTGCTGGAGCCGGACAACGAGCTGTACAACGCCGGCATCGTCGACGTGTTCCACCGCTACCCGAAGATGTACGTGATCCGCCCGCAGTTCTTCCTGCCGCTGATCACCCTGCTGCGCAACGCGGCGCTGAACTCGCTGCAATACAAGAACGAGCTGGCGCTGGTGAAGGCGCAGAACATCGACATCACCAACTTCGAATCGCAACTGGAAACCTTCAAGAACGGCTTCTCGCGCAACTACGAGCTGGCCTCCAAACACTTCCAGAAAGCCATCGACGAGATCGACAAGTCCATCGACCACCTGCAGAAAACCAAGGACGCACTGCTCGGCACCGACCGCCAGCTGCGCCTGGCCAACGACAAGGCCCAGGACGTGACGATCAAGAAACTCACCCGCGGCAACCCGACCATGAAGGAGCGTTTCGCGGAGCTGAAGAAGGCGGAAGAGTGAAGCCGTCGCTTCCAGTTCAAGCCCGCCACCTGGCCCATGTCTCCTGACAGGGGCAGCGGATGTGGTGCCCATGCACAGCCTGGATCAAGAAGCCGGCATCAATTCACTGGCTGCCGGGAGGTACCTCGGAAGGGAGCATGGTGCCAGTGAATGCGGAAGTGTCGAGGTAGCGGTACTCGTAGAAACGACGCTTGAATTTCCAGCCGTCCGGCTGTTTGACCAATTCATCGCGGTAGACCGCCAGATTGTCGTAGAACTCGCTGGGCCCTTGGCCATGCTCCCGTTCGGTAAAGCGGGCTGTCGCGCTGGTTTCCCCGGTGAATGACACCACGCCCGAATGGGTCAACTGCACGAACTCGGGTTTGGTGGCCAGCAGACTGGTGAACATGCTGGCGATGGCATCGACGCCATGCCCGGCCTGTGCGAAGGGAGCACCGATTTCCCACGTGGCATCGGCGCTCCACAGTGACCGGAAGGCCTCGACGTCCTGTTCGTTCACGGCGTCGGTGAACCGCGCCGCCAGATTGCGGATGGCCCATTCGTCCTCGAGTCTCAGGAGTCGTTGCGTGCTCTCCACCGGCAGGGGCGGCACCTGTGGCCTGTCACTGCCGCCCAGGTCAAGCGTGCCGAACTGTGCAGCCACGATCACATAGAACAGCACGATCCTTTCACTGGCCAGAAGATCCAGCAACTGGTTGGCTTGCTCGCTGTCCGCCAGAAACACGATCTGCTGCGGTGACGATGCCAGCGTGCGGATGCCCCGGCGACTGGCCACATCGCTCAGCCATCGGGCGATCGGGATCGGCTGGTGCATGGCTTGTGCGGGCGGATGGAACGTGAGCTGGTAGCCGTGCATGAAGGTTTCTTGCAAGGTGCTGGAGGGCGTGGCGACGACGGGCAATGCTCCTGCGGACTGGTCGCCATCAGGCAGCGTGTTGCCGCCAGAACTCGTGGAGCTGGCCTGCCACCCATTGCGGACGTTCGTCCGGTACCCAGTGGCCACATTCCGGTACCACGCCACCTCGCACATCGTCGGCCACTTCGCGCACGGCATTGACGCAGTGCTCGGCAAGCGCCAGTTCGGCTCCATAGGCGAGCACGGGCATCGTCAGCCTGTGCTGGCGCAGGCCAGCCAGTTGCTCGGCGCTGACGGGAAGGGCACGGTAATGTTCCAGTGCGCCACGCAATCCACCGGGAGCCTGCAGGTTGCTGGTGTAGTGATCGAGTTCGGCCTCGCTCAGCCAGCCCTTCCGGTAGCTGAAATCGTTGAAGAAATGCTGCAGGTAGAAACGCTCGCGCCCGGCGATGAGCCCCTGCGCAAGATCCATGTCCTGGTGGAACTTCATGTGGTAATAGGCGTTGACCACGTCGATCACGCCAGGACCCGAGAAGCCGAGGAACGGCACTTCGAACAGAGCCAGGCTGCGCACGCGTTCCGGATGCAGTGCCGCCAGCATCAGCGAGGGCAGGCCGCCCAAATCGTGTGCCACCACGTCAACCTGCTGCACCTGTGCGGCATCCAGCATGGCAAGCAGATCGCCCGCCTGGTGTGCGGCGTCGTAGCCGTTGGCAGGTTTGAAGGAGCTCCCCATGCCGCGCAGGTCTGGAGCGATGCAACGCAGGTCAGGCCCCAGCTCGTTCGCCAGCAGGCGCCATTCGCAAGCGCATTGCGGAAACCCGTGAACCATGAGCACGGTGCGGTTGGTCGAACCCGGTTGGCCGGTATCGCGGAAGTGCAGCAAGCCGCCGTCATGGATCACGCTGGCATGGCGTGCTTCCCAGCTCAGGCTGGATGAATAGTCACTTGATGGCATGGTCCATTCCCTCTTTCGTGTAGTGGCATGCTCGCTGCCCGCCTTCGATGGCTCGCACTCCCGCACGATGACCGCGGTGCAGGCACGATCATCACCTGCCGCCATGCATTCAGGTGCATTCGATTTCGGAAATCACTGGTGCATCCTTGGAGCAATGCGTCAGATGGGAACAGGTGACAGGCGCCATGGATACCAGCGCAGCCCTGTTCGACCACCTGATGCCTCACCCCACCGACACCGCCAGCGCATCGCGCAGGTATGCGATGAAGCGTTGTGTCTTGGCCGGCAACAGGCGGGTTTCGGTGAGGGCGAAGACGGGGATGGGCGGGGCCTGCCAGTCGGGCAGGACGCGTTGCAGGTGGCCGGTGGCGAGGTCATTGCGGGCCATGGCTTCGGAGAGGATGGCGATGCCCTGATCGTGCTGGGCCAGTTTCAGCAGCATGCCCATGCTGTTGACGCTGAAGCGGCTGTCCAGCGGGATGCGCACGTTGCGACCGGCGTGCTGCAGGGTCCAGGCGTGGCCTTCCTGCGGGGTGTTCATGCGCAGGCATTCGTGTTGTCCCAGATCAGCGGGGTCGGTGGGCGTGCCGGCGCGCGCCAGATAGTTGGCCGAGGCGTAGAGATGACGGGGAATGTCCGCCAGTTTGCGGGCGATCAGGCCGGAGGCGGGTTGCTCGCCCATGCGGATGGCGAGATCGAACGGTTCGGAGACCAGATCAACCCGACGTGGCGTCAGGTCCATCTCGAAACGGATGTCCGGATAGCGCTGGGCGAAGTTGGCCAGCAACGGGCTCAGGTAGACGGTGGCGAAATCCACCGGCAGCGACAGACGCAGCAGGCCGGCGGGTTTTTCCAGCATGTCGCTCAACTGCTCGTGGGCGAGCGAGGCTTCCTCGATGATGCGGCGGCAGCGTTCGTAATACAGCGCGCCGGCCTCGGTCAGTTCGAAACGGCGGGTGGTGCGGTGGATCAGGCGCAGCCCGATCGCCCGTTCCAACGCGGCGATGCGGCGTGACAGGGTGGAGCCGGAGATGCCCGCCGCCTCGGCGGCGCGACGGAAACTGTGGGCTTTCACCACGTCCACGAAGAGCGACATGTCATCGAGTCGGGGCATGATTGTTCCATGAGTGACGGCATGAAAAAGGGAGGTTCTGGCTATTTATCGCATGATCCATGAATTGGAAGCCATGTATTGTTTCTTTCATGCATCAATCTTTTCCGTGGAACCCGGTTTTCACCATGCGGCAATTGATCGACGATAAGCTGGTGAGTGGGGGGCGATCACACCGTCCGGCATGTCGCCGCACGGAAACTTGGAGGTGTGTGATGTCCAATGAAAAATTCCAGCCCGAACAGGCCGCGCTGCTGCTGATCGACCATCAGGTCGGCACCATGAGCTGGGTGCATTCGATTCCGTTCGAGGAGATGAAGCGCAACGCCCTGTTGCTGGCCAGGGTGGCGAAGATCTACGGCATGCCGGTGGTGCTGACCTCGAGCATGGAGGAGTACGCGCAGGGGCCGTTGCTGCCGGAACTGGAGGAGATTTTCCCCGAAGCCTTCGCGGCACGGATCAAGCGCGCCGGCATCGTCAACGCAATGGACGACGCGAATTTCGCAGCGGCAGTGAAGGCCACCGGCCGGCGTCAACTCATCCTTGCCGGCGTCACCAACGATGTCTGCACGGTGTTCCCTGCATTGAGCCTTGCCGCCGCCGGCCATCCGGTGCAGGTGGTGGCCGACGCCGGCGGTTCGCCCAGCCGCACCGGTGACGAGATGGCTTTCCGCCGCATGGAGCGTGCTGGCGTCACCCTGACCAACACCAACCAGTTGATTGCCGAGCTGGTGGGCAGCTGGAGCACGCCGGAGGGCAGCCAGGTGGTGCAATTGCTGGCCGAAGTCCTGCAGTCGTGAGCAGGGAGGGAGCAGCATGAAACTGTATTACGCCCCCGGTACCTGCGCGCTGGCTTGCTGGATCTCGCTGCGCTGGGCCGGCGCAGAGTTCGATGTGGCCAAGGCGGACTTCGCTTCCGCCGAGTTCCGGCGGGTCAATCCGCTGGCAGCGGTGCCGGCACTGGATCTCGACGGAGAGCGTGCGATGACCCAGTGCAGTGCCATTCTCGACTGGATTGCCGGGCATTACCCGGAGGCCCGCCTCGGCCATGACGGCAGCGAGCAGGATCATTTCCGCTTCGCCGAGACCATGGCTTTCCTGACCGGCGATTTCCACCCCGCGTTCTGGCCGTACTTCACCCCGCAGCGCTACACCACGGATGCCTCGTCCGAGGCGCTCGACAAGGTACGGGCCGCTTCCGCTCCGCGCATCGACCGGGTGATGACGCATCTCGACCGGTTGATCGGCGAGGGGCGTCACGTGCACGGCGACCAGCGCAGCGTGGCTGATGCCTATGCCTACGCGATGGCCCGCTGGACCCGGCCGATGGCGAAATCCTGGAAGCACTATCCGGGAATCAGCCGTCTGTTCGGCTGGATGGAGGAAGACGCCGACGTGCGGGAGGTTCTGGAGCTGTCGGCGTAGCGACACCCATCGACGCGTCGCTCAGGAGTCAAATGCCCGGCAGGCAGGGATGCCTCGCCGGGCATTTGACGTTCCTGAAAATAATTTTTGACTGATCGTTCCGTTAATGCCAGAATGCGTCCATGGCCAGAACCAAAGCCTTCGATGTCGACCATGCACTGGATGCCGCCATTGGCGTGTTCCGGGAGCATGGTTATGCCGGCACTTCGGCGGGCATGCTGACCGAGGCGATGCGGATCGGTCGGCAGAGCCTGTATGACACTTTCGGCGACAAATGGAAGCTGTATTGCGCAGCAGTGCGCCGCTACAGCGACTTCGAGTGCCGGGCGCATCTGGATGCACTGAGGAGTTCGACCCGAGCCATCGATGGCCTGCGCGCGATGATGGCGCGGGTGGTGACCGAGGCACACCAGCCCTGTCTGGGTGTCGGTTCGATCAGCGAGTTCGGCAGTGCCAGCCAGGATCTGGGCCAGGTGCACGCGAGCCGCGGCATGGCCTTGCGCAAGGTGCTGGTGGCGAAGATCCGCGAGGCGCAGAAGCAGGGTGACCTGAATCCGCAACGGGATGCGGAGCAGGCGGCCGGTTTCCTGATCGCCAACGTGGCCGGGATCCGTCTGTCGGCCCGTGGCGGGTCAAGCGACAAGGAGCTGGAAGCGCTGGGTGAGCTGGCCTTGCAGGCGCTGCGCTGATTTTTTTTGCCCTTTGATTGAACGATCATTCCATAATTCAGGTGACCCCATGAAAGCCGTACGAATGAACAGCGCCGGTGATTCCGGCGTTCTCGAATACACCGATCACCCGGATCCGGTCCCCGGTCCCGGCCAGGTGCTGGAAGCCTCCCGCACCATCGAACTGTTCCATCTGCCGCGCAGCATCAAGATCGGCTACGCCAGCTTTCTGGACCACATCCGCACGCCGGAACGCCTGCGCAAGCATGCGCAGTGGCTGTTCGAACAGGTGCGGGAAGGGCGGCTGCAGGTGTTCGACGGCGGCAGCTTCCCGTTGGCCGACTCGGCCCGCGCCCACGACGATCTCTGGAACCGCAGGACCACCGGCAAGCTGGTGCTGATTCCGCAGGAGGACACGCCATGAACAACGGAAAAGTCGCCCTGGTCTTCGGCGGTTCACGCGGCATCGGCGCCGCCATCGTGCAGCGCCTGGCACGGGATGGCCACGCCGTGGCATTCACCTACGTATCGCGCGAGGACCGCGCCCGCGCCCTGGTGGCAACGGTGGAACAGGACGGCTCGCGTGCGCTGGCGATCCATGCCGACAGCGCCGATCCGGCCGCAATCACCGCAGCGGTGGACGAGACAGTGAATGCCTTTGGCCGTCTGGACGTGGTGGTGGTCAATGCCGGCGTGCTGCGACTGGGCAACATCGACGGTTATCAACTGGAAGATCTGGACCAGACCCTGGCGGTCAACGTCCGCGGCGTGTTCCTGGCGATCCAGGCCGCGGTGGCGCGGATGGGGGAGGGTGGTCGGGTGATCACCATCGGCAGCAACACCGCCGTGCGTTCCGGCCATGTCGGCTCCAGCGTGTATGCGATGAGCAAGGCCGCGGTGGCGACGATGGTGCAGAACCTGGCACTGGACTTGGCGCCGCGACAGATCACCATCAACAACATCCAGCCCGGTCCCACGCTGACCGACATGACAGCCGAACTGGCCGAAGCCACCCGGAAGTTCGTGCCGCTCAACCGGCTGGGCCAACCCGACGAGATCGCCTCGCTGGCGTCCTGGCTGGCCGGCAAACAGGCCGGCTACATGACCGGCTCCAGCCTGACCATCGATGGTGGTTTCGTCGCGTGAACGCGTACCGGTCGGCATCAAACAGTGCAGAGCAGGCATGGCCCGCTGCTTTCCGTGCAGCCCTCACTCCGCGGTGGCGGGCAGTGCCCGCCCTACGCGACGTTGTGATGCTGTACTTGTCCGCTCCGCAGCGCACCTGCGGGGCGGGCAGTGCCCGCCCTACGTGACGTCGTGATGCTGTACTTGTCCGCTCCGCAGCACACCTGTAGGTCGGGCATCGCCCGCGGCTTTCGTACGGCTCCGACCCCGCGATGGCAAGCAGTGCCCGCCCAGTGGCGACACGAAGCATGTATCTTTGCGCCGGCCACATCTGCCAGCGGAAAACCTCTTGCTTCCTCCGATCACCGAAACCACCGACCAGCTTCCCGTCTTCAGCGCCACGGACGAGCAATACATGCGCCGTGCGCTGCAACTGGCCGAGCATGCCCGCGATGCGGAGAACGAGGTGCCGGTCGGGGCGGTGCTGGTGCTGCGGGAGGAGATCGTCGGGCTGGGCTGGAATCGCAACATCACCTTGCACGACCCCACCGCGCATGCCGAGATCATGGCGCTGCGCGCGGCAGGCGAGAAGCTGGCCAACTACCGCATCAGCGGTGCCACCTTGTACGTGACGCTGGAACCGTGCGCGATGTGCGCGATGGCGCTGGTGCACGCACGCATCGGACGGGTGGTGTACGGCGCCACCGATCCGAAGACCGGCGCAGCCGGCAGCGTGTTCGACACGCTGATCTCCGACCGCCACAACCATCGCATCCAGGTCGAAGGCGGACTGCTCGCCGACGAGTCCTCGCGGATGCTGCGCGAGTTCTTCCGCTCGCGCCGCTGAACCGGATCGCTCGCCGGTTCGGGCGAGTCGATACCATCGTGCAATCGTCCCGACCCGGCAAAGCTGGTGTGATGCTCACGGGTATCACTACCGGCGGCCGGACGCCGGATGCCTGCGTGCTCCCCCACGTCGATGATCCGGCCTGCCGTGGCCTCTTCCCCGGAGGCCACGGCCCTTCATTCCAGGTCGACCCGCGGATCTGGCGTCCGCGCCAGCGCAGGCCGTACCGACTGAATCGCCAAGCCTGTGGCCTGCCACGGAGAACACCATGAAACTGCCTCTGACCGCCCCCTTGCGCAAGACCAGCCGCCTGCTGGGTGCCAGCCTGCTCGGCTTCACCCTGGCCCAGCCCTGCATGGCTGCCGATGTCGTCGCCGAGCCACCGGCGCAGTCCGTCGAGGCCGGCACGCATACCTCGTTCGGACCGCTCAAGCACATCAAGGCTGGCGTGCTCGACGTGGCCTATGCCGAAGCCGGCCCGGCCGATGGCCCGGTGGTGATCCTGTTGCATGGCTGGCCCTACGACATCCACAGCTATGTCGACGTGGCGCCGGTACTGGCCGCCAAGGGCTATCGGGTGATCGTGCCGTATGCGCGCGGTTACGGCGAAACGCGCTTCCTCTCCGCCGACACGCCGCGCAACGCCCAGCCCTCGGCGCTGGCCAGCGACGTGATCGACCTGATGGACGCGCTGAAGATCAAGCAGGCAATCCTTGGCGGCTACGACTGGGGCGCGCGCTCGGCCGACATCGTCGCGGCGCTGTGGCCGGAGCGGGTCAAGGCGCTGGTCTCGGTCAGCGGCTACCTGATCGGCAGCCAGGCGGCCGGCAAGCAGCCGCTACCGCCCAAGGCCGAGTTGCCGTGGTGGTACCAGTTCTATTTCGCCACCGAGCGTGGTGCCGAGGGTTACGACAAGTACCGCCACGAATTCGCCCGGCTGATCTGGGAGTTGGCCTCGCCGCAGTGGAAGTTCGACGAGGCCACCTTCGAACGCAGCGTCGCTGCGCTGGACAACCCCGACCAGGGCGCCATCGTCATCCACAACTACCGCTGGCGCATGGGCCTGGCCGAGGGTGAGGCGAAGTACGACGCGCTGGAAAAGAAGCTGGCGACCTTTCCCGCGATCAGCGTGCCGACGATCACCATGGAAGGCGACGCCAACGGTGCCCCGCACCCACAACCGGAAAGCTATGCCAAGCGCTTCACCGGCAAGTACGAGCACCGCCTGATCACCGGCGGCATCGGCCACGACCTGCCTCGCGAGGCCCCGGCGGCTTTCGTGCAGGCGATCATCGACGCCGACCATCTCTGATTCCACCCCGCCGTCATCGTTCCCGGGGAAAGGGCGGCGGTGTCATCGCAGGAGAGGAGGCATGAAACTGCTCCATCCCTTCATGTTTGCCGTGGCCGCGCTGTCATCAGGCCTGGGGCTGGGACTGGCCGCCCACGCCGGCGACAGCGACAGGCCTTCTTCGCCGATCTACGGCGTCACTGTCCCCGACGGCTATCGCCAGTGGGAGCTGATCGCTCCCGCGCTGGAAGCCGAGCCGCTGGACGAACTGCGCGTGGTGCTGGGCAACCCGGTGGCGGTCGAAGCCTATCGCGAAGGGACGCTGCCGTTCCCTGACGGCGCGGTGCTGGCCAAGCTGGCCTGGAAACGCGTGCCCTCACCGGAGTTCGAGCCGGCCTCGGTGCCCGGTGCCGCAACCACCGTGCAGTTCATGGTCAAGGATTCGAAAAAATACGCCGCCAGCGGTGGCTGGGGTTTTGGCCGCTTCATCAACGGCCAGCCCGCCGATGAAGCCCAGCACCAGACCTGCCTGGCCTGCCACCAGTCACTGGTGAAGAACCATGATCTGGTATTCACGCGAAGAGCAAGTAGTGAGTGAAGAGGAGTGAGAAGCGAGAGAGAGCCTGGCACGTGCCAGCTCTTGCTCTTGCTTGCTCTCACTTCTCACTCCTCGCTTTCCGCTCCCTAACACGCGCTAACAGCATTTAACTGGCGACTTTCCCGATGCGGTCGCATTCTGAACCCACGACCTCGAAGCCACGGCAGGATGCGGCTGAGCAACGAGGTATCGAGCATCGTGATCCGGGGGTTGCCCATGTCCAAAAGCTATCGATACGGCCGCGCCGACCAGACCTGGCGTATTTCCAATGATGAGCTGCAGTTGCTGATGACCCGGCTCAAGGTTGGACAGCAGGACTCCCTGCAGGAACTGTTCCGCGCGATCACCCCGCTGCTGATCGCCATCTATGAAGGTCAGGCGCAGGCCGGGCGGCTGGGGCCCGACAGGGTGGGACACCTGGTGCAACTGGCCTTGCTGGCGGTGTACCGCAAGCGCGCCACCTGCCATGCCGACCAGCCGTTTCGCGCCTGGCTGATCGATATCGCGCGTTCGACCATGGTGGGGCCCGACCATCGTGCAGCCGCAAACAGGTCATTCATGGTCCACGAGCACCTGCACAACCATGCGATCCATCTTTCGATACCAGAGCCCGAACGTCTGCTCCATGAGGTACAGGTGGCCTGGCTTGCACACGCCTGAACCGCCTTGCCACAGATTCCCGCAGCCCACCCGTCACAGGCCTTCTGCATGAGGCTTGCCGGGACAGGAGCGCCTTCTCGCACGAGGTTTCATGACGCGCATCGAGAACACCCTCTACACCGGCCGTGCCAGCACCACGGGTACACGCGAGGGAGTGGCACGCAGCGACGATGGTCGGCTCGACATCCGGTTGACCCCGCCGGGTGCTCCCGGCAACGGCACCAACCCGGAGCAACTGCTGGCGGCAGCCTGGTCGGCCGACTTCCTGAGTTCGTTGCACCACGCCGCGAACGCGCGGCGGATCGACTGGCAGGCAGGTAGCTCGGTCCATGCCGAGATCGATCTGGTCCATGGCCCGCAGGGCTTTTTCCTGCGCGCCCGGCTCATCGTTTCATTGCCGGAACTGCCTGCCGAAGACGCATGGCATCTGATCGAGGCGGCCCAGCAGAACGGTGCTTATTCCAAGGCGATGCGCGGCAATGTCGAGGTGGCGATCAGCCTGGCCAGCCCCCCCGAATTGGGCAGGTAACGTCCTCCCGCTTGTCCTACAATGTGAAGGATTTCGCTCTTGACTCACCGGCTCGCAGCACCGGTGACGCGAAGCACCAGGGCCCACACATTGGACGCATCCCACGAGGCTTCCTCCCATCAGGTCGTGTTCGGCCCGTATTGCGTCGTCCCTGAACAACGCCTGCTGACCCGGCACGGCACGCCGGTGGAGATCGGTGGGCGGGCGCTGGATCTGCTGATCGCCCTGGCAACGCGGCCGGGCAAGGTGCTTTCCAAGCGCGAGCTGATGAAACAGGTCTGGCCCGACTCGGTGGTCGAGGAAGGGGCGTTGCGCTTCCACATGAACAGCCTGCGCCGGATTCTCGGTGACGGTGTGGATGGTGCCCGCTACATCGCCACCCAGGTCGGCGTCGGTTACGCCTTCGTCGGCATGGAAACGCCAGACAGCCCCGGTCCGGCGATTTCCGTCGCGTCGCCCATGCATGCAGGCAGCCTGCCACCACGACTGCAGCTGATCGGGCGCGATGCCGACATCCGGAACATCGTGGAGCGGCTGAGCGAACCCGGCCTGCTCACCATCGTCGGCCCCGGCGGCGTCGGCAAGACCAGCCTGTCGGTGGAAGTGGCCCATCAGTTGGCGGACAGCTACGAGCGGGCGTACTTCGCTGACCTGGCCCAGGTCGAGGCGTCCTCGCTGGTTCCCTCGGCGCTGGCCGGAGCCCTGGGCATCCCGTTGCAGACTGAAGACCCGGTGTTCGTGCTGCTGGCCCACCTGCAAGGGCGGCGTCTGTTGCTGGTGGTGGACAACTGCGAGCATCTGCTTGATGCCGTGCCGGGCCTGCTTGAACGGATCCGCGAGGTGGCGCCGCAATCCTGCCTGCTGGTTACCAGCCGCGAGCCCCTGCGATCGCATGACGAACAACTGCACTGGCTCGACCCACTGGCGTTTCCCGCGGAATCCGGCTCCTTGTCGACCGGGGAACTGCTGGCCTTTCCCGCAGTACAGTTGTTCGTGGAGAGGGCCTCGATCGGCAGCGATCCACTGCCGCTGGACGCACAGGCCATCCAACTGATCGCGGACATCTGCCGCCGGCTGGAGGGCATGGCGCTGCCGATCGAGCTGGCGGCGGGACGCGTCGCAACCCATGGCCTGCAGGCAACCCATGCCTCGCTTGGTGAACGTTTCTCGCTGGGCTGGGCGGGCCGTCGCACGGCGCTGCCGCGCCACCAGACACTGCGCGCCATGCTCGACTGGAGCTACGAGTTGCTGTCACCCACCGAGCAACTGGTGTTCGATCGCCTGGCGATCTTCGTGGGTCCTTTCTCGCAAGCCGCGGCCAGCTCGGTCGTGAGCGATGCGCAGGTCGACGCCGCCACCACTGCCGCCGCGCTGGACGCGCTGGCCTCCAAAGGGCTGGTCGCGCTTGACCGTTCCGAAGCCGTCTACGGCTACCGCATGCTGGAGATGACCCGCGCCTACGCCCGTGAACGACTGGCGCGGCACGGCGAGTCCGAGCAGCATGCGATCGCTTTCCGCCATGCCGCGTTCTATCTCGATCTGTTGCAAGGCCTGGGCAAGGAGCCCGAGGCGCTCTATGCCGGCATCGCGCAGTTGGGCAACCAGCAAGGCAATCTGCGCAGCGCGCTGGAATGGGGCTTCGGCCCGCTCGGTGACCCGGGGCTGGCGATCCCGCTGGTGGCGGCCAGTGTGCCGTGGTTCATGCATTTCCTGCTGCTGGTGGAATGCCGGGCTTGGTGCCTCCGCGCCACCGAGTTGCTTGAGTTGGGCTACTTCGGCAGCCCGGTCGAGATGGAGTTGCAGGCCGCATTGGGCCTGCTGCTGATGTTCACCCGCGGCAACAGCAACGCAGCGGAACAGGCCATGCTGCGGGCGCGCGAAGTCGCTGCGACACTGGGCGACCATGGCTCGCAGTTGCGCGTGCTCGGCCGCCTGCACATCTTCTACCTGCGAGTCGGCGACTACGCTTCTTCGCTGGCTTTGGCCGAAGAGGCGATCGAGGTGGCCGCGAAGATCGGCAAACCGGAGGCCATCGGCATGGCAGCCTCGATGGCCGGTCTCTCGTATCACCTGCTGGGCGACCAGCGACGGGCGCGGGAGGAGCTGGAAAAGGCATTGCGCCTCGGCGCACCGTCGAAGCGCTGCTACACCATCCACGACGGTTTCGATCATCGCAACCGCACCGGACAGACACTGGCACGCGCGCTGTGGCTGCTCGGTTATCCGGATCAGGCGCGGCATTGGGCCAGACACGTGGAGGCCGAGGCCGCCAGGTTGGAGCACCCGGTCACTTCGTGCGTTGCCATGGTCTGGACCC
>Ga0222419_100675_pt1 | contig 22022 bp, 19 predicted proteins | sample 1B20Ametagenome_FD_182474 | JGI IMG/M metagenome (GOLD analysis project Ga0222419, IMG submission 182474) | Enriched microbial communities from leaf-cutter ant dump, University of Wisconsin, Madison, United States - 1B20A (version 2) | ecosystem: Environmental > Terrestrial > Nest > Insects nest... | reverse complement strand
CGCCTACGTGAAGGAGCACTACCCGCAGTTCACGACCATCGAGATCGCCGAGACGGTCGAGGCGGCGGTGCGCGACTCCGACATCGTCTCCGAGGCGGTCACGGGCCTCGTCGGCTCGGAGAACTACCCGTACATCGACGGCGACTGGATCAAGCCGGGCGCCTTCCTCAGCCTCCCCGCCAACCTCCGCATGGACGAGGAGTACACGACCTCCGGCAAGGCCCGCCTGATCGCCGACGCCAAGAAGATCTACGAGGCGTGGGCCGAGGAGTACCCCTCCCCCTCGCACGAGACCGCCTTCGGCATGATCGGCCTCTACTGGCAGGACCTCATCGACGCGGGCGCGCTCGACGAGTCGCGCGTCGTGAACATCGGCGACGTCTTCGACGGCACGGCCGCCGGCCGGGAGTTCGACGAGCAGCCCGTGCTGTTCAGCGTCGGCGGCATGGGCGTGGAGGACGTCGCGTGGGCGAAGACGATCTACGAGAACGCGGTCGCGCAGGGCATCGGCACCACGCTGAAGCTCTGGGACGCCCCCGACCTGGTCTGATCCGTGAACGACATCGACAGGCGGGAGTCCGCCACCTACGCCGTCGTCGGCGCCGGTCTCAGCGGGGCCTCGGCGGCCTGGCGGCTGGCCCAGTCCGGCGCAGACGTGATCGTGCTCGAGCGGGACGTGCCGGCATCCGCCCTCGGCAGCTCCCACGGCTCGGCGCGGATCTTCCGCTACGGCTACCTCGATCCCTTCTACGCCGAGCTCGTCGTGCGGGCGCGGGGCTCGTGGGACGAGCTCGAGGCCGCGAGCGGCATGCAGCTGATCACCCCGAGCGGCTCGCTCGACTTCGGCGCGGTGCGCGACCCGGCAGGGCTCGCCGACGTGCTCCAGGCGGTCGGAGTCGAGCACGAGCTGCTCTCCCGAGCGGATGCCGGGACGCGCTGGTCGCGGCTGCGCTTCGACACCGAGGTGCTCTGGCATCCCGGCGCCGGGGTCATCGACGCGGAGGCCTCGGTGATCGCGATGCTCGATCTCGCCAGGGCGGCCGGCGCCCAGGTGCGCACGGGCTGGGAGGTCTCCTCGGTGCGGCACGGCTTCACCGGCTACGTGCTCACCTCCTCGACCGGCCGGACGGTGCACGCGGAGCAGGTGATCGTGGCGGCGGGTGGCTGGCTCCCCGCGCTGCTGGGCGACCTCGATCTGCCCGGGGGCTTCGCCGACGCCATGCCGCAGTTCGAGGTGCGTCAGGAGAACGCGTTCCACTTCCCGTACCGCGACGATTCCGATCGCGGCGAGCCGGCTCGGGGCGACGCAACCTCGTGGCCGACGTTCATCTACAAGGGCGAGGACATCCAGACCTACAGCCTGCCCGGCGGCCGGGACGCCGGCTTCCGCGGCCAGAAGATCGCCGAGTACAACGGCGGTCGGGCCATCCGCTCGGCCCGCGACCAGGACGGCGTCGTCGACCCGGTGAACCGCCGTCGGGTGACGGACTTCGTGGAGGGTTTCGCCCCCGGTCTGGAGCCCTCCCCGTACGCCGAGACCACGTGTCTGTTCACCAACGTGCCGCGCGACGACATGATCATCGATCGCGCCGCCGGAGTCACGATCCTCTCCCCGTGCTCGGGACAGGGGGCGAAGTTCGCGCCGCTGCTCGGAGAGCTCGTGCTCGACCTCGTCGCCGGCTCGGGGCGCGCCGCCGAGCGGTTCCGCGCGGTCGGTCAGCGCTTCGTGGGAGCACTGCGATGAGCGGCGGGATCGTGTCCGCCGACGCCAACGCCCTGCTCGATCAGATCGCGCACATCGGCCTCGACGCGGAGCGGGGCGGCTACACGCGCCCGGTGTTCTCCGCACCCGAGCTCGAGCTGCGCGCCTGGTTCGCGATGCGCGCGGCCGAGCGCGGCCTTGCCGTCGAGACCGACGGCAACGGCATCGTCTGGGCCTGGTGGGATGTCCCGGCGGGACGCCGGGACGTCATCGTCACCGGCTCGCACCTCGACTCGGTGCCGGGAGGCGGCAACTTCGACGGCCCCCTGGGGGTCGTCAGCGCTCTCGCCGCCGTTGATCTGCTCCGCGAACGCGGGGTGCGGCCGCAGCGGGCGCTCGCCGTGGCCGTGTTCCCCGAGGAGGAGGGATCGCGCTTCGGCATCGCCTGCCTCGGGTCGCGCCTGCTCGCGGGTCTCGTCGACCCGGGGCGGGTTCGGGGGCTGCGCGACGAGGGCGGCCTGACCTTCGCCGAGGCGGCGGCGGACGCCGGTCTGGACCCCGCGGGGATCGGCCCCGATCCCGCCCGCCTCGAGAGCATCGCCGCGTTCATCGAGCTGCACGTCGAGCAGGGCCGCGGTCTCGTCGACCTCGATCGGCCCGTCGCCCTCGCCGGCGCCATCATCGCCCACGGGCGCTGGCATGTGCGCATCGACGGGCGCGGAGACCACGCCGGCGCCACCCGCATGGCGGATCGGCAGGACCCGGTGGTGGTGGCCGCGGAGACCATCCGCGCGCTCCGCGCCCACACGCTCGTCGTCGACGACGCCCGCGGCACGGTCGGACGCATCAAGGTCACCCCGGGCGGCACCAACGTGATCGCGGCATCCGTGGACCTGTGGCTGGACGTGCGCCACCGCGACGAGGCCGCCGTGCGGCGCATCGTGAGCGAGGTCTCGGCGGCGACGCAGCGGGCGGCGGATGCCGAGGGCTGCACGGTCACGGTGACCGAGCAGTCCTTCTCGCCCACCGTCTCCTTCGACGCCGCGCTCCGCGAGCGGATGCAGGAGGTGCTGCCGGACGCCCCGGTCCTCGACACCGGCGCCGGGCACGACGCGGGAGTGCTCGCCGAGGTCATCCCCACCGGCATGCTGTTCGTCCGCAACCCGACCGGAGCCTCGCACACCCCCGCCGAGGCCGCCGGACCCGAGGACGTCACGGCCGGCGCCATCGCGCTGGCGGACGTCCTCGAATCCCTGCTCACCCGCCCTTCGACGAGCTCAGGGACCCAGGGCTGCCCTTCGACGAGCTCAGGGCCCCAGCACTGAGCTCAGACCCACCACCCGAAAGGAGAACGACTTGGACATCACCTCGCAGATCAACACGGGATGGATGCTCACAGCCACCGTCGCCGTCACCCTCATGCTGCCGGGGCTCGCCCTGTACTACGGCGGCCTGTCACGCACCAAGAACATCCTCAACACGATGATGATCGTGCTCGGCGGCTTCGCCGTCACCGCGGTCCTCTGGGTCCTGTACGGCTACGGCCTCACGCTCGGCGACTCGGTCGGCGGCGCCGGACTCATCGGCGACCCGAGCGGCCTGTTCGGCATCCAGTCCCTGCTCGGCGCCGAGACGCCGGAGGGCGCCGTCCCCGGCATCCTGATCGCCGTCTTCCAGCTGATCTTCGCCGGGCTCACCGTCGGGATCATCGGCGGCGCGGTCGAGGGGCGCATGAAGTTCTCGAGCTGGCTGATCTTCGCCGGGCTCTGGGCCACCCTCGTCTACTTCCCCGTCGCGCACTGGGTGTTCGCCTTCGACTCCGCCGACGGCGAGACCCGGGGCGGCTGGATCGCGAACGGCCTGCACGCGATCGACTTCGCCGGCGGCACCGCCGTGCACATGAACGCGGGTGTCGCCGCCCTCGTGCTCGCGCTGTTCCTCGGCCGGCGCCGGCACTTCCCGCACGTCGGCCGCCCCGGCAACCTGCCCATCGCGATCGTCGGCGGAGGGCTGCTGCTCGTCGGCTGGTACGGCTTCAACGGCGGCTCGTCCGGCGGCATCAACGACAGCGCCGGCGTCGCGGTGACCAACACGCTCATCGCGGCCTGCGCCGGTCTGCTCGGCTGGCTCGTGATCGAGCGGATCGTGCGCAAGGCGGCCACCTCGCTGGGCGCGATCTCGGGCGTGCTCGGCGGCCTCGTCGGCATCACCCCCGCCGCCAACTCCGTCTCCCCCGTCGGCGCGGTCGTCATCGGCCTGCTCTCCGGGGTCGTGGCGTTCGCCACCCTGGGGCTGAAGGAGCGCTTCGGCTACGACGACGCGCTGGACGCCGTCGCCATCCACATGTTCCCCGGCATCTTCGGCACGCTCGCCATCGGGTTCCTCGCCGACCCCGCCTCCCCCGCCGGGGCTCGCGGCCTGTTCTTCGGCGGCGACCTGAGCCTGCTCGGCACCCAGGCCCTCGCGATCGTCTCGGTGTTCGCGTACACCGCCGTCGTCACCGCGCTCATCTCCTGGGCGCTCAAGAAGACGATCGGCCTGCGCGTCGGCGACGGCATCGAGACCATGGGACTGGACACCACCCTGCACGCCGAGACCGCCTACGACCTGGACGACGTGCGCTCCTGAGCGCCGCACCGAGAGAGGACACATCATGAAGCTCATCACCGCCGTCGTGCAGCCCAGCGCTCTGGAGCCGGTCAAGACCGCGCTCGCCGAGATCGGGGTCACCGGCATGACGATCCTCGACGCGAAGGGCCACGGCAGCCAGATCGGCAAGGTCGAGGTCTACCGCTCGCAGCGGGTGAAGGTCGACTTCCTGCCGAAGATCCAGATCGAGACGATCGTCGCCGACGAAGAGCTCGACGCGGCTCTCCAGGCGATCCAGGAGGCTGCTCGCACCGGCGCCATCGGAGACGGCAAGATCTGGGTCACCGACGTGCTGCAGGTCATCCGGGTGCGCACCGGAGAGACCGGGCCGACCGCGATCCGCTGAGGAGGGGACGAAGTGACGCGCCGCACCCGCGCCGACCTCGGGGTCGTCCGACCGTCGGACGTCCCTCCCGAACGATGGGCCAACGGCCTCGGGGTCACGCGGGTGCTGGCCGCCCGTCCGGCATGGCGGATCAGCCTCGCCGAGATCGAGGGGCGGATGCCGTTCTCGCCGTTCCTCGGGGCGGACCGCGTGCTCATCCCGCTGACGGCTCCCGGGGTCCGTCTCGAGGTCGACGGCGTCGAACGGCTCGTGGGCCCGCACTCGGGTCTCGCCTTCCGCGGCGAGGACCGGGTGATCGCCGAGACCGGGGGGCGTCGCATCTCGGTCGTGAACTTCATGGCGCGCCGGTCGAGCGGACGGATGCGATGGGAGATCCGTCCCGTGCTCGGGCGGATCGACGCGGATGCCGATGCCGTCGTCGTCCTGTCGGGTCAGGTCTCCAGCGGCGACGAGATCCTCCCGCCCGGCACGGTGCTCGGGGCGAAGAACGCGGTGCGGGCCGTCGCGGGACCGGACGCGGTCATCGCACGGCTGCGGCTGCTCGCGCACTGAGCCGGCAGCCGCAGGCCCCGGCATCCGTGCTCCTCCGCGCCGGCGCCGCCGGGACGTGCCAGGCTGGGATCGTGCGCCCGACCCCGCGGCGCCCGACGGAGGAGGAGACAGGATGCTCGACATCGACGACAGCGTGAGGCTCGGGAACTCCGGACTGCGGATCTCCCCCGTGGTCGTGGGCTGCATGAGCTTCGGAGTGCCCGACCGGGGTGCGCACGGGTGGTCGCTCGACGAGGAGGCCAGCCGCCCGCTCATCCGCCGGGCGCTCGAGCTCGGGATCACGACCTTCGACACCGCGGACGTCTACTCCGACGGCACGAGCGAGGAGATCGTCGGACGTGCGCTCGCCGACTTCGCCCGCCGCGACGAGATCGTGATCGCCACCAAGGTGCACGGTCGCATGGGGCCGGGCGCGAATCAGGCGGGGCTCAGCCGCGCGCACATCCTGTCGGGCATCGACGCGAGCCTCCGCCGCCTCGGCACCGATCACGTCGACCTGTACCAGATCCACCGCTGGGATCCGCAGACGCCGATCGAGGAGACCATGCAGGCGCTGCACGACGTCGTGCGCTCCGGCAAGGCCCGCTACATCGGCGCCTCGTCGATGTGGGCCTGGCAGTTCGCGAAGGCGCAGCACGTCGCCGTGCAGAACGGCTGGACGCCGTTCGTGTCGATGCAGGACCAGTACAACCTGCTGCAGCGCGAGGAGGAGCGGGAGATGCATCCGTTCTGCCTCGACTCGGGCGTGGGCGTGCTGCCCTGGTCGCCGCTCGCCCGCGGCCGGCTCACGCGGGACTGGGACGTGACCACGGCCCGCACCGAGACCGACGCGTTCGGCGCGACGCTGTACCACCGCGAGGAGGACGCGAACCGTGCGATCGTCGAGGCGGTGGCCCGCGTGGCCGCTGCGCGCGGCGTCTCCCGCGCGCAGGTCGCGCTCGCCTGGGTCGCGCAGCAGTCCGCCGTGACCGCTCCGATCGTCGGAGCCACCCGTGCCGCGCACCTCGACGACGCGGTCGCCGCGATCGGCATCCGTCTGGAGCCCGAGGAGCTCGACGCGCTGGAGAGCGCCTACACGCCGAGGGAGCCGGAGGGCTTCTGAGCCCCGGCATCCGCCGGCCGGGCAGGCCGTCGGCATCCGCTCGTCCTCGCCGCTCAGTCGCGCATGCGCCCGAGCAGCCACACGAAGTAGGGCGCGCCGACCAGGGCGATCATCAGCCCGGCCGGCAGCTGCGACGGGGCGATCAGCGTGCGCCCCAGGGTGTCGGCGACGAGCACCAGCAGTCCGCCGAGGACCATCGCGACCGGGATGACCCGGCCGTGCCGCGCTCCCACGAGCGTGCGGGCGAGGTGCGGGGCGACGAGACCCACGAAGCCGACCGTGCCGATCGCCACCACGGCCACGGCGGCGAGCACGGCCGCCACGGCGAGCACGCCCAGCCGTGTGCGCTCCAGCGGGACCCCGAGGAGGCGCGGGGTGTCCTCGTCGACGGCGAGCAGGTCGAGCTGGCGGCGCATGCCCCACAGCAGCGGCACGGCGAGCAGCAGCACGATGGCGACGGGGATCACGTCGGGAAGGGACCGCCCGTAGGTCGTCCCGGACAGCCAGGTGAGGATGCGCGGCGTCTTCCACGGGTCCGAGCGCAGCAGCAGGAAGGTGGTCACGGCGCTGATCGCGTAGCCGCAGCCGATGCCGACGAGCACGAACCGGTCGGGCAACATCCCTCCGCGCCAGGCCAGCAGCGTGATCAGGGCGAAGGTCAGCAGCCCGGCGGCGATCGCCATCGCGATGATCGCCGGCCGCCCGCCGCCGCCGAAGCCGGTGGTGACGACGATCACCGCACCGAGGCCCGCGCCCGCCGTGATGCCGAGCAGCCCGGGCTCCGCGAGCGGGTTGCGCACGGTCCCCTGCACGGTGACCCCCGCGAGGGCGAGAGCGGCCCCGGCGAGCACCGCGGCCGCGATGCGGGGCCACCGCTCGTCGAGGGCGCGCGCGACGAGGTCGGGCGCCGCACGCTGCAGCCAGAGGACGATGTCGCCGGTCTGCAGCCACAGGCTGCCGGCGAGCAGGCCGATCACGACGGCCGCGGCGAGCAGCGCGGCGGACACCGCTGTCACCGCGACGAACCGCCGGCGGGTGCGCAGCGTCGAGCGCACCGCCCTGATCGCACGTGCCGCACCGGCGTCGCGCATCCGCAGTGCGAGCACGACGATCACCAGGCCGCCGAGCAGAGCGGTCGGGATGCCGGTGGGGATCGACGTCGCACCCTCCGCGCCGAGGATGGCGCGCAGCGCGGCGTCGGCGAGCAGGATCAGCAGGGCGCCGAGCAGCCCGGATGCCGGCACGAGGAAGACGTGGCGGCGCAGCGCGGGGACGCGATGCGCGAGGAGACGGGCGAGCACGGGCGCCCCGAGCCCGACGAAGGCGATGGGTCCCGCGAGCGTCACCGAGACGCTCGTGAGCAGCACGGCGCAGAGCACGGCGGCCGACCGGGTCGACCGCACCGGCACGCCGAGCGAGGACGCCGTGTCCTCGCCGAGACCGAGGACGTCGAGCCGGCGGGAGAGCAGGAGGGCCGCGAGCAGCACCGCGACGATCAGGGGCGCCGCCCGCAGCGACGCGTCGAGGTTCAGCTGCGCGAGCGAGCCGCTGCCCCAGGCGAACAGTCCGGTGGTGTTCTCCTTGAAGAGGATCAGGAGCATCGCCGTGCCGGAGTCCAGCGCCATGGCGATCGCGGAACCGGCGAGGATGAGCCGCGTGGTCGTGGTGCCGGCGGCGCGGCCGGTGAGGGCGAGCACGAGCGCCGCGGCGAGCAGGCCGCCGACGAAGGCGACTCCGCTGGAGGCCCACAGCGGCACCGACAGTCCGAAGGCGGCGACGGCGGTGAGCGAGAAGTAGGCGCCGGCCGTGACGGCGAGCGTGTCGGGCGAGGCGAGGCTGTTGCGCGTGATCGACTGCAGCAGGGCCCCGGCCGTGCCCAGGGCGAAGCCCACCGCGATGCCGGCGAGCAGGCGGGGGAGCCGTGATCCCGTGAAGATGTCGTCGGCCGTGACGCCGCCCACGCTGACCTCCTCGCCGAGGAGGGCGCGCAGCAGGTCGGCGCCGCCGATGCCCGAGGTGCCCTGGGTGAGGTGCCACAGGCCGACCACCACGACGCACGCCGCGAGCGCGACGAGCAGGCCGATGCCCGCGCCGGTCCCGCGGCGCGCACCGGCGTCGCCGGCGCCGCTGTCGGGCTGCCGGCCGGCGACGTGCGTCGTGGTGGGTGAGCTCACTTGCCTGCGATCACGTCGACGAAGGCGTCGATGGCCTGCTCGCCGGAGCGCGGACCTCCGGCGCCCCAGACTCCGGGCGGGAACTCGAAGGCGCGTCCCTCCTTGACGGCGGGCAGCGAGGTCCAGATGGAGCTCTTCTCCAGCTCGGTGACGTAGCTGTCGGCGGTCCCGTCGTTCGAGTAGATGAGATTGGCCTCGCCGACCGCGGTCAGACCCTCGATGTCGGTCTGGCCGAGACCGTAGGCGGGGTCGACGCCGCCGCTGCCGTAGGAGTCGTTGATCTCGTCGGTCCAGGCTCCGGTGAGGCCCAGCTGCTCCCCGAGCTCGGTGAACAGCGCGCCCTTGCCGTACGGGCGGATGACGACGTTGCCGCCCTCGATCCAGCCGTCGAAGAAGACGAAGTCGGTGGTGGCGAGGTCGGCGTCGGCGACCTCGGTCTTGGCGTCGGCGAGGTGCTGGTCGAACTCCTCGAGCACCTGGTCTGCGCGCTCGGTGCGGCCGGTGGCCTCGCCGATCATCGAGAACACCTTCTTCATGTTCGCGATCTGGCCCGATCCGTCGGCGCCGATCGTCGCGAGCACCGGCACGTCGCGCTCCTCGAGCTTCTGGAGCAGCTCGTCGTCGGCGCTGTACGCCTCGATGACGATGAGGTCGGGGTCGAGGCCGTAGAGGGTGTCGAGGTCGGGCTCGCCGCGCTCGCCGACGTCGGTCACGCTGTCGGGCAGCGTCTCGGCGCTCACATAGGTGGCGTAGTCGACGGTCGACGCGGCGCCCACCGGCGTCACGCACAGGGTGAGGAGGTCCTCGGTCTGCTGCCACTCGAGCACGACCACGCGCTCGGCGGGCTTGTCGAGCTCGACGGTGCGGCCGAGGCTGTCGGTGAGCGAGACCGGGTCGGTCGAGGTGGTCGTGGTGTCGTCGATGCAGCTCTGCGAGAGCTCGGCGTCGGCGGTGCCCTCGCCTCCGGCGGAGACGTCGGTGGTGCCGCAGGCGGTCAGCGTGAGCGCGGCGATGCCGGCCATGGCGATCGCCGTGATGCGCGATGCGCGGGTCATGGTGTGTCCTCTCGAGAACGGTCGGTGGGAAGGGGGACGGATGCTGCGGCGTCGTGCAGCCGCGGCGTGTGGCGGCTGATCGGGTCGATGCGCAGGCGCTTCGTGACCGGGTCGACGCTGACGTCGACGCGCAGGCGGTAGGCGGCGCCGATGTTCTCGGCGGTGAGGACGTCGAGCGGCGTCCCCGCGGCGAGCACGCCGCCCGCGGCCATCAGGAGCACGTGGTCGGCGACCCGTGCGGCGTGGTCGAGGTCGTGCAGCACGACGCCGACCGCGACCCCGTGGACGTCGGCGAGATCGCGGATCAGGTCGAGGGTCTCGACCTGATAGCGCAGGTCGAGGTGGTTGGTGGGCTCGTCGAGCAGGACGACGCCGGTCTGCTGGGCCAGGCAGGCGGCCAGCCACACGCGCTGCAGCTCGCCGCCGGAGAGCTCGCCGGCGGCGCGGTCCGCCATCGAGAGCACGCCCGTGGCCTCCAGTGCGTGCTCGACGGCCGCACGGTCGTCGTTGCTCATGCCGGCGAACCGGCGGCGGTAGGGGTGACGTCCGAACGCGACGACCTCGCGGACGCTGAGTCCCTGCGGCGCCGAGCGCGACTGCGTGAACAGCGTCACCCGCTGGGCGAACTCGCGGGCGCTGAGCGCGGAGGCGGGCTGCGCCGGAGCATCCGCCCCTTCCCCTCCCCCGAGGACGACCCGGCCGTCGCCGAGCGGGTGCAGGCGCGCGAGGCCGCGCAGCAGCGTCGACTTGCCCGAGCCGTTGGGGCCGACGAGCGCCGTCACGCGTCCGGGCAGCAGCTCGATCGAGACGCCGTCGACCACGGTGCGGCGGCCGAAGCCCAGGACCAGGTCGTCGCCGGCGAGCCGGGAGGCGGTGCGGGGACCGTCGGTGGTTCGCCCGTGGTCCTTCGGGGCCGGGGCGCGGCGATCGGCGTTCATGGGGGTGTCCTGCGTCGGAGGGAGGGAGCGCAGGGGTCCTCCGCTGCGGGGGCGGGACGCGGATGCTCGGGAGGGCTCGCGGTTTAGGGTTACCTTGCCTTATCAGGCTAGGTCGAAGAGTTCCCGTCTGCAATCGACGCTCAGCGACAGCGAATACGGCGTTCCGGACATCTCAGTGCACGCCGCGGGTCGCCGCATCCGCCAGGTAGGCCCCGGGCGTCGTGCCCATCACGCGTTTGAACGAGGCGATGAAGGTGCTCGTCTGCGCGTAGCCCATCCGCTCCGACACCTCCTGCACGGCCAGACCCTCGGTGAGCAGGGCCAGGGCGTGATGCACGCGCCGCACCTGCCGCCACTGCATGAACGACAGCCCGGTGTGCGCGCGGAACAGCCGGGTCACGGTGCGCTCGCTGACCCCGAGCGCGGCCGCCCAGTCGCCGAGGCTCCGATCGTCGGCCGGGTCGTCGAGCAGAGCCGACACGATCGTGCTCACGTGCTCGGCCTGCGGGACCTGCAGGCTGAGCTGCCTCTCGGCCGGCGCCAGGACGTCGAATACGACGGACTCGGCGCGCGAGCGGGCCTCTGCGGAGAGGTCGTCGCGCTCCAGGTGGGTGAGCAGCGCCGTCAGGATCGGCGTGATCTCGACCGCCACCGTCGCGGAGAAGTCCATGGCGCCGTCGGGCGAGCGGTCCGGATCGAACAGCGCGTCGGACAGCGTGGCGCGGGCGGTCGTGCGCCCGGAGTGCACGACGCCGGCCGGGATCCACAGGCCGTGCCCCTCGGGGACGGTCACGAGCGCGTCGTCGAGGTGCACCGTCATGGTGCCGCCGCGCACCCACACCAGCTCGTGCAGCGGATGGGTGTGCGGCTCGAACTCGAACGGCACCGGGAGGTAGGCGCTCTCCGCGTGGATCGCGAACGGCGCCGGCACGGACTCGGGAGCCTGCGTGCGCTCGAGGACGACCGTGTTGTGCTCGCGCTGCCACGCACCGCGGCCGGGTGCGGGCGCGGCCGATGACTCCATGCGGAGAAGTCTACGGACGGGCCCCGCGGCCGCCCAGGCGCGCGCTCATCGCCTGACGGGGTCGGCGGCGCCGGAGAGGAAGCGCTCCAGATCGCGCAGCGTGGGTGCGGCCTCCCAGTCGCCGGGGACCAGACACGCCATGGCACCGCAGGCGTTCGCCCGGCGCAGCGTCTCGGCCGCGTCGAGTCCGTCGAGCAGGCCGCTGAGGTAGCCGGCCACGAACGCGTCGCCTGCGCCCACCGTGTCGATCGGCTCGATGCGGAACCCGTCCGCCTCCACGACGTCGTCGGCCGTGACCGAGGCCGCGCCGCCGGGGCCGAGCTTGACGACGGTCGTCGCGCAGCCGGCATCCCGCAGTCGCGCGGCGGACCCGGCCGGGGTCGCGTCCGGATGGAGGATCGCGAACTCCTCCTCGCCGCCGAACACGATGTCGGCGCGCTCGGCGATCTTCCGCAGGATCGGGCCGGCGACGTCGGGGCCGGCGAGCGTCGAGCGGTGGTTCACGTCGAAGGACACGAGGATGCCGGCGGCGCGCGCCCGATCGATCGCGGCGTGCACGGTCGCCGCCGCCGACTCGGAGAGCAGCGGGGTGATGCCGGTGACGTGCAGCAGCGCGGCCGACTCGACCCAGCCGTCCGGCAGGTCGGCCGGGCGCAGCCGAGACCCGGCGGAGCCCGCACGGTAGTAGTGCACGGCCGTGGACGCCGCCGAGGGGCGCTCCTTCACCATGAGGCCCGTCGCGGCCTCGGTGTCGACCACGGCGCGCACGTCGACCGCCTCGCCGCGGATCTCGCGGACGATGCGCTCGCCGAGGGAGTCGTCGCCGACGCGGCCCAGCCACGAGGCGGCGACGCCGAGGCGGGAGAGCCCGATCGCGACGTTGCTCTCCGCCCCGCCGATGCCGAGCGCGAGGGCGTGCGCGTGCTTCAGGGAGCCGATCTCGGCCGACCGCACGAGCGCCATGGTCTCACCCAGGGTGACGACCGCAGGGGCGGACGAGCCGGTCACCGGGCGCAGACCTCGACGAACGCCGCAGCGCGGTCGCGCAGGGCGCCGAGGTCGCCGCCCGCGAACGCGTCCCCCAGCAGCGGCCCGCCGACGCTCACGGCCACCGCGCCGGCCGCGAGCCAGCCCGCAGCCCCCGCGAGGTCCACGCCGCCGGAGGGCACCGCCCGGATGCCGGGGAACGGCCCGCGCAGGTCCTTGAGGTATCCGGGACCCACCTGGCCGGCGGGGAACACCTTGACCGCCGACGCTCCGGCCGACCACGACGCGAACAGCTCGGTGGGCGTGAGCCCGCCCGGGACGATCGGCACGCCGGCATCCCGCGCCTGCGTCACGAACGAGCGATCGGTGATCGGGGTCACGATGTACGCGGCCCCGGCGGCGATCGCCCCCGTGAGCTCCTCGGAGTCCGTGACCGTGCCGACCCCGAGGTCGAGCGCGTCGCCGAAGCGCTCGACCAGCCGGGGGAGGTGCGCGAGCGTGCCGGAGGTCGTGAGCGTCAGCTCGACGCTGCGGATGCCGGCATCGGCGAGCGCGTCGAGCACGGCGTCGTAGTCCGCGGCGCGCTGCGCGCGGGCGACGACGACGAGACGGGACTCGAGCGTGCGGACCGGGAGCGCGATCCGCGAGAGCTCACCAGTCATGCACGGTCCCGTCGAGAAGGCGGTTCACCGGCAGGTACGCCTTGGTGTACTCGTGACCCGCAGCGGCCTCCTCGTCGAGCTCGACGCCCAGGCCCGGGGTCTCGCCCGGGTGCAGGAAGCCCCGGTCGAACGTGAACGAGGTCTGGAACACCTCGAGCGTCTGCTCGTTGTGCGGCATGTACTCCTGGATGCCGAAGTTGTGGATCGCGAGATCCAGGTGCAGCGCCGCGGCCATGCCCACAGGGGAGATGTCGGTGGGCCCGTGGATGCCGGACTTGATGCCGTAGACCGCGGCGAAGTCGAGGAGCTTCTTCATGGCCGTGATGCCGCCGGTGTGCGTGACCGCCGAGCGCACGTAGTCGATCAGGCGCTCGGTGATGAGCGTCTGGTAGTCGAACACGGAGTTGAAGACCTCGCCGATCGCGAGCGGCGTCGTGGAGTGCTGACGCACCAGGCGCAGCGCGGTCTGATCCTCGCCGGGGGTGCAGTCCTCGAGCCAGAACAGGTCGTAGGGCTCGATCTCCTTCGCGAACCGCGCGGCCTCGATCGGCGACATCCGGTGGTGGCCGTCGTGCAGGATGCGCAGGCCGGCGCCGAAGTCCTCGCGGATCCTCGCGAAGACGCCGGGCATGTGGTTGAGGTAGTTGCGGGTGTCCCAGGTCTCCTCGCTGGGGCGGGCGCCGGAGCGCTTGGCGGGCTCGTAGTCGTAGCGCACGCCGGGGCCGGAGGAGGAGACGCCGTAGATCTGGCCGAGACCCGGCACGCCGGTCTGCACGCGCACGGCCGTGTAGCCGAGCTCCTCGTAGCCGGCGATCGCGTTCTTCAACGCCTCGTAGTCGGTGCCGGAGGCGTGCGCGTACACACGGACGCCTTCGCGGCTCGCGCCGCCGAGCAGCTGGTACAGCGGCATCCCGGCCTTCTTGGCCTTGATGTCCCACAGCGCCATGTCGACCGCGGCGATCGCGGCCATGGTCACGGGGCCGCGGCGCCAGTACGGTCCGCGGTAGAGGTACTGCCAGGTGTCCTCGATGCGGTCCTCGTCGCGGCCGACGAGAGTCGAGGCGACGTGGTCGGAGAGGTAGGAGGCGACGGCGAGCTCGCGCCCGTTCAGGGTCGCATCCCCCCAGCCGACGACGCCGTCGGAGGTCGTGATCTTGAGGGTGACGAAGTTGCGTCCGGGGCTGGTGATGATGACGTCGACGAGCTCGATGGCCATGTCGTTCCTCTTCGGTGGGAGCGGGGGCGGCCGTGCCGGGCGCGGCCGCCCCCTGGATGGGTGTGCGTCAGGCCCGCGTCACATCGCGGGGCGCGGGTCGGTGAGATCGCGTCCGGTCCACTCCGGCGCCCAGATGGCGGCGACGAGGGCGGAGGCGGTGAAGATGCCCATGAGCACCATGACGGGCACGATGCTGCCGGTCGCCGCGGACACCCATGCGGCGGCGACGATCGGGCCGACGCCGGTCGCGATGATCGCCGCGACCTCGCGCACCACGGCCGTGAGCGTGTAGCGGTTGCGGGCGCCGAAGATCTCCGGGATCGAGATGTTCTCCATCGAGGCCAGGCCGAGGACGGAGATGTTGTGGATCAGCGCGTAGCCGACGAAGATCCAGGCGACCTCCTTGGTGTTGATCATCAGCAGGGTGGGCACGATGAGCACGAGCGACAGCGCGGACATCACGATGTACATCCGCCGGCGGCCGAACCGGTCGCCGAGGAGGCCGACGAGCGGGATGGTGAGGAAGCCGATCAGCGAGGAGACGATGACCACCTCGGGCCCGACCTCCTTCGAGATGGCGAGGGTGATCGTGATGAACGAGATCAGGTAGGTCTGCACGAGGCCCGAGTTGCCCGCCTGCCCGAAACGCAGGAGGAACGACACGATGGTGGCCTTGACGGGCTTGCGGTGCAGCGACTCCAGGGTGCGGATGTCGTTGGTCTCGGTCGCGAGCTTCACCATCTCCTCGCGGGAGAGCGCCTTGCCGTCGACGACGTCGGCGCGCTCCTCGAAGACGGGGCTCTCCTTGAGGTTGAAGCGCACCCACAGCGCGAACAGCATGATCACGGCGCTGCCGATGAACGGGATGCGCCAGCCCCACTCGATGACATCGCTCTCGAGCATCACGGCGAGCAGGATCGCCCAGATCGCCGAGGCGAACAGCGTGCCGCAGTTCGTGCCGAGGGCGACCAGCGAGGCGATGATGCCGCGGCGATTGCTGGGGGCGTACTCGGAGAGCATGACCCCGGCACCGGAGATCTCCGCGCCGGCGCCGAAGCCCTGGGCGAGGCGCAGCAGCACCAGCAGGATCGGGGCGAGGATGCCGACCTGCTCGTAGGTCGGCAGGAATCCGATCAGAGTGGTCGCAGCGCCCATGAGCAGGATCGTGTAGAACAGCACCTTGCGGCGGCCGACGCGGTCGCCGATCCGGGCGAAGACGAAGGCGCCGACCGGGCGGGCGATGTAGCCGACGCCGTAGGTCGCCATCGCCAGGACGACGGCCATGCCGGGGTCTTCGCCGGCGAAGAACAGCTGGCTGAACACCAGGGCTGCGGCCAGCGAGTACAGCTGGAAGTCCATGAACTCCAGTGCGGTGCCGAGCCAGCCGGAGACGGCGGCGCGGATCAGGTCGCCCACCGAGCGGGTGGCGGAGGGCGGGGCGGGGGAGTCCACGCCGGGGGCGGGGGAACTGCTCATCGGAGTACTCCTTCGTAGTGATGTGCGCGGAGGCGGGGTCAGAGGGACAGCAGGACCTTCGCCGAGGCCGACGAGTCCCTGGCGAGGGCGAAGGCGCGGACGGCGTCGGAGGCGGGCACGACGTGGGAGATCACGGCGTCGAGGGCGTCGGACTCGGCGAGCATCGCGACCGCGTCGTCGATCTCCGTCGAGAAGCGGAAGGCGCCGCGCAGGGTCAGCTCCTTGGCGAGCATCGGGGCGAGGTTCACGCCGATCTCGGCGTTCGGGAGCATCCCGACCTGCACGACGGTGCCGGTGCGGCGAGCGGCCCGCACGGCCTGTGTGAGGGCGACGCCCACCCCCGAGCATTCGAAGACGACGTCGTAGGATTCGTCGTCGATCGCGTCGCGTCCGACCAGGGCGGTCTCGGCGGCGCCGAGGGCGGTGGCGCGTTCCAGGGGCTCGGGGCGCACGTCGGCCGCCCCCACCGCGGCGGCGCCGGCGCGCAGCGCCGCCGCGACCACGAGCAGGCCGATGGGGCCGGCTCCGACGACGAGAGCGCGTCGGCCGGAGAGGCCGCCCGCGAGGCCGACCGCGTGCAGAGCGACCGCGAGGGGCTCGGCGAGAGCCGCCCGCTGGACGGGGAGCCCCGGGGGGAGGACGCGGATCATGCCCTCCTCGACGATCAGGAGCTCGGAGGCGCCGCCCTGGCGGTGCGGGACGGTGGCGGCGCTGCCGAAGTAGTCTCCGCCCGGCCGGAGGTGCGGGTGAGCCTCGAGGCCGGAGACCGCGGCGCCGTAGCGGGCGGGGTGCACGGTGACCGGGGTGCCGGGTGCGAGGCGGCCCGAGGGGTCGAGGTCGACCACCCCGGAGAGCTCGTGACCGGGAGTCAGCGGCTCCCTGATCGTGTACTCGCCGTTGGCCCCGTGGAAGTAGTAGTGCAGGTCGGAGCCGCAGATGCCGACGAACCCGATGCGCAGACGCACCTCGCCTTCTCCGGGCTCCGCCGTCTCGTGCTCTTCCCAGCGGATGTCTTCCTTGCCGTGGATGACGAGAGCCTTCATGGCCGTCTCTCCTTCGTGGTGGGGGTCGGATGCGGGGGTGTTCACGGCCGGCTCCCGGCGGGAGCGGTCGATGCGGCGACCGCGTCGGCGATCGCCGCGTCGACGCCGTGTCGGCGGATGGTGTCGACGAGCTCTCCGACGCGGGCGACGAACGGGTCCTGTCCGGCGAGCTCCTCGCCGAACAGCCGCAGTCCGGAGACGGCCCTGCGGGCGAGCTCGATCCCGTCACGGGAGGAGGCGGCGATGGCCGCGAGGCGCTCGCGTGCGCCGTCGGTCATGGCGGCCGCGTGGGGACCGGGGTCGAATCCGGGCAGGGGCGCCAGGCAGCTGAGGTAGGCGGCGACGGTCAGGGCGATCAGGTGGGGCGTCTCCCCGCGCCGGATCGCGAGCATCGCGGGCTCGGGGATCCTCTGGCGCAGCTTCACCGATCCGTCGGTGCCGACCTGGCTCGTGCGGTGGCCGAGAGCGCTGTTGCCCCACCGCGCGAAGAGCTCGTCCTGGTAGGCGTCGACGTCGACGCCGGTGGGGACCTCGATCGATGGCGTGTACTCGGCTGCCAGCACTGCGCGGGCTGCGGAGGCGACGGCGTCCTGAACGATCGCCTCGGGGATCGTGGCGGCGCCGCGCAGGGCGCCGAGGTAGGCGATCAGCGAGTGCGTGCCGTTCAGCAGGCGCACCTTCAGCTGCTCGTAGCGGGCCACCTCCGAGGTGACGACGGCGCCGCCGGCCTCCCAGTCGGGGCGTCCTCCGGGGAAGCGGTCCTCGATCGCCCACATCGTGAAGGGCTCGGCCGGCACGGGGATCTCGTCGGTCGCGCCGAGGATCGCATCGACGGATCGGCGCATCGCGGCCGTGGTCGCGGGGACGATGCGATCCACCATGCTCGACGGGAAGGCGACGGCCGCGTCGAGGTACGACAGCGTCTCCGCTCCCTCGGATCCGGGCAGGGCCTGGAGGAACTCGCGGACGAGCTTCTCGGTGTGGCGGCCGTTGGCGGCGAGGTTGTCGCAGCTGAGGATCGCGATCGGGGCGCCGTCGACGGCGCGCGACTGCAGGCCGCGGGCGAGCTGTCCGATGGTCGATCGGGGAGCGCCTCCGCTCAGGTCCGCGTGGACGAGAGGGTCGTCGAGGTCGAGGTGCTGGGTCGCCGCCGAGTAGCTGTAGCCGTTCTCGGTGACCGTGAGGGTGACCACGCGGATGCTCGGATCGGCGATGCCGGCCACGACCCGCTCCGGCGCCGTGGCGGCGACGAAGGCGTCGACGTGCGTGTTCGGGATGCTCACGGCGGTCCCGGCCGGTGAGATCGTCGCCACGGAGTACAGCATGTCCTGCGCGTGCAGCGCATCGACGACCGCGGACGAGCGCGATGCGACGCCCACGATGCCCCAGTCGCCGCCCGAGCGGTCGAGCGCGGCACGGGTGTACACGGCCTGGTGCGCGCGGTGGAAGCTGCCGAGGCCGAGGTGCAGGATGCCCGCACGCTCCGGTGCTCGTCCGACGGCGACGGAGCCCGTCTCCGTGCGTCCCAGTCGCGGCGCTTCGATGCTCACGCGGATCCTCCCTCTCGGTCCGGCGCACCGCGGAGGGTGATCGCCGATGATCTTCGTGAAACCCAGCATGAATGATTTGTACAAACTTGTCAACCTGTTTCACAAAATGATGCACGATCATAGGAGGACGAGCAGAGGAGGGCGACCGTGGCAGCGACCCTGACGGACGTGGCCAAGCGCGCAGGCGTGTCGATCGCGACGGCGTCGCGCGCCTTCGGCGAGCCGGAGCGGCTCGCGCAGGGCACGCTCGAACGAGTCCTGGAGGCGGCGGCGGTCCTCGGCTACGTGGCCACGCAGACGACGACCGCGACCCGCACGATCGGCGTCGTCGTCCCCGACGTCGCCAACCCGGTCTACGCCATGCTGCTCAAGGCCATCCAGGGCCAGGCGTGGCACGGCCGTCATCGGACGGTGCTCTTCGACGCCGACGAGGACGTCCGTCGCGAGCGCGAGCAGATCGAGCAGGCCCGCCGGCTCGACGGCATCCTGCTCTGCTCGCCCCGGCTGCCGGACGCCGAGGTGCTCTCGCTCGCCGGGAGCACCCCGCACGTGGTCGTCAACCGGCAGATCGACGGGGCGCCGTGCGTCGTGATGGACACCGAGCACGGCCCGACCCAGGCCGTCGAGCATCTCGCTGCCCTGGGGCACACGCATGTGGCGTACGCGTCCGGTCCCCGCGGATCCTGGGCAGACGTGCGCAGAGCCGACACGATCGCCCGCGCCTGCGAGCGTCACGGCATCCGTCTCACCGCGCTCAGCCACCACGCCGCATCGATCCAGGGCGGGCGCGCCGCCGCCGCGTTGACCGCGGCGAGCGGAGCCACCGCGGTCATCGCCTACAACGACCTCGTCGCGCTGGGTCTCGAGGCGGGCATGTCGGAGCTCGGGCGTTCCTGCCCCGACGACATCAGCATCGTCGGCATCGACGACATCGACCTCGCCGGCGCCGTCACCCCCGGGCTGACCACCGTGCGGATGCCGATCGAGCGCTGCGGCGCGCTCGCGGTCGACCTGCTGCTGCAGGCGATCTCGGGAGCGGCCATCGGCGAGGTCGCCACGCTGTCCTCGCAGCTGATCGTCCGGGCGTCCACGGCCGCACCGCGGCCCTGACGTCGGACCGGGTGCTCAGCCGAGGATCTGATCGCGCCGGAACAGGACCAGGTCGCGCACGACGTCATCGGGCAGCGGGTTCTCGAGCGTGAACCGGATCGTGCCGGTGCTCAGATCGAAGCCGTCGAGCCGGGGGCGCACCGCCGCCACGGCATCCGCGCTGAACGGATAGATGCCGAGGTGCGTCTTCGCCCGCATCACCGAGAGCAGCGCCTTGCCCTTCAGCCGGAGGGCGGGCATGCCGTACCCTCTCCCCTGCTCGGCGTCGGGCACGGCATCCGTCGCGATCCGGTAGACCCGCGCGATCGCGGCGCGATCGTCGTCGGCGAGGGTCGCGAGGTAGTCGTCGACGGTCCCCATCTACTCCCCCGAGCTCTTCTTGAACTGGCGCTCCCAGTCCCGCAGCTCGCTGCGGCCGATGAGCGAGTCCAGGGACACCTGGAACAGCAGCCCCTTGCGGGCGTTCACCTGCTTGATGTTGTCGACGATCTGGGTGGTGACGGCGCCCAGCGCCTCGCGCACCTCGCCGATGCGCTCGTCGGGATCGTCCCACAGGTCGGGCCGGGTGAGCAGGTCGAGCAGGTAGTCGCGGTCGAGGGCTGCGACCAGCCGCGCGAGCTTGTCGGAGTACTCGGCCTCGGCGATCGTGCTCTGGTCCTCGCCGGCCTTGGCGTCGAGGCGGATGAACAGCTGCTCGACGTGCGAGGCGAGGGCGTCGATGCTCGCGGCGGTCTCCGCCGCGATCGCGTTGCCCGGCACGCCCGCGTAGAACGGGGCGAGCTCGCGCAGCCGGGTCACCCGCAGGCGGATGCCGGGCGGCACCGGGTCGGTGCTCGCGCCGGTCGCGGACTTCTTGCGCTTGCGGCGCGTAAGCAGTCCGATCGCCGTTCCCGCGGCTGCGATCAGGACCACCCCGCCGACGATCACCGGCATCAGCAGGTCGGCGCCGCCGGTGTCCCCTCCACCTCCGCCACCGCCCGCCGGGATCTCGGCCGAGATGTCCTGCACGGTCTCGATGAGGCCCTGCTGGAGGTCCGACGCGGCCGTGGCATCATGCGCGTTCGCGATCGCCAGCGCGTCGTCGACCACCGACGAGTCCGCCATGAGGTCGGAGCCGATCGCCACGATCACGGTGTGCTGCGACGCCGCGTCGGTGAGCTTGTCGAGCGCGTATCCGTCGTAGGGCAGCACCTTGCCCGCCTCCGCGGGGAGGACGACGACCAGCACGTCGTCCGGAATCGTCCCCTGAAGCGCCTGCTCCAGTGCCGCGTGGCCGGACACCGTGTCGTCGACGTACACGTTCGTCGTCTGTATGCCGTCGAGGGCATCCTCGAGCCACGGGTTGTTCGACACGGAGAACGGCAGCATCACGGCCTCAGAAGTTGTTGATCACGGAGGCGAAGACGAGGTCGATGCGCTCGGCGTTCGAGGCGTCGAACAGCTGACCGCCCGTGGCGTCGGCGATCCGCTGCAGGGCCGAGGTGTCGGCGCCCTCTCCATACGCGATCGGGAATATGCGGACGGGGGCGTCGCTCCCGCCCTCCTTCGTGCTCTTGCCGATCTTCGCGATCAGCGAGTCGAGAGAGGTCGCCGAATCGGTGTCCTCGCCGTCCGAGAGGACCACGATCGCGTTGATGCGGCCGGGCTCCGCCCGCTCGCTCATGGCCTCGTACGCGGTGAGGATCGCGTCGTACAGCGGGGTGCCGTTGCGCTGGGCGTAGTGCAGATCCTCGAGCGAGGAGTCGAGCTTCTCGCCGTCGGATCCGAGCGCGGTGACGTCGCGGAGAACCTGTATGCCGTCACCGGCATCCGAGGAGATGCCGGTGGTGAACGCCCACACGCCGACCTCGTCCGTGGAGCGGAAGTGGTCGAGGGTGGTCTGCGCGCCCTGGATCGCGCCGTCGAGCCGCGAGCGCCCGTCGCCGATCGGGTCGTCCATCGACCCGGAGATGTCGATCAGCTCGAGCACCGACGATGGCTTGCGCACCTGCGTCCACTGGTCGATCGCCGTCGAGATCACGTCGACCTCGGGCTTGGGCAGCGTCACCGCCGGCTGCGCGGGATCGACGCCGTAGTTCGCCGTGAAGAGGTCCCCGAGCGGGACCGACTCGTCGAGCGGGCGGAACCCGTACTCGGGCAGGATCCGCTGCGCGGCCTCCGTCTGCAGGAAGGCGGCGAACGCCTCGCCCGCCGTGCGCTGCTCTGCCGTCACCCAGTTCGCGCCGAGCACGGTCACCGGGTTGTCCGACCACATCGACCCGCCCTCGGGGTACACCGCGACGAGCTTCGTCTTCGGCGGGGTGAGGGTCTCGCCGGGCTGGACGGTGTGCGAGTCGGGGTTGCCCTGGTTGTAGTTGAGCAGCGAGGTCTCCTCGAGCGCGACCGCCGAGACGTAGGCCGAGCCGTTCGAGCCGTTCTGGGTCTCGTCGTACAGCG
>Ga0222419_100672_pt1 | contig 22113 bp, 17 predicted proteins | sample 1B20Ametagenome_FD_182474 | JGI IMG/M metagenome (GOLD analysis project Ga0222419, IMG submission 182474) | Enriched microbial communities from leaf-cutter ant dump, University of Wisconsin, Madison, United States - 1B20A (version 2) | ecosystem: Environmental > Terrestrial > Nest > Insects nest... | reverse complement strand
GCATCTCCGTTGACCATCGAGAGGCCGACGCGGAGCGTCGTAGAGGATGTACCCGCAGCGCAATCAAACCATGTGAGTGTCCTGTTTGAAGTATTCAGCATCACATGTATGGCGCAGGTTCGCCTTAAGACATCTCGCTTGGGACGGATTCTTTCGGAATTGACAGCCTATCGCGAGCGCAAGGCACATCGAATCCAGTCTGAACCTGATGAAGCCTATGGACTCCGCGTATCGAGGGCCGCTGCAGCCTTCCTTTGTGCCCGGCCGTACGTTCCCGTCAACACCTGTTGCCTGGTTGATTCGATCGCCATGGTCAAATTCCTCGCCAAGCACGAAATAGCAGCAAACCTCGTCTTTGGGATATCTGGCGCTCCATTTTCCGCGCACTGCTGGGTACAGATCGGCCCACTGGTGCTAAACGACACGGTGGGCAATACCCACGCCCACACACCGATAAGGATAGTGTGATGAGCACGTGCTACCTCGCGCTGATCAACGGGGATGGCGACTGGAGCGAGTCCTCCCCGGTCGAGATGGAGTCGAAGCTTCGGGACATCGGCTTGCATCCCTGCCTGTCCTCAACCTCGTTCCGGCTGTTCGTGACAAGAGATACACCCATCCTGTCATTACCAGGAGTAGGAACTATCCTCGGGAATATGTTTTTTCGGGATGGGACGCCCATCGCCTACGCCGAGCAGCTTCTTGCCTTCGCCGATCCGGCACAGATTCGCAAGTACATCGTCGAGAATTGCTGGGGGCCATATCTTCTGTTGCAGCCGGAAGTCGAAGGCCGCGGAATCGTCGTTCTGAGAAATCCCTCGGCGTCTGGCGATATTCCTTGCCTCTATTCGATCCGAGACGGCACGGGATTCATCACCTCCGACATTTCATTACCCGAGCGGCTCGGGATCTACCGTCGAAAAATAGACTGGAATGTCATATCCCATCGTCTTTTGTATCCGCAATTGAAGAGCGCCCGGACAGCACTCTACGATATCCAGGAACTCTTACCAGGCTGCATCCTTCAGCTGGAACGGTCCAAAATCGCAACACACACAGCGTGGTCCCCCTGGAGTTTCGTTTCACCCGGATCCCGCCACTCCAATCCCAAAGAAGCGGCAGCTGAAGTCCGCTACGCCGTGTCGTCTGCCGTACAGGCCCTAGCCAACATGGGCCAAGCGATCCTTCTGGAACTTTCGGGTGGCCTCGACTCATCGATCATAGGTGCATGCCTACAAAATTCGAACGCACGTGTGGTCTGCACCACCTTGGTGACCACGGTGCCTGGCGCCGATGAACGTCATTACGCGACACAAATCGCGCATCAGCTGGGCGTTGAACTCCGGGCAGCCACCCTTCGCCTTGATGAGGCACGGTTCGATTTCCCGGTTCCGCCGCAGTGCACCATGCCGCGGATCGGCACGATTCAACATGCGGTGGATGAGGTCATGCTTGCCGCTGGGCAGCGAGAGAATGTCGACAGCTTCTTCTCGGGCGGCGGAGGAGACACCGTATTCAGCTACCTGGAAACAGCAGCACCCGCCGCGGATGCATTCCGCGAGCGCGGAGCGATGGCGTGTCTCGCTGCCGCTCGGAACTTGGCTACGTTGCACGGGTGCACATTCTGGAAAGCGGGTCAGCTGACCATCCGGAAGCTACGGCGACCACCACCCATGACCCGTGCTCCCGACCGCTTCCTCCTGGCGGAAAACGTCACTGATATGCCACCGGACATTCATCCCTGGAACGAACCTCCGGTGGATGCACTGCCTGGTGACCGCGAGAGAATACGTGGCCTCGCTACTTGCCAAGCATATCGAGACAGTTTGGCCCGGGGCGTCGATCGAGAAATGCATATGCCGCTGCTGTCCCAGCCGGTAATGGAGGCATGCCTCAGAGCCCCAAGCTGGATGTGGATCTCTGAAGGCCAGAACCGTGCCATCGCTCGAAAAGCTTTCGCAGATACATTGCCCGTCGACATCCTCAAGCGGCGGAGCAAAGGCACCTTCATGGGCTATCTCGGTGCCGTTTACAGGCGCAACCGGGAGCAGATGCGCGATTATCTGGTCAATGGGCAACTGCAGGCACAAGGTCTGCTCGATGCGGATGCTATCCGATGCCTCATGGCAAACGACCTTCCGCCTCGCGGTCATCCATTCATCAGGATTTTCGATCTGTGCATGATCGATAACTGGGCTCGCCGCCAGTCCTGACCTTCCGCCCTGCTCCCGCTACTCCCATCGCAACGCTGGAGCGTTTTTTCATCGATCGCCAAAGCTCATACTGCTCGCGCTTTTCCAGGTTCGGGTCTTCGACTCCCTGCAGCCAGAAACGAAACCAATCCAGATTGCGCTCGTACACCGCCAGCTTGTGCCTTGGCTGAAATTTCTGATGTGGCTCGTTCGGGAAAACATACATGTCCGCCAAACCACAGCGCATCAACGGAATGGCGTAATCCAGCGAGTGGATGTACTCCTGCTCCGGAAGCTGCAGCAGTATCGGCGCGTGGATTTTGTCGAGATTGAACACTGGCGATATTTTCCGCCATCGATCCGCTGTCTCGTCAGGAGCAGCGAGCTGCCAGCCCATCTGCAGCCGCGCATAGAATGCGTCGCCGAAGTTGCTAAGCAGCAGGTAGTACAGCGGCGACAGATCGAGCGAACTCACAGCAGCGGCAAACAGCACCCGAGAATGCATCACGGTCCACATGGTGACCTCGGCGCCGAAGCTGAGCCCGCCCATGCCGACTCGCGTGGGATCGACCTGCCCCGTCGAAACCAGCAGCTTGACCGCGCTTTCGACAGCGGAACGGCCTTCCTCGTATCTTGCGATAGCGTCCTCCTTTGGGGGCGCAAGATTGATGCACAACGCGGCGATGCCGTTCTCTGCGAATGATGCGAAAGGTAGCTCGTCGCCAAGCCCGCCGCGTACAAAGCCCCTGCACAAGTAGTAGTTGACCAACAGTGGCGCGGGCTTGCCTCCTGACTGTTGCGCCGGGTAGTACTGCCCGGTGAACTCCCGACCTTTCGCGTCTTTCCAGCGCAACATGCGTACCCGCACCGCTGCCATGTCCTGCGTCAGCGCCAGGTTGGGGTCGAAGAGCATTTGGCGTGCGCCCGTATCGATGTCGATGCGTTCGAGATGTGGCGGTCGATCCACCTCCGCGATTACGCAGACCAAAAGCGCGTGTGATGCAGCACAATCGCTGGAGTGCAAACGTACGCCTCCATTCAACATTCCCTTTGAGCGAACGACCAGCCGGACGTCACCCGTCCTGACGTTCCATCGATACATCGATTGCGCATACCCCTCATGCAGATCGCTCACGGTATAAAGTACGTCGTCCGAATCGGGCCTCCACTGGACAGCACTTATCTTGTCGCCAGTGCAAGCTTGCGCCTGGCACTTCGCCGATAGCCGTGCCTTTCTGTCCTCAAGCATCGACAGTTCGACGCCAGGCTTACCCCTCAACCGGTTACGCTTGCCCGTTCGCGTGAGAAGAGCGATCCGGCCACTGGAGGTGTCTTGCGCCAACTTCCAAGCGTCGACCCCGGGTATCTCAATGTCGGACACCGTCAACGCCCCTCGCGGAATATCTCGCGGTGAAACGTCCCGCAACTTGCTGGTGACAAGATCCATCGCCTTCCAGCGATCCGGCACATCCCCTAACCGCGGATAGCGTATGACTTCGCTATCTCTCAGGCGCTGCGTCGCCAAGCGCCCATCGATAAAACCCGAGCGGAACAGCCCCTGACCGAGTGGCACCGTCCGATCAATCCGGATCCCCCGGTCGTATTCCGCTTGTTCTGCATCGGCAATTTTCTCGCGTGTAGCGCCCACGCTATAAACAAGCTCCCGGCCGTCTGCCCTCAGCTCGAACCGCTGGACGTTCGCGGCGTCGTGCGTCATTTGCTCGGCACCGGAACCATCAGTCGCTGCCCGCCATACGTCGATTCTTCCGTCCAGCAACGCACGGTAGTAGATCCATCGGCCATCGGCCGACCAGACCGCGGGGGTTCGCACCGAGAGCCCGGTTTGATCGCGCAACGGAGTACCGCCGTCGGCAATGCGAATCGGCGCTGCTCCATCCAGACCTTGTACGTACCACTCCGAGCGGTAAGTGTTTTGAGCCACAGAAGCTCGCTCGATCCGGAAAGCGACACGCCCACCGTCAGGGGACATCGTGACGCCATTGAAGTCGGCAACCTCCACGAGCCTATGCGGCGCGATGGCGTATGCCGGCCCGGTGCATATGCATGCCATCCACAGGATTACAGCCAGCAGGATGTGCCTTCTCGTGCACGAAGCCACAAAGGGTATTGGTCCTCCACTGTGGCAGCAGAAGCCCACACTGCCCACTCGCAGCATCGGACCCGCCATCACCATTGCCTCGATACGGAGAAATGAAGGTACCGACCAATCGCCGAATAATTTGTGGCGTCGTACGGCGGCACCAGATAGGGCGTGACCACCGAGGTGTCGTGCAAAGGCGGCGGCCGGTTGAATACGTTCTCTATGGACAGTGCGACTGTCCAGCCAAGCAAAGCGCTGTCCTTCGACGTTGGGGCATAGCGCACCGTCGTGTCGAACGTCGTAAACGACGCGGTCTTCTGATTGGCCGCGACGTTCTTCACACCGTCCTTGTAGTTCGCGAAGGCTGAGGCCACAACCCCTCCAAGACTCCAGACCGCGCCCAGCCTGCCCGCCAGCCTCGGTGGGTTGAAGAGCGTACCCGCCAGATCGAACTCAGCGCCGGACACCTGTTGAGTACTTTGAAGCCAGCTGGATGACCCGCGCAGGACAAGTCTCCCACCGCCCGTATCGAACCCGTAGGATCCAGAAAGGTCGAGACCGTGGATCTTTTGACGGGCCACATTGGTGTTGTACGCGCGGACAATCGCCACGACGTTCTTCGGGTCGTAGGGCACACCAATGTAGTTCAGCAAAGCACCGTCGCCGATCGCCGCCGTCTGCTCGTCAGCGCTCGGCGCGTAGTCCACGAACTCAGCGAAAGCCGGATTTGTCAGCGCCTGCGAGGTCGGCGACACCGGCGCCACCACCCTGTCCAGATAGTCAATGTCGAACCAAGTCAGCTCGACCTCCAGGTCCGGGATCGCTGCCGGATGCACAGCCAATGACGCGGTCCACGTGCGGGCGCGTTCGGGCTCAAGATCGGGATTGCCACCATCGACGAGGAGTACGGTCGCTTGCGGTGGATAGTCATCCCCGCCATACGCCGTTGCATAGTTGAACGCCGTCACCCGCTTCCGATAGCGCTGGAACAAAGTAGGCGCCTTGAAAGACCGCCCCCAAGACGCCTTCAGCGTGACATCAGTTCCCGGGCTGTAGGTCACGCCCAGTTTCGGCGTGAGAACGCTGCCGAAGCTAGCGTAGTCCTCGTGACGTGCCGCAGCAGTCAGTTCCAGCCGCTGGCCGCCGGCTGACGCCTCTCCTCCGAACACAGGAAGCTGCAACTCCGCATAGGCGAAGCGGGTAGCTTCTCCACCCTGGATCGACGTGGCATGCGCCATCTTGTCGTACTGCGAAAAATCACTCTTTCGCCGGCCGACACCCACCGCGAGCCGCGCATCACCGGCCGGCAACGCGAACAGAGGGCCCTCGGCGCCCGCCTCGTAGCTGCGACCCTCGTTGCAGTAGCACAGTCGAGTCTCCTGGAGCACAGCGCCGGTATCGAAGCGTTCCACTGACTGTGTGTGATAAAGACGATTCTTCGACCGAGTCGCATCAACCGATAGCATCCAGTCGCCCGGCATGAAGAATTCGACCCGTGGCGATATCAAGGTGGTAATGGCATCGGGCGTGGCTCGGACATACACGCTGCTCTGGTTATCCTGGGCGCCATACGCCTGGGTTCGCTCGGTCCTGAACGCGTCCAGATACAGCTCGGCATTGGCGCCGAGCGCCTGATGGAAACTGAGCAGACCACTATGCAGATCACTGGCCGGATAGAGCGTGTACGGTTCGCGCAGGAAACGGGTATATGTGCGCTGTCGCGCATAGATCGGATCAGCGGATACGACCTTGTAGGTCGCGAGCAATCCACCGCTGGACCAGCGATGTCCCGCGGTCGCTGTGTATTCCCTCGTGGACAATCCGCCATCTGTCGCCGTGCCGTAGCCAGCCTCCACGGCGCCCCCTTCAAAATCCTGCTTGAGAATCACGTTGCCGACGCCACCCACCGCGTCAGATCCATAGATCGCCGAAGAGCCATCCGGGACGATCTCGATCCTCTCCACCGCCTCCACCGGAATGGCACTTATGTCGACGGCCTGCGATATGCCGTCGTAGGCCATGCGGCGCCCATTGAGCAGGGTCAACGTCGCATCCGCCCCCAAGCCACGTAGGTTCAGCGCGGACCCGCCGCTGAGGTTCGTGTTCTGTACGCCCGCGCCGGAAATGGTAAAGGGAATAACCCCGGGATTCTGTCCTCCGGAAAAATTCTGCGGCACGCTGCGGATGACTTCGCCGAGGTCGGCAAAGCCTTCCTTCTGGATTTGCTCGCTGCCGATCGTGATGACGGGTGAAGGTGTGGCGCCACCGCGGATGCGGGAGCCGGTGACGGTGACGGACTGCAGATCGGTGGTTGCGGGTGGCGAGGCGGTGCCTTTCGACTTTTTCGACTGCGCTTTGGCGGGCGCCCTACCCTGCCCTGACGCGTCCTTCGTGGAGTCCTGGGCCATGGCCCACTCGCCACTGCCGGTGGCAGCCATGAGCAATGCGATGGAAATGGCTTTGCATATCGTATGTGTCTTCATCCGTTGCTCCCCTTGGTTTTGTTCTTCCCGCAGCACGCAATCCGCCCTACCCCGGATTGGCGAACCCCTCAAACGCACCCACTGCATGGCCGGCAACAGCCAACTCGAGGCAACTTCATCGCCACGACTAATGTCGTATATATACAGTAGATGTATAATCTGTAGATTGCAAGGCAGTAGAGGTCAAGACTTGGCCCATGCCCACAGAGTCCTTGCCCTCACTTCCGAAAGGCAGCCGCGCCTACATCGCGACGAACGTTCGCCGGTATCGCAAAGCCATGGGCCTAAGCCAGGAGAAACTCGGAGAGTTGGCGGAACTGCATCGCACCTACGTGTCGCAGCTCGAGCGCCGTAAGGCCAACATTTCGATCGACAGCCTTGAACGAATCGCTCTTATCTTGGGCGTGGATACCGCGCAACTGCTTCGCCCCCCTGAGGAGGAGACTTAGCAGCGGTAGGTGGCCGCTACTTGGTGCATCGGAGTTGAGCCCTCTAGGGCGATGGCATTCGCATACACATGTGGTGCGATCGCCCCGAAAAGCCTGTCCAGCCCATGCCAAATACATAATAAAAGCAGTAGATCAATACTCTGTAGAACGTTAGGCGGTAGATGGTCAGGCTAAGGCATGCCTTCGAAGACCTCGTCCCGATCCCTACCAAAAGCACGCGCTCGCGCTGCCGCAAACATTCGTCGCCTACGCACGACTCAGGGGTTGAGCCAAGAGCAACTGGCTGAGGCAGCACAGTTCCACCGCACATATGTCTCGCAACTCGAACGCAGCGTTACCAACATCTCCATCGACGGCCTTGAGCGATTGGCTCAAGCTCTGAAAGTGGACATCGTCGAGCTGCTGCAGATGCCTGATTAAGGCGCTAAAAGGAACTCATCTCTGCCGATCCATCCGGCAAAGTGAAGAACTACCTACCCCAGTCATTGCAAGCGCCTACAGAATACCGATCCAGCCGCCGATATCCGCGTCGGCCAAACTGCGCGAACGTGGTGGCCATGGACGAGCATATCGACATGGACAGCCCCCTCTGCCGTGCCTACTAGTGCGGTAACTTCAGTTGCAGCGATGAAAAACTGGCAGCAGCCGTCCGCCTCATGGACAGCACAGTGGTTGGCATTGTCGGTTCATATCTGGCCACACGTCGATCTGAATCCTGTGACGTCGATCAGTTCAACGTGCCATGGATCGATATCAGATAAGTGACGAAGAACATCTAACGTGGGAGGCACGCACTACCGAGTGAACCAGCTGCGTGTACCGAGTGAATGTCAGTGCACCTGGCGCTCACATGGCACTATGCTGAGCACAGCAGTACACAGTGGGGAGTAGACGAAAGTGACAACGCGAATGTCCTTAAAAACTCTACAGGCAATTGCAACAATTTTTGCCACGGTTGCCACACCAATTATAATTGCCTACTTTGGGTGGCGCATTCAGATGGAATCAACAACGCAGGGGATTAAAAAAGATTACGTTCAAATGTCGATAAGCATATTGAGGGATGGCTCAAAAGATGATCAGCTAAGGAAGTGGGCGGTAAGTGTTATTGATGCCAACTCGCCCATAAAGTTCAATGCTTCGCTGAAAGATAATTTAGAGCAAGGCAAAACATTCATTCCCGCGCGCTTTGTCATGCCACCTGCCGCGCTCATGGAGCCTCCCAGGCCTCTAAAAAGCATTACGAAAAGACCTATAACGGTCAAGGACCTGATCGAGAACGACATAGAGAATGACGAAATCGCCAAAGATAATGCGATACAACTGTGGCATCTGCAGCAAGTATTAAAAGTGTATAGCGACACTTATTCAGGAAAGACAGCAAGAACCCCGCCACCAATCCCCGATTACATTATGAACTCGGGCATGCGCGGCACGGGGCACGAATCAAGCCCGGCGCACGCAGGAAGCTCGATCGAAAAAAGTAAGTCACGGCGCTGAACTTACGGGATATTGCGGATGAAAAAACAGGGAATGCTGAACATTACACGCGTGTGTGGGGTAAATTGGGATGCTGAAGCCACCGCACAACACCGCCACAGCGCCCTACACGGGCCTTGCTGCCACATGGGCTATCCTTCCTAATACTCCATAAATGCCTCGAGGCCGTCGAACGGGTCTGCTAGTTTGCGCCGGCAGACGAATATCCCGAGCACGCGAACTCCAGGGAATCGCTCAAGGATTTTCTGTCGCGCCGCTAGAAAATGAGTACCCGTCGTGAGCATGTCATCGACGAGAGCCACGGTATGAGGCGCTGACGTACAAAGTCCCTCGTCAATTCGGTAGGCCGCAAGCAACTCTTCGCGCGTGACGCGCTCGTCGCTTTCATGCGATTTCCTAGTCGAATACTCTTGATAGAGCATTTCCCTAACGTCGGGTGTGCCGCCCGAATGACGTTTGAACGCCAAAAGGACGTCACTCATGCGGCCATCGTATGAGGCGTCGGCTTTCACCACTGACGGCGGAATTGGGACGAATGTCGCGGAGTTACGGAAATTGGCTCCAATAACGTTGGCCAGCGCTCTGCCAACTTTGTCAATCGCCGCTACCTTGTAGTACCAGCGCCCGGAGGGCGGATCTGTACGGAACTCGACACCGTGCTTCAGGTTCGTAATTAACTGATTTGCAGGGCTGTGTTGGAACCCTTTGCCGGAGCTGTATTCCGCGAAATACCAGACTTCGTCTTCATTGCCTAGGTAATAGTGATCGCCAACAGTTAGCTGGTCAATTTTTGAGAGCTTGTTCAGCACTTCCTAGCACTCTCGCAATATCACTGTAATCCTTCACTCTGATGGCCCCAAGCTGTTCATACTTGTGTGGCCACTTAATGGAGGTGTTGTTAAAGCAGCTTTCGAGAATAAAGAGTTGCCGACCCTGCTTTAATGCGGCCCTGGCTTGAATCAGCGTTCCCGACGTATCGCTGGCCTCAACAATTACGGTAGCCTTAGTTATAGCCGCCATTGTGATGTTGCGTTCAGGGAAGAATAGGCGATTACCTGCCGGCCCCTGCTGCGTGTAACGCCAAACGGGAACCTGACTTAGCAGCAGAAATTCATTTTCAATCTGCGCCTGCAGAGACGAATTTTCCTTCGGGTAGTTAAATCCGATAGGTGTTCCTACGACAGCGATTGTATTGCCACCTGATGCAATTGCAGCGGTATGCGCGGCGGTATCAATTCCGCTCGCCAACCCTGAAACGATGGCGTAGCCATCTTGAACGAGCATGGCTGCAAGCTTTTGCGCACGACGAACGCCCTCCTCACTGGGCTTGCGCGTACCCACAATTGCCACGGAAGGCGCGTAGATCAGATCCCAAAAACCACGGTAGTACAACAGCTCGACAGGATGATCCGCATCAAGCAACTTCTGGGGGTAACTTGAGTCCGTTCGCACATGAACGCCAAAATCATCGACCCCGCGAGACTTCAATAGGTCGTAGACACGGTTGGCAAACGAGTCCGTCTCGTCCGATGTCACGAACGAAGACAGCGCCGTGTCTCGCGATTCTCTAACGAGGTCTGCAAGCGATTTGAAGCTGGTCTTTTGGCGCGCCCACAACGCTTCATAGGCACCCATCTCAACGAACGGGGACACGGCGTCAATGGATGAATCAGGGGCCAGTAATTGTGACTGCATAGTTGTTTCCGAGATGGGCGCTGGCGCTGGTTGAGCGACAACGGCTTCACCGTGCAACTTATTGCCACAGTAACAGTTCGTAACCCGACACAGTACCGCTGATGTTGCCATGTGACTGGGTGAAAGTCTTGCAACAAGTTGTCGCAGCACATGCGACACCCTGACGACCGCCAAGTTCATCGTCTTCCTCAAGCGGCTCATGGTCCATCGCGATACCCCTGTCTCCCTCCTCGTCGATGGTCGCCCCTGCTACCTACGCGCGTAGTGCAAACCGGAGCTGCAAGGCTTCAGGCGCTCCCTTCTTGCCGTCGTCTGGACGCAACGCCTCAGCCTCGATCTGCGCCAGAACCTGCAGAATCACTTTGTTGCCTTCGATCACATCACACGGTTACGTTTAACGTCGTATCGCGGACACGCGTGTATCTGGAAGCTTCCACACATGGAAGTTCAGGACACATGCAAACGTGGCTGACAAGGGATCGGTCTCCGTCTACAGCCGCCGGCTGCGTGAGGCGTGCGAAGCCCACGACATCTCACAACGCACCTTGGGTATCAAGGCCGGCTTGGACGAATTCGTCGCCAGCACGCGTGTCAACCGTTACGAAACGGGTGTACATCAGCCTGATCTGCACACGCTGCAACGCCTTGCAGCGGCCCTCAAGCTACCGGTGGCCTACTTCTATGCCGAAGACGACGAACTTGCGCAGCTGATTGCAGATTTCAAAGGGCGAAGCAAGGGCAAGCGCTGATCGGAAGCTGCCAAGTAAACGAACGGCGTGTCTACCCCCATTTGCTCAAGGCCGCCTCGACCAGCGGCTGGCCCACCCGGGCGTCGCCTCGATGGCTGCGGCCGTGTCCGGGGAAAAAGGTGTCAGGAACAATTCGGAATGGTCAACAAGACGACCGCAGGAGCATTCAAATTGCCCCTGAGATGGCCTGGGGTTGACGGACACCTTTGATCGGCGTCAAGCGCGAAGTATGAGTGCGCCGCAACGGTGATGCGCTCCCCGACATGAGCGTAACTGGATACCTGTTGCAAAACGCGCTTAATTAGCCACGTCCCCTTTATTAGCCATTAGCGATCCGGTCCCCAGCGAACTCAAGCAAACAGGTCGAACTGGTCGTCGTCCCGGTGCCCCACATCTTCTCGCCTGCCTTCAGAGTGCCGCCCCTCCGCTTTGGCCTGAGCTGCTAGTGAGTAGCCCTCTGCGAAAATGCGCAACATTTCGTTACGCTCGGCGGGCGAAAGCTCCGAGACGGTGCTTGCGTCCAGAACAGTTAACTGACGCCCCGCACCGGCATGGTGCTCGCTACAAATTACGAGCGAGAGAAACGCCTCGTCATAATCCGGATCTTGTCTAAAAACATCGCGCAGCATTGAGACAAATAGTTCAAGTCTGCTCTTATTGAAATGATTGGCTTTCCAAAAAACAAACCAAGGGAGATGCGCTCGACCGTCTTTATAGTAAGCCAAGGGCGGGTTAACCAATGTCCGTAGGTCTCTTCCGATGGAATAGTTCCGAGGAACTACTTCGGTTACTACGCTAGCCGCAGCCCGATCACCATAGCTTCTCAGCAATGGCAGTATTTCCAAATAATTCTTTCTCGCTATAGCCGGCCGAACAGCCTGGGCCGCCGCATGAATTTGTTCATACGGTGAACTGCGGCTAACAAGGTCAAACGTCAGCTTGTGCAAATTTCCGTAGCTAAACGGCGGACTGCTTTCTGCAAGCTGCAACAGCCTTTTCGCAACTTGAGCGGGTTCAGGCGACCAAATGCCCGCAGCATGCTGAATCGATGGAACTCTCACCTTGCCCATTTCCCGCCTCTACTGTATCGAGAAACTCCGGGAACACTTGGAATAAAAACTCACGATTAACTTGTTGTCAATCAGCATACCTGGATTGATAGGTGACGAATGATTCCAGACATTATCCCAAGGACCGCCAACCACATGGCTAAGTTCTACTAAATCGCCCGCACTAATCTGACTATAAAAGTCCACCACACGAGGAAGGAAACCGGCCACATCAGCATCGAATCGATAATCCGCAACAACTCTCTGACCTGTCTCTGGGTCAACGCGCAGGGCTCGCCCGTCAATTGGCTGTTTGTCGAAGTGTTTGAACTCACGATAAACATGCTGCAATACCGGACCGAATGGCCAAGCCTCAAAGTCCTGTTTTATGAGGGGACGGTTAAGTTCTATCAGAGTCCACACATGGCAAAAATAGATGATTTTCTGTAAAGCCAAATTTGTCAGCGGCCGCTTCTTTTCCGCACAGAGATCTAGGATGTAGTTCGCAACAGCTCTTCCATCGTAAGTCATGTATCCCCCTAGACTAAGCATCCTCTAGCCGCACTTCGAATACCCACAATTCAAACAAGTCTGGCAGTTGTCCATCAGCACCAGCGCCTTGGTGTTGCACTTGTCGCACATCATCGAGCCCGGCGGAAAGGTGAGTGTCTCAGATGCCGCCGCTTCGATGGCCGCATCCGGTGTTGCGATTACGTCAGTGTTTTTTTTTGCGTCCAACGCCTCGTATGCCGCCCGCTTCTCCGCAATCAACTGCCGCGTCGCCGCATCCATCTCCGGATCGTGGATCAGCCCGATGTTCTTCATGTGCTGCTCGACCACCGAACCGATCTCGGCGACGATGCTGGGCATGTAGACGCCGCCGGCCTTGAAGTAGCCGCCACGGGGGTCGAAGACGGCTTTCAGCTCTTCGACGATGAAAGTGACGTCACCACCCTTGCGGAACACGGCGGAAAGGATGCGGGTGAGCGCCACGATCCACTGGAAGTGGTCCATGTTCTTCGAGTTGATGAAGATCTCGAAGGGGCGGCGCTGTTCGTACTTGGTGCCGGCGTTGAGCACGATGTCATTGATGGTGACGTACAACGCGTGCTCGAACAGCGGCGACTTGATCTTGAAGGTGGAGCCGACCAGCGTCTCGGGACGCTCCACGCTTTCGTGCATCTGGATCACTTCGGCCGTGGGCGCGTCTTTCGACGTGGCGGCGGCAACTGGGGCGGCAACCTTGTCTTCGGGTTTGACCACGTTGTAGCCCGTGATCTTCTTGTTGATCTTGATTGCCATGGTGTTCGCTTCTTTGAATGTTGATGCCGGAGTGGACACGGCTGCAATGCGTGGATCATCCGGCCCGGCATGACGCCGGGCCGGACAGGGTGTCACTTACTTCCTTTTCGCAGCGGCCTTCTTGACGGCAGGCTTGCGCGCTGCGGTCTTGACGCTCGCCTTCTTGCTGGCAGTGGACCTCTTGGCCGTCTTGGCGACGGCCTTTTTGCTGACGGACTTCTTGACGGCCGCCTTCTTCGGTGCGGCCTTCTTGCTGGCCGTCTTTTTGCTGCTGACCTTCTTTACGGCCTTGGCGGCGGTCTTCTTCACCACCTTGGCGACTTTCTTCACCGCTTTTCCGGTGGCGACCTTCTTCGCCGCCACCTTGCGCGCCACTTTCTTCACGGCCTTCTTGGCCGCAGCCTTTCTGGCAACAACTTTCTTCGCAGCGGCCTTCTTGGTTGTAGCTTTCTTCGACGCAACCTTCTTGGCAGCGGCTTTCTTCGGCGCAGCCTTCTTGGCGGCGGCCTTCTTCGGCGCAACCTTCTTGGCGGCGGCCTTCTTCGGTGCAGCCTTCTTGGCAACAGCCTTCTTCACCGCAGCTTTCTTCGACGCGGCCTTCTTTTTCGCTGCCGGCTTCTTCTTCGCCACCGCGGCCGCGACCGGAACTTCCGGCAGCACCGGCAAGGTGACGGGAGCCGCCTCGGCAGTGGCCGGAACTTCGCTGCTGTTCACTTCAACTTCGTTATCGATGGACATGTGTGTGCTCCCCTCCGATGGACCGCTTGAGTTGCCGCATGCCGAGGGCGTGCGGCGGTTCAGAACTTGCCGTAGTAGCCTTCCTTCAAGGCATCGAAGAGGTTGGCGGCGGAGTGCATTTCGCCGTCGTATTCCACCTGCTCATTGCCCTTCAGTTCGACAACGCTACCGTCTTCCAGCTCGAAGCGGTAGAGGGTGTTTTCGAGATCGGAATCCTTGACCAGCACGCCCTGGAAAGCGGCGGGATTGAAGCGGAATGTGGTGCATCCTTTCAGGCCCTGTTTGTAGGCGTAGAAATAGATGTCCTTGAAGTCTTCGTAGGGGTAATCGGTAGGCACGTTGGCCGTCTTGGAGATCGACGAATCGATCCATTTCTGCGAGGCGGCCTGGATGTCCACATGCTCGCGGGGGCCGATGTCGTCGGCGGAAACGAAATAGTCGGGCAGCTTGTTGGCAGCCTCGGCGGCATCCACCCTGGCATCGGCATTGATCAGGGCACGATAGGCAAGCAGCTCGAAGCTGAGCACCTCGACCTTTTCCTTGCTCTTCTTGCCTTCGCGGATCACGTTGCGCGAGTAGCTGTGCGCGAAGCTGGGCTCAATGCCGTTGCTGGCGTTGTTGGCCAGGCTCAGGCTGATCGTGCCGGTGGGCGCGATCGAGCTGTGGTGGGTGAAGCGTGCGCCGGTTTCGGCCAGCTGCTCGACCAGCTCCGGCGCCACCGTGGCGATGCGCTGCATGTAGCGGCTGTACTTCGCGTGCAGCACGCGGCCGGGGATGCTGTCGCCGACCTTGTAGCCGTCGGCGGCCATTTCCGGACGCTTGCGCAGCATGTCGCCGGTGACGGTGTAGTCACGCTGCAGGATCGGTGCGGCGCCCTTCTCTTTCGCCAGCTCCAGCGCCACTTCCCAGCCGGCCACCGCCATCTCGCGCGAGACATCCTCGGTGAACGCCACCGCTTCGGCACTGCCGTAACGGTGCTTGAGCATGGTGACGGTGGAGCCGAGGCCGAGGAAACCCATGCCATGGCGGCGCTTGGACATGATCTCGTGGCGCTGCTGCTCCAGCGGCAGGCCGTTGATCTCGACCACGTTGTCGAGCATGCGGGTGAACACCTTCACCACCTCGCGGTACTCGTCCCAGTCGAAGCGCGCCTTGGGCCCGAACGGATCGCGTACGAACTTGGTCAGGTTGACCGAGCCGAGCAGGCACGAGCCGTACGGCGGCAGCGGCTGCTCGCCGCAGGGATTGGTGGCGCGGATGTGCTCGCACCACCAGTTGTTGTTCATCTCGTTGACCTTGTCGATCAGGATGAAACCGGGCTCGGCGTAGTCGTACGTCGAGACCATGATCATGTCCCACAGGTGGCGGGCACGGATCTGGCTGTAGATCTTGCAGGCGACCAGACCATCCTCGCGGTCAACGTAGTTCTCATGGGTCGGCCATTCGCGCCAGACCACCTGGGCCGGATCGTCCAGGTCGACCTCGTCGCGCTCCTTCACGTGCACCGGGAACACCAGTGGCCAGTCGCGATCATGCTCGACCGCTTCCATGAAGCCATCGGTGATCAGCAGGCTCAGGTTGAACTGGCGCAGGCGGCCGTCTTCGCGCTTGGCACGGATGAATTCCTTGGCGTCCGGATGGCTGATGTCGAAGGTGCCCATCTGTGCACCGCGGCGACCGCCGGCGGACGACACGGTGAAGCACATCTTGTCGTAGATATCCATGAACGACAGCGGGCCGCTGGTATAGGCACCGGCGCCGGACACGTAGGCGCCGCGCGGGCGCAGCGTGGAGAATTCGTAGCCGATGCCGCAGCCGGCCTTCAGCGTCAGGCCGGCCTCGTGCACCTTCTCCAGGATGTCGTCCATCGAGTCGCGGATGGTGCCCGAGACGGTGCAGTTGATCGTGCTGGTAGCCGGCTTGTGCGCCAGCGCGCCGGCGTTGGAGGTGATCCGGCCGGCCGGGATCGCACCGCGACGCAACGCCCACAGGAAACGCTCGTACCAGTGGCCGCGAAGCTCCTCGGTGACTTCCACATCGGCGAGTGCCCGCGCCACGCGCTGGTAGGTCTCGTCGATGGTGGCATCGACCGGGTCGCCGGACTTCGCCTTGAGCCGGTACTTCTTGTCCCAGATGTCGTACGACGCGGGCTGGAGCGGAATATCCACGACGGCATCACGACCGGTGGCTGGAGTTGTGGCTGGCGCACGCACTGTGCTCATCGGCTTCTGGGACCTCTCGGTGTGGCCTTGCGGCACCCGTTGTTTTATTTGATTGCGACGATGTCGCGGCTTGATGACGACGGCATATTGCGGGAATGGCTGCCGCTCCCGCCTGCCGCACGTTTTCGACCACAACGACTCCCCCTCAAGAGTGCGCCATCCGACACCAGTGCTAGTCCAGACATTGGCATTCGAACACAAGATGTTGTGGTTGCTGTGAGGTAGGCAAGTTAACCCCGACGTCCCGCGATGTAAAGTGCCAAGGCAGGGATTTCACCCCGCACACGCACACTGTCCCGGCACCGGCCGCCGCCATGTCGGGAACCTGGCGCTTCCGGGAACCGCTGCCGGGCTCGCCGGTCGAACCTGCGCCGTATTTGCCACCCCAAGGAGGACCCCATGCCGCACCCTTGTTTCCGCCACCCGCACTGGCTCGCCGGCCTGCTGGCCGCGGTCGCGATCGGGCTCGCACCCGGCCAGGCTTCCGCCGCCACCCTGCCGGCGGCGATCGACGGACAGCCGATGCCCTCGCTGGCACCGATGCTGGCGCGGGTGACCCCGGCCGTGGTGAACATTTCCACCAAGACCCGGGTACGGGTACGCGATGCGTATTTCGACGACCCGATGATGCGCCGCTTCTTCGGCCTGCCGTCGGTGCCGCGCGAGCGGGTCGAGCAGAGCCTCGGGTCGGGCGTGATCGTGGACGCAGCCAAGGGCTACGTGCTGACCAACAACCACGTGGTCGGCGGCGCCGACGACATCACGGTGACCCTGCAGGACGGACGCAACTTCAAGGCCAAGCTGATCGGCACCGATCCGGACACCGACGTGGCGGTCGTGCAGATTCCGGCGGAGAAACTCGAGGCACTGCCGCTGGCCGATTCGTCGAACCTGCAGGTCGGCGATTACGTGGTGGCAGTGGGTGACCCGTTCGGCCTGGGCCAGACCGTCACCGCCGGCATCGTCTCGGCGCTGGGCCGCTCGGGCCTGGGCCAGAGCAGCGGCGGCATGGGCGGCTACCAGAACTTCATCCAGACCGATGCCTCGATCAACCCCGGCAACTCCGGTGGCGCGCTGGTCAATCTGCGCGGTGAACTGGTCGGCATCAACACGATGATCTTCTCGCCATCAGGCGGCAACGTCGGCATCGGCTTCGCGATACCCAGCAACCTTACCGGCGAGGTGATGGCGCAGTTGCTGGAGCACGGCAAGGTGCAACGCGGCAACCTGGGCCTGGAAGCCCAGGCAATCACCCCGCGCATCGCCAGGCTGCTGAAGCTGGAAGACAGCAAGGGCGTGGTGGTCACCAGCGTGCGCGACGGCTCGGCTGCGGAGAAAGCCGGCCTGCAACCGGGTGACGTGTTGACCATGCTCAATGGCAAGCCACTGCACAACGTGCAGGAATTGCGCAATGCCGAAGGCCTGCTGCCGCTGGACAGCACGGTGCGGCTGAACGTGCTGCGCGATGGCGAGGCACGCGAGATCAGCGCCACGCTGGCGGCCGAGAAACTGGCCAGCATCGATGGCGCCCAGCTCGACCCGCGCCTGGCCGGTGTGCGCTTCAGCGAGCTGAGCCAGAGCCAGCGTGACCAGGGCTGGTACGGCGCGGCGGTCGGCGAGGTGCGACCCGGCAGCCGCGCGGCGCGTGCCGGGCTCAGCACCGACGACGTGGTGATCGGCGTGGGCAGCCGGCGCATCACCAGCCTCAACATGCTGCGCGGGCTGGCCGGAGTGAAGCCGCGGCAGCTGGTACTGGTGGTCGCCGACGACAACGGCAGCCGCTACGTGGTGATCGACCGGTAGTGCCACACCCTCCGGACACTCTGAAGCCGCGGCGCAGAGTGTCCGGATCCTCACGCTCCCGCCAGCGTGCGCAGATCGCATACGTGCCGTGTCGGAGCGCACACCCCGGCCACGAATACCGGACAAATACATGAAAGTCCTTGATGTTCGGCGTGCATGCCGATGAAATAGCTTGTTTGATTCATCGCATGTACGCCCACCGGGCGACATACTTGCGACTTTCCTGTCCAACTCACGCCGGGCCCCCACTGCCATGTCCGTCCGCATCACCCGTCTGCTGTCCGTCGCCCTGATCGGAGCCTGCCTCGCCATTCCCGCGTTCGCCGCTCCCCCGGACAGCAAGGGCAAGAGCTCCCTGATCTGGCGCGGCGATGTCGCCACCGCCAACGGCGTGGTCAACGAAATGGCCAAGGCGTGGGAGAAAGCCGGGCACGGCCGCATCGAGCTGCAACCCTTCAACACCGCCTCAGGCATCGACGCGGTGGCCGTCGGCACGGCCGACCTGGCCGGCAGCGCCCGCCCCGCCGACAACAGCGCGCAGAATGCCGGGCTCGTCTTCACGCCGGTAGCCTGGGATGCACTGGTGATCGTCACCCAATCGTCCAACCCGATCAGCAATCTCACGCTGAAACAGGTGCACGACATCTACTACGGTCGCATCCACAACTGGAGTGAAGTGGGTGGCCGCACCGCGCCGATCGACGTGTACGCGGTGGCCAGCCCCGGTGACGGCGTGGAGTACAGCCTGCGCAGCCTGTTGTTCGGCCGGGGCAACCAGCCGGTGGCCGCGCCGCGGCTGTACGTCAACACGCGCAAGCTGGAGGAAGGCATCGCACTGAACCCGAACGGACTGGGCGTGGCGATGCTGTCCGGCATCAGCGGCAACAAGAAACTCAAGGCGATTCCGATCAACGGCAAGCCGGCCACGGCCGCCAACGTCGCCAACGGCAGCTATCCGCTGTTCACCCCGCTGTACCTGGTGACCAACCCGAACAGCCCGAAAGCCGCCGACGTGCAGGCATTCATCGACTTCGTGCAGGGCGAGGCCGGCCAGGCCGTGCTGCGCAAGCACGCCGTGCTGCCCTACAAGGACGGCGAAGCGCTGGCGGCGATGGACGCCTCCCGCCGCAACGACATCCTGGCCGAAGTGGGTACGAAGCCGGTTCCCGCCACCGCGGCGCCGGCATCGACGCCGGTGTCGGCGCCAGGCGCGACCTACGCCTCCCGCGCCACCACGGCACCGACCTCGGCCCGCACGCTGGCGGCACGCAAGGCGCTGGACGACCGCCGTGCCGCCACCGCCGCAGCCAGTGTGGAAGTGGCCCAGCTGGAACAGGTCAGTGGCAGCGTGGCCGACGTCAGCGTCACCAGCGTCGCCCGTGCCGAAAGCTCGGCCACCACGGTCAGCCGGAACAACGGCGCGGATTTCGACAAGGTCACCGCCAACGCCAGCCAGGCGGCCACCACCTACAAAGTAGTCAAGGGCGATACGCTGTCGTCGATCGCCCGTCGCCATGACGTCAAGGTCGACGAACTGCGCCAGTGGAACCAGCTGAAGAGCGACCAGCTCAAGCTCGGCCAACTGCTGCGCGTCAGCGCGCTTTGAGCCATGCCGCCGGCGGGCCGATACTCGCGCTGACGCTGGATCTGGACGACACCCTGTGGCCGGTGCTGCCGGCCCTGCAGCGCGCCGATCAGGCCGTCGACGACTGGCTGCGCCAGCATCATCCCGAAGTGGCACGCCGCTGGCCGGTCGAGGCAATGCGTGATCTGCGCGCGCAGATCGCCGCCGAACGCCCCGATCTGGCCCACGATTTCACCACCCAGCGCCAGTTGACCATGCAGCACGCCTTTGCCAGTTGCGACATCGACGTGGCACCGATCGATGTGCTGTGGGAGATCTACTTCGCCGCACGCAACAGCGTGGAATTGTATCCGGACAGCCTGCCGGCCCTGCAGCGGATCGCCGCGCACCGGCCACTGGCCAGCCTGACCAACGGCAACGCCGATCTCGGGCGCATCGGCATCCACATGCATTTCGCCCACCACATCTGCGCCCGCGACAGCGGCGTGGCCAAACCGGACCGGCGGATCTTCCTGGAGGCCGCCGAGCGCCTCGGCGTGGCCCCCAGCCAGATCCTGCACGTGGGCGATGATCCCGGCATGGATATCGTCGGTGCCCGCGAGGCCGGCCTGCGCACGGCCTGGATCAACCGCGACGGCGCGGCCTGGCCTGCCGCTCTCGGAGAACCACCGGAGCTGGACCTGCGCGACATGACCGGGCTGGCCGACTGGCTCGAGGCACAGCCGCAGCAGTGACATCCCTGACCATCCGGATGCATGCCGCCGCCACCGTCTGCTGGGCAAGTCGTCGCCAAAGCGCGCATCATTGGTGGTTTGTTTCATGAAACCGGCGCGTGCCATGCGCCGCTTGCCTGAAGGAATCCGCATGTCCGCCCTGATCGATCGCTCGTCCATCCGTCGCAGCCTTCCCATCGAAACCACCGATGCCGCACATTGCGCCGCCGCACGCCGGCGCCTCGACGCGGCCCAGCGACGCTGGCTGGATGCCAACGGATTCACCGGAGCACCGGGCACCCATGTGCTGCTGCCCGATGCCAACGGCAAGCCGGCCCGCGTGCTGGTCGGCGTCGACGCCGACCAGCCGCTGGCTGCGCTGGCAGGCCTGCCTGCCAGCCTGCCCGAAGGCAACTATCACCTCGCCACCGAAGGCGTACTGGCCGACACCGCGCAGGCGGCACTGGGCTGGGCGCTGGGCGCCTACCAGTTCACCCGTTACCGCAAAGCCCTGCGCGCACCGGCACAACTGGCGATCACCGCCGCCGAACTGGAAACACTGGCGCCGCTGATCGAAGCCACCACGCTGGTGCGCGACCTGGTCAACACACCCACCGAGGACATGGGGCCGGAACAATTGGGTGCGGCGATCCGCAAACTCGGCAAAGCACACAAGGCGAAAGTGCGTGACTGGGTCGGCGACGAACTGCTCAAGGCCAACTTCCCCACCATCCACGCCGTGGGTCGCGCCAGCCACCGCGAGCCACGCCTGGTCGAGCTGAGCTGGGGCAAGCGTGAACATCCGCAGATGGTACTGGTCGGCAAGGGCGTGTGCTTCGACACCGGCGGCCTCGACCTGAAATCCGCCGACGGCATGCGCTGGATGAAGAAGGACATGGGTGGCGCCGCGCATGCGATCGCACTCGCCGGCCTGGTGATGCAGGCGAAGTTGCCGGTGCGGCTGACCCTGCTGGTGCCGGCGGTAGAGAACGCCGTGGCCGGCAACGCGATGCGTCCGGGCGAGGTGGTCACCACCCGCGCCGGCCACACCGTGGAAATCGACAACACCGACGCCGAAGGCCGCCTGGTGCTGTGCGACGCACTGGCCTACGCCGCCGAGCAGAAACCCGCGCTGATCATCGACTTCGCCACCCTCACCGGCGCCGCCCGCGTCGCGCTGGGCCCGGATCTGCCCGCACTGTTCGGCAACGACGAAGCCGCCAGCATGGCCGTGCTGGCCGCCGGCCAACGCGTCGCCGACCCGTTGTGGCGGATGCCGTTGTGGCGTCCGTACCGCAAGATGCTCGACTCGCACATCGCCGACTTCGCCAACGCCGGCCCCTCCCGCCACGCCGGCGCGATCACCGCCGCGCTGTACCTGGAGCGCTTCGTGCCCGACGGCATGACATGGCTGCACCTGGACACCTACGCCTGGAACGATGCCGACCGCCCGGGCCGGCCGCGCGGCGGCGAGGCGATGGGCGTGCGGGCAGTGTTCGCCTACCTGCAGGAACGCTTCGCCTCGAACAAGC
>Ga0222419_100671_pt1 | contig 22194 bp, 17 predicted proteins | sample 1B20Ametagenome_FD_182474 | JGI IMG/M metagenome (GOLD analysis project Ga0222419, IMG submission 182474) | Enriched microbial communities from leaf-cutter ant dump, University of Wisconsin, Madison, United States - 1B20A (version 2) | ecosystem: Environmental > Terrestrial > Nest > Insects nest... | reverse complement strand
CGGGAAAGGAGGGGACTGGCCATCCGTAAAATGTACCGCACCATTGCACCCTGGACCACCGCCAATCCCATTTTCATGCACCTGGTCAGCCGGGATGATGATGAAGTGAAAACAGCTGTTGACCAGTGCAAAGCAACAGGTTATGAAGCCCTCATCCTGAGTTTTGGCAGTCACTGCAATACCGAGGATACTTCTGCTGCGAACATCAGACGCTGGAAGGAACTGGCTGACTATGCGCACAGTAAAAATATAGCCATCGGGGGGTATACCTTGTTCAGCTCCAGGAAAATCAGTCCGGAGGATGACGTGATCGACCCGAAAACCGGGAAGCCGGGCGGGGCTTTTTTTGGAAATGCGCCGTGCTTTGGAAGCAAATGGGGCCTTGGTTTCAGAGATAAGGTAAAGACGTTTTACAGCCGGACGGGATTTGATATCTGGGAGAATGACGGGCCTTATCCCGGGGATGTGTGTGCTTCTGAAAGCCATCCTGGACATCAGGGCCTGGATGATTCCCAATGGAGGCAGATGGAGATCCAGAAAGAACTCTATCACTGGTTAAATGAGCGGGGAGTTTACATCAATGCACCTGACTGGTATTTCCTGGACGGGACCAATAAGATCGCTATCGGTTACAGAGAGGTCAATTTTTCGCTGCCAAGGGAAAACCAGATGATCCTGAACCGCCAGAACATCTTTGACGGGACCTGGGAAAAGACGCCTTCCATGGGCTGGGGTTTTGTGCCGCTCACGGTCTATCAGGGGGGTGGTCCTGAAGCTGTCCTGGAACCGCTGAAAGATCATCTCAGGGATTATGAGCAACTGATGATGCAGTATTATGGCGCTGGTGTGCAGGCTTGTTACCGCGGTCCGAGATTATACGATACAGAAGCTACCAGACAGACCGTGGAACGGGTGATCCAATGGTATAAACGATACCGTGATATCCTGAATTCTGATATGATCCACCTGCGCCGGGCTGACGGAAGGGATTGGGACGGAATGCTGCATGTGAATCCCGCGCTGAAAACGAAGGGGATGATGATGCTGTACAATCCGTTAAAGGAGAAGATAAAAAGAACAATCAGTATCCCGTTGTACTATACCGGTCTGAAAACGGTAGCCAGATTGAGTGAAAAAGAAGGTCCGGCCAGGGTTTACAAGCTTGACCGGGATTATGGCATAAACTATACCGTGACCCTTGAACCTGAAGGTTATACCTGGATTAAAATAGAATAAATTTCAGAATGGCTTAATCTTTTTGGCTTTAGTCAAGTCATAAAAAAGATCAGCCAGTTGACAATGAAGATGCCTGTAAAAGTTCTGTGTACATTTATCATTCTTTTTTGCACGGCAATACTGTGCTCATCCTTTGAAAAAAACAGTGGAGCCGGTCCTGCAAAGTTCGCGTTTCCTTATAGACAGGCAGGCCTCACGGAGCGCCAGGCGGCGGCCCATTTGTTAAGCAGGTTCACATATGGTGCTAAACCAGGTGATGTTGATGCGGTAGTAAAAATGGGTTTGGAAAACTGGTTTATGCAACAGCTAGACGGAAGGGAAGAGGATGGAGGGCTGGACCAGATGCTGGGTAAGTTTGATGCCATCAATTTAAGTAACAGTGAAATTGAGGATAAATATCCGAGAACAGCAAAAGTATTGAAAATGGCTATCCGGGACGGGTCGATTCAAAAGGATTCCGTAAATAAGAGCGACCAGAAAGCATACCGCAAACAGATCCAGGAATATATGCAGGCACATAACCTGAAGCCGCAGCAGGAGTTGTACCGTCAGTTTATCAATCAGAAAATACTTCGGGCTGCTTTTACCAGGAATCAATTGCGTGAAGTGCTGACAGATTTCTGGTTCAACCATTTCAATGTTTCGCTGACTAAAAATCGATGTGCGCCATTTATCCCAGCATTTGAGCGTGATGTGATCAGGCCCAATGTGACAGGCAAATTTGGACCGCTCCTGTTGTCAACAGCAAAATCTCCGGCGATGCTCATTTATCTCGATAATTTTTCAAGTAGCGGGTCACCCGATTTTGGCGAAATAAACAACGTGGAGACAGAAATGCAGGTCAGACGTATCTTGAAAAAGCAGCAGGCAAATAAAAACAAAGGTGGTCTCAATGAAAATTATGCGCGTGAGGTAATGGAACTGCACACGCTTGGGGTTGATGGAGGTTATACTCAAAACGATGTTACCCAGGCTGCACGAGTGCTGACCGGATGGACAGTTGTGCCTGATGGTAATTATCGGTTTGTCCCCAGCCGTCATGATCATGGTGAGAAAATTGTGCTGGCTAAGAAATTCAGCGCCGGAGGTGGTTATGAAGAAGGCGTAGCGCTCCTGGACATGCTTGCACATCATCCATCCACTGCAAAATTCATTTCTAAAAAGCTCGCTGCGCGCTTTGTAAGTGATCTGCCTCCCCAGGAATTGGTAGATAGGATGGCAAGAACCTTCAGCAGCACGGACGGAGACATTAAACAAGTGATGATCACTATGGCTGCCTCAGCTGAGTTCTGGACCAGAGAAGCGCTCAGGGAAAAAACCAAATCACCCTTTGAACTTGCGGTCAGCGCAGTCAGAAGCCTGGATGCCCGGATCACGCAGCCCTATCAGCTGTTTACCTGGATCAATAAAATGGGGCAGAAAATGTATTATTACCAGGCTCCGACCGGTTTTCCTGACCGTGGGCAATACTGGATCAATACCGGATCTTTGCTCAGCAGGATGAACTTCGGACTGGCTCTTGCGACAGCACGCATCCCAGGTATTCAGATAGATCTCAAAAAATTGAACAATAACCATGAGCCTGAAAGTGCTGAAGCCGCGTTGCAGATCTATAGCCGGCTGATGCTGCCGGAACGTAGCTTGAATGAAACCATAAAGCGGTTGAAACCCATGCTTACTGCCCCAGATTTGGCAGAGAAGGTCAGTAAGGCCGTTCAGACGTCTACTCTGACAGGAGCGAAGGGAACTATGAGCAATGAAGATACATTTTTGACAAATAAGGGTACTGAAGATATGCTGGCCCAGGTAGTTGGTATAATTATCGGATCACCGGAATTCCAGCGCAAATAATTAAGACCATGACATCACGAAGAGGATTTATTAAGGCGGGCGGCCTGGCATTATTTGGCATCGGTTTAGGCGGGGTGCCTGGCTTTCTGCTGGATGCGGTAGCCGGGGCAAGGCCGCTGGAATTGTTTAAGCGCCGGAAAATAATGGTCTGCATCTTTCAGCGGGGGGCTATGGATGGCCTCATGGCAGTTACCCCTTTTACCGATGAATACCTCAAAGCAGCCAGACCTGCCTTGTTCATGTCTGCGGCAAAAAGCGGAATGAAGAAACCGCTCATCGATTTAGATGGCAAATTTGGCTTGCATCCCTCAATGTCTGCCTTTGAGCAGGTATTCCGGGATAAACGCATGGCCATAGTCCACGGAATCGGCTCGCCAAATACGACCCGATCGCATTTCGACGCCCAGGATTTTATGGAATCAGGCACACCCTTTAAAAAAGGAACGGAAAGCGGATGGTTGAACCGGGCAGTAGGTCTGCTCGGGCATGACGGCGCGACTCCTTTCCAGGGCGTAAGCCTGACCTCCTCCCTGCCAAGATCTTTTTATGGAGATCATCCCGCCGTTGCGATCAGTAACCTACAGGATTTTAAGGTACAGATGCGGGGCAGCCTGAGCGGTGCCGCTCAGGCTGCCAGAAGTTTTGAAGCGCTTTATGACCAGACCTCATCAGGTCTCCTTAAAGAAACCGGCAAAGAAAGCTTTGATGCGGTCAGAATGCTTAAGAAAACGGATATTAAGAATTATAAGCCCGCCGGCAACGCAGTTTATCCCAATACTGCATTGGGAAATTCTTTAAGGCAGATCGCTCAGCTGGTCAAAATGGATGTAGGGCTTGAAGTCGCTTTTGCAGAATCGGGTGGATGGGATACCCATTTCAATCAGGGTACTGATACCGGAATTTTCGCCCGTAATGTACATGACCTGAGTGAAAGTATTATGGCCTTCTGGACAGATATGGATACATTGCAGGACGACGTAACTGTGATGACGATGACCGAGTTTGGCCGTACGGTAAAGCAGAATGGCACAGGAGGAACAGATCATGGAAGGGCTTCCTGCAATTTCATACTGGGAGGCGGTGTAAAAGGAGGGCTGGTACATGGTAAAGTTGCTGAGCTGGCAGTTGAAAACCTGGAAGACGGGCGTGACCTGGCAGTGACGACGGATTTCAGAAGCGTGTTCAGTGAAGTGGCAGACAAGCACCTGGGCATCTCAAATGACAAGGTACTCTTCCCGGACTGGAGCGGGCAAAGAATCGGTGTGATGGTTTAAATGCCTTTAATGCTTTGCCTCCGTTAAAACTACCTGGTAACCTGGGCTGTGCGCATGTATTTGGAAAAACGTAATGGGAAAAATCTTTTGAACCACACGCCTTTAACCTCTTTCCCTCCAATGTATACTTCTTCTTTTTTCTCTTTAATGGCTTTTTGTACCAGGGCCGCACACTCCGCAGCGGGCATCCCGTTTTCCTGTGCAGTGTCCATTGCGCCCTGAGGGGTGCCATCTCCTGTCAGGGCATTGATCGAAACCTTTGTCCGGATGAAACCAGGACAGATCATGGTGATGTGAATGTTTTTGTCATACACTTCGGAACGTAAAGAATCAAAGTAGCCATGCAATGCATGCTTGGAGGCTGCATAAGCTGATCTTAACCGGGTGCCAAACTTGCCGGTCAGGCTGCTGATGCAGACGATCTGCCCGCCTCCGGCAGCGATCATCTTTGGCAACACTGCTTTGCTGAGCACCGTAGTCCCCCAGTAATTGATGTTCATCAGTTTTTGTTCAGTCTCCAGACTGGTTTCCAGTGCCAGCGCCCGCTGGCTAATCCCTCCGCTGTTGATCAGGACGTCAATACGGCCGAAAATGCGCATGGCCTCTTCAGCTTTGCTTTGCAGCGTTGAAGTAAGTTCGAGGTCTAGCGGCAGTATATGAACGGTCATGGGGGTTTTGCAATTGTTCTTGACCCTGTACAGTTCATCCCTGTTGCGGGAGGAAAGGATCAGTTTTGCACCCGCTTTGTCATAAACATAGGCCAGTTCTTCTCCTATTCCGGAGGATGCGCCTGTGATCCATATTACCTGATTGTCCATGTTCAATATTATAAATGATCTTCTTTAGTTAAAAACAATTCTGACGCAATATGGTCTGCAAATAATTTGCCTTCTTCCGTAAGCAAAAGAATCCCCGCTTCTTTCCTTATCCATCCTTTTTCCAGGAAAGGCTGGATATGCCGCATGGTATCTGACAGAAACAGTTTTCCAAAATCCCGTTCCAGTTTTTCCAGGCTTGTCCCCCACATGGTGCGGAGCGAGGTCATGATGTACTCATTGAACTGGTCATAGCTGCTCAGTTCTTCTACTTCTTCAGCCAATTGCCCCTCACCGAGCCTGGAAAGGTATTGCGCATTGTTCGCGATGTTCTGATGGCGAAGCGATCCGTCAAAGCCATGTGCAGACGGCCCGATCCCAAGATAAGGGACCCCACGCCAGTAATTGGTATTATGGACTGCATGTCTGCCCGGCTGGCTGTAGTTGGAGATCTCATAATGGTCATAGCCGTTCTTATTCAGTTGTTCCGTTAATGTAATGAACTGCGAAGCGGCCTGCTCATCATTCATCGGGACATCTTTGCCTCTTTTAATAGCACTGGCAAGGATCGTTCTGGGCTCGACTGTCATGGAATAGGCCGAAATATGCGGTGTTTCAAACTCGAGGGCATTGTTGATGTTGCTCAGCCACTTGCTGTCTGTGAGCAGGGGATAACCATAGATCAGGTCAATGCTCAGGTTCTCAAAGCCTGCATCCTGGCTGCGCTTGATACAGGAGATTGCCTCAGAAGCATTGTGCGCCCTGTTCATCCAGCGGAGATCCTCATCAAAAAAAGACTGGATGCCAATGCTGAAGCGGTTTACCGGCAGCTGTCTCAATTCCCTGATCTTTTTTGCATCCAGGTCATCCGGATTGGCCTCAATGGTGATCTCTGCATCTGAAGCGACAGAAAAATGTTTGGTAATGGTGTTGAAGATCTGTTCAAAATGCCCGGAAGGCAGGACAGAAGGCGTACCGCCCCCAAAATAAATGCTGCCAACCTGTTCTTTAAGCCGGTCTTTTTTCAGCAGCAGCTCTTTGCAGATCGCATCCGTCATCTCATCCACATATTTCAGAGAAGTACTGAAATGAAAGTCGCAATAAGTGCATGCTTTTTTGCAGAATGGGATATGGATATAAATTCCTGCCATAGGGCAAAGGTAAGGTGCAATCCTGAACTTCTTCTGGTTGAATAGATTTTTTGATTTTTTCCTTGCTTTAATCGTTTAAAGTGATAAATTTGAATTTACCAAATCGCATTTACAAATCTGATGAAAAGGATAGGCCTTAAGGATATCGCTGAACATGTGGGTGTTTCTGTTGCCCTGGTCTCTTATGTGCTGAACGGCCAGGCGGAGAAAAAACAGGTAAGTAAGGAAAATGCCGAAAGGATCAGGTCTGCTGCTGAGTTTTTGAATTACCGGCCAAACCAGATTGCAAAGAGTCTTAAAATGCACAAAACCCATACTATCGGGCTGGTCGTAGCAGATATCAATTACCGGTTCAGTACAGGAATTACCCGCGCAATTGAGGCCGAAGCCAAAAAGAACAATTACACGGTACTGTTCGGCAGTTCCAATGAGCACAAAGAAACATTTGAGGAACTGGTCGGTGCACTGGTCAACCGGCAGGTAGATGGTCTGATCCTTGTTCCGGCCGAGAACTCAGAGACACAGATCAGGATGCTGCAAAGAGCTGAAATACCTTTTGTGCTGATCGACAGAAATTTTCCGGAGATAGCAACCAACCATATTGCATTGGATAATTACAGGGCAGCTTATCAGTCGACGGAATACCTGATCAGCCTGGGTCACAAGCGTATTGCATTTTTCAATTATCACAGCAGCTTTTTTCATTTGCTGGAACGGAACAGGGGATACCTTCAAGCCCTGGCAGACCACAAAATAGCATCTTACCCCATCTGGCTGCAATCCATTGGCACCGCGGGAACCATGGATGTGCAGCAAGGTCTGGACTATGTTTTAGCGGGTCCGGATCCGTGTGACGCTATCTTTTTTGCTACAGATACCCTCGCGCTGGCCGGATTGAAATACCTCAATAAGATCAAAGTAAAAGTACCGGATCAGGTCTCAGTCCTAAGCTTTGATGAGTCTGAAGCTTTTGATCTTTTTTATTGCCCCATTACCCATTCCAGGCAACCGCTGGAAGAGATGGGGCAGCTGGCGGTCAATACACTGCTGGAACTGATAGGTGGGAATAAGACCATCAGACAGATCAGTCTGGAGGCGGACCTGGTAACCGGGTCATCGTGCAGGGAATAAAAATTTTATGCTTTACTTTAAACGTTTAATGAGTAGCCTAATGACGAATTAACCAAATAAAAAAACTAAAATGATGAACAATGAATGCAACCAGATCAAGAGCTAACGTATTGCTCATATCGATTGTAGCAGCGACGGGCGGCCTGCTGTTCGGCTTCGATACCGGTGTCATTTCAGGGGCACTGCCGTTTATGAAGGAATACTGGAAGCTCAGCGATGCCAGTTTGGAATGGGTCACCACTACCGTACTGATCGGAGCTGTTCTCGGGGCAATAGGAAGCGGTAAGTTATCTGATTATCTGGGCCGGAAAAAGATGATCATCATCAACGCGGTCATCTTTGCTGTTGGTGCAGTAGGCTGTACCTATGCAGGCAGCATCCTTTTTCTGATGATCATGCGCGTAGTCATTGGCATTGCCATTGGCATCACCTCTTACGTGGTACCCATGTACATTGCGGAAATTGCGCCCGGCAGGAGGCGCGGGGCATTGGTGACCCTCAACCAGCTCATGATCACCATCGGTATCCTGGTCTCCTATGTGACGGATTACTGGCTGGGCAACGATTCGGACCTGGAATCCTGGCGCTGGATGTTCTTTGTGGGATTGTTCCCCGCGCTGATACTACTTGCAGGCATGTTCTTTCTCCCGGAAACACCGCGTTGGCTCATCAGCAAGGGCCGCTGGGAAGCGGGCGAAAGGGTACTCAGAAAGGTTGAAGATCCGGATATGATCGACAAGACGCTGACAGAGCTGAAGCAGGACATCGAGCTGACCAGGCAAAACCGCAGTGGCAGCGCTGAGATCCTCAGACCCTGGCTGCGTCCTGCACTGATCATTACCATCGGCATTTTCTTTTTCCAGCAGTTCTCAGGAGTCAATACGATCATCTATTATTCTCCGATCATCTTCAAGATGGCGGGGATCGTCAGCAATACAGCCTCTATCTTACCTGCCATAGTGATCGGCACGGTCAATGTGATCGCCTGTTTTGTTTCGGTGATCCTGCTGGACAAGATCGGAAGGCGAAAGCTTTACATGATCGGTATCTGGGGAATGATCCCTTCTCTTGCACTGCTCGGTACCTGCTTTCATTTTAAGGAAGCACTGGGTGCAAGCTTACCCATATTTGCTGTACTGAGCATTGTCTGCTACATCATCTTCATCGCCATCAGCCTTGCTCCGCTGGGCTGGCTACTCATTTCAGAGGTTTTTCCGCTGAATGTAAGAGGGGTTGGCATGAGCATCGGCTCGCTGGCGCACTGGGGCTTCAATGCCATTATCACTTTTACTTTTTTCAAACTGGTCAATAGCTTCGGGGTCTCGGCTACCTTTTTTCTGTATGCAGGGATCTGCCTGATCGGGATGTTTTGGGGCATGTACTATATTCCGGAAACCAAGGGCAAATCACTGGAGGAAATAGAGGCACACTGGCGCAAAGGAGGCAAGCCCAATGATCTTTAGGCCGGGACCTGTACAATCGACCAATAGAAAAGGAGCAATAACATTGCTGCCAAAGACATAAATAAATTGAGCATAATACCTAAATAAAATAATCAAGCATATGAAAAGATACCTGATTGCCCTCTCCTTATTTTTTTCCAGCATTTCTATGCAGGCACAACTGGGCGTCCAATACGACCCAACCATCCAAAGTACTAAAAACCTGCAATACTGGCGGCCAAAAGGCAACTTGTTTGTAGGGGATTGCATGCCTTTCTTCCATAACGGCACTTATTCGTTATACTGGCTGCTCGATTCGGCACATCATGCAAGCCTCAAAGGGCTGGGCGGGCACCAGTGGGCATTGAGCAAAACGACAGATCTGAAAACCTGGAAGCAGGAACCAGTAGTGCTCGGTATCGATGAAGAATGGGAAAAATCCATTTGCACCGGCTCTATCGTTTATTATAAAAATCTGTATTATGCCTTTTATGCCACCAGGCTGGTCAACAACGAAGGTCAGGTCAACGAGCAGCTGAGCTATGCCATCAGCAAAGACGGCATCCATTTTGACAAGCAGAAACCCAATCCGTTTTACACCTCTGCACCTGGCTACAGTAAAAGAGATTTTCGTGACCCTAAGGTCTTTGTCGATGAAAAGACCGGTGAATTTCACCTCTTTGTGTCCAGCTGGCAGGAAAACTCCGTGCTTCAGCATGCCGGCGGTGCGCTGGTCCACCTCACATCAAAAGACCTGAAGAACTGGACCGTCCTTGACCCGGTGCTGACCGGCCAGTCTTCCGTACCGGAATGTCCGGATTATTTTTTCTGGAAGGGTTGGTATTATCTGGTCTATGGAGATAATGGAGACACTTACTATGTCAAATCCAAAAGTCCATACGGGCCCTGGCAGGAACCTCAGTACCAGGCGATCAACGAATCCTGGACAAACGTGGTCAAGACCGCCGGGTTCAAAAACGACCGGCGCATAGCAGCTGGCTGGGTTCCTTCAAGAGACCAGAACAAAGACAACAACGGCGAAAGATTTGGCGGCAATGCTATTTTCAGGGAACTCGTTCAGGAAGCCGACGGGACACTCAGCTCAAAATTTCCTGCCGAAATGATCCCGGGAACAGGTGCAGCAATACCATTGAAACTCGCACCTGATCTGTATGCAACTTTGAACGGTAATGATGGCGTTTCGGTCAAAGCGCCAAATGGTACAGGCGCTGCGCACGCAACGTCCATGCCATTGAACTGCCGCATCACACTGGAAATAGAAACAGGCACTACAGTGGATGAATATGGATTGTACCTGAGGTCAAATGAACGCGCGGAAGCAGGCTACCGGCTCAACTTTTCACCAAATAACCAGACGGTAAGCCTGGGAAATACCATGATCAGGGCAGTGGGCGGACTGAACAAGACCATCAAGGTCGACATTGTCCTTAAAGACGACATCATAGACGTTTGTATAGCCAACCGCCGTTGCATCGTAAACCGCACGCCGGAACAAAAAGGAGGATTTTTATGGCTGTACGCAAAGCATGGTGAAGTGACGTTCAGGGCAATCAAAGTGAGTCCGCTAACTGAAGAAGAAAGCAACTGATGATGCTAATGGGTTTTGATATTGGAGGTACCAAATGTGCCGTAGTGCTTGGAAGGCCCGCTGCGGGTGGTATTGAAATTCTTGAAAAAGTGGTGCTGCCGACAAGGCAGGCACCTTATGAAATGATTGAGTCCCTATTTATTGCTGCGGAAGAGCTGTTACTGAAAAGAGCGGTCCCAAAAGCGGAGCTTGGAGGGATCGGCATCAGCTGCGGCGGTCCGCTCAGCAGTAAACAAGGACTGATACTCTCCCCGCCAAACCTGCCGGGCTGGGATCGTATTCCTATTGTACAGCTCACAGAAAAAAGGTTCGGGAAGCACACCCTGCTGCAAAATGACGCCAATGCCTGTGCCGTTGCCGAGTGGAAATTCGGCGCTGGAAAGGGCCTCGAAAACCTGATCTTTCTGACATTTGGCACCGGAATGGGCGCAGGCCTGATCCTGAACGGACAACTTTATTCCGGCACCTCAGACTTTGCAGGAGAGGTAGGGCACCTGCGGCTGGCCGATATGGGGCCAGTCGGCTTTGGCAAAGCAGGCTCTTTTGAAGGTTTTTGCAGCGGAGGGGGCATTGCCCAGCTCGCGCAGCAAAAAGTCAGGGAGCGGCTTCAGGTGGGCGAACCTGTTTCATTTTGCAGCGGACTGGAGGAGCTCGGTAGTCTGACTGCCAGGTCTGTTGCGGAGGCAGCCCGTACAGGAGACAAACTGGCCATAGAGATCTACGACACTTGTGCTGAATACCTGGGACGGGGTCTTTCTTTGCTGATAGACATTCTGAACCCGCAGTTGATCATCATGGGCAGCATCTATGGCAGGGCCAGGACGCTGCTCGATGATCGCATGAAAAAGGTCATTGAACGCGAGGCCTATATAGGTGCAAGAAGTGTCTGCAATATAGTCCCCGCCGGATTAGGCGAGCACATCGGAGACATGGCAGCACTAAGCCTGGCTATGATGAGCAATGAAAGCAGCTCACTTCCAGACTGACTTTGCGGAGAATACCTCCAGGTTTTTGACCGTAATATTCGTGCCCCAGAAATGAAAGCCTTCCGTATTATTGCGGTCAGGCCTGCGCTCCATGGAATAAGAATAGGCACCGCCGTCAATGAACACCTCAATGGAGGTCCTGTCCACGTAAATATCGGCAGAAAGCTCCATGCTGGTCGGGTCCTGAGGAGAATAGAACATGCCATTGAGCATATTGAAGTTCATGTCATAGCCGATGATCCGCTGGCCAAATAAGTTAAACCCAGCCTCTGTAGCATGCGAAAGCCTGATTGTGGTCCTGATCCTTAACTTATCGGCTTTATAAAACTCTTTGAGCTTCTCATTGGCATCCGAAGAAGAAAGATCTGCCCATTTTTGTACAGGTTCAAATAGCTGTTCTGTTTCCTTTACCGGTACACTGAACAGCCGGATCCCATCCTTAGTCTTGCGCAGCGTCAGCTCGGTCGGCAGCAGCATCATGTTGTTAAAAGCCATTCCCTGCTGGGGGATCCGGCCCCAGCCGATCTGAATCCTTCTGCCATCAGCCTCCGGAATATTGTTATAGGTCTGGGCTGCATAGATCGAACCGGATGAGAAGTAATATTTTCCGCTTTCCGGCTTGAAGGATTTTCCGTCAAAAGAACCAATCATATACGTATTTGAAGCCCCGTACATGACCCATTTTTTGTTGTTCTGATCACCGTCTACTGCAAGCTCAAACAGGTCAGGGCATTCCCAGAAACCTGTGGTATGACTTTCAAACTTCCAGTCTTTCAGGTTGCCGGAGGTATAGATCGAATGTCCGTCCCGTTCGTTGAGTGCCATCACCCAATGCTTGCCTGGCTTGTACCAGAATACCCTTGGATCACGGGTGTCCTTGCTGTTCCATTTTTCCTTGCTGTCGATCACCGGGTTGCCGGTATATTTTGTCCAGGTACGGCCTTTATCCAGACTGTAAGCCACGCACTGTACTTGTCTGTCAGCATTGTCGGCGGTATAAAGGGCCACCATTGCTGGCTTTCCCGGCTTGCCGAAACCAGAGGTGTTGTCATAATCGATCACGGCCGAGCCGGAAAACATTGTTCCGATCTTGTCAGGGTGCAGCGCCACCGGCAATTCCTCCCAGTGCAGCAGGTCTTTGCTCACTGCATGGCCCCAGGACATATTTTCCCACTCCCGCTCAAAAGGGTTATGCTGATAGAACAGGTGGTATTCTCCTTCGTAGAATACTAATCCGTTGGGATCATTGATCCATCCCCTGCGGGTAGAAAAATGGTATTGCGGACGGTTCTGTTCATGGTACAATGAATCCTGTCCGTTGATCTGGTCATCCTGGTAGATCTTGCTCAGACCGGCGGCGTCTCCTTCAAAACTGATCTTAAGGGTTTTGCCCTTGTACGCACTTACATCTGAGAATACCCAGTATTCAGGCTGATCGGTCAGCCTGATGCGGAAGCTTTGTTCTTCTTTCCCACCGATTTCATATTTCATGACTGCACGGTCCTTCTTCTGGGAAACCGGCAGGTTCAGATACCGCTTGGTGATCTTGATCGTAATGTCTGCTGCCGATGCAGAAAGCCCTGTGCAGCAAAGCAGTACGGCACATATATTTCTCGTAATTTGTTTCATTTTCATGTGATGGTTTATTTATTGGTCAAATAGCTGGTTTTTAAAATTTTGGTATTCAGATAAGCTGTAGCCGGGGCAGCCGCCTTTTTTTGTCGCAATGAATCCGCCCATGCCCACCGCATTTTTTAAGATCTCCTGAGGCTGAAGGCCATTGAAGTGACTGGAAATAAAAGCTGCAAGGAAAGCATCTCCGCTGCCGATCGTATCCATGACCTTAATGGCTGTGCTCCAGATGTGAAATGCCTGGTCCGTGTAATAAGAAGCACCAAACTCACCTTTAGTCACGATCACTTCCTGCACGTCAAACTTGTCCTGGATAAAATGCACCTTATCAGTCTCCCCCTGGTAATAACCGCCAAACATGACCTGCACGACATCCAGCTCAGCCTCATTGAATTTCACAATATCCGATTTGCCCAGCAGGACCTCCAGCAAAGCCCGGCTGATAAAAGGCGGACGCAGGTTGATGTCAAATACCCTGATGGCACTGGTATTGTCCAGCAGCCTGAACAATGTCTGCCTTGACACTTCGTTCCTGGAAGCCAGACTGCCATATACCAGGTATTTTGCAGCACTTACCTGCGCGGCCAATACCGTATTTTCAGAGATAAAATCCCAGGCCACGGGATACACGATCTCGTAACTGACCTCGTTGCCGTTGTTCATGCGGGCCAGCACCTGGCTGGTATCGTGCTGCTCATCTGTTTGCAGCAGGCTTTTGTCAAGCCCCCAGCCCTTCATGAGTCCGGCCAGTGCGGCTCCGTTCGGATCATTGCCTATGCGGCTGATCAGACTGGTTCCCACACCCAGTTTGTGGAGATGATAAGCCACATTCAACGGAGCACCGCCTGGTTGCGGGCCGTCTGGCAACACATCCCAGAGGATTTCTCCATAACAAATGACCGCAGGACTATAGTTGGTTTCTGTTTTCATAAGCTCAGCATTCAAATTCGCATACGGCATTCAATATAAGCATAGATTTAATGCAATACGATATGCTGTTCAATACTTTCAAGCGATTTCCCTTTGGTTTCCGGCATGAACCGCCATACAAATATCAGTTGCAGCACCATCATCGTTCCAAAGAAAGAGAATGTAACGGCACCGCCGAAAGTTTCTGCCAGATATGGAAAGCAAAAGGCAATGACTGCTGCCATGATCCAGTGTGTGGCGCTACCGAGTGTCTGCCCTTTGGCACGGACCTGGTTTGGAAAGATCTCTGAAATGAATACCCAGATCACCGCACCCTGGGAAAAGGCAAAGAAGGCAATAAATACCATCATATAGACCGGGATGGCGATCCCGCTGAAGCTCCCGCTGTAAAAAGTAAAGGCGACCAGGAACAAAGACCCAATGAGGCCAAACGATCCGACCAGCATCAGTACTTTACGGCCGACCTTATCAATAAAGTTGAGCGCCAGCAAGGTAAAGGCAAAATTGATGAGACCGATGCCGACGGTAGAAAGCAGCGAAGAGTGTGCCCCAAGTCCGGCCATCTCAAAGATCCTCGGCGCATAATAGATAATGGCATTGATGCCTGATACCTGGTTGAAGAAAGCAAATAGTACTGCAAATACAACGGGTCGGGTGTACTGGCCGGAAAACAGGCGGCTGCTTTCATGATTTCTGCCGCCAGGTATTTCGGAAGCTTCTATGGCTTTCAGTTCTTGTTCACAATTCAGCGGATTGATGATCCTCAGGATTTCGAGCGCTTTGGCTGATGCTCCTTTTTTCAGCACCAGCCAGCGCGGGCTTTCAGGAATAAAGCGGATCAGGACCAGAAATACCAGTGAGGGAAATGCCTGTACGCCCAGCATCCATCGCCAGGCAGATTCGCCGCCCTGACCGATCAGGTAATTGGATAAATAAGAGATCAGGATACCCAGCACGACATTAAACTGGAACAGGCCGACGAGTCTCCCGCGCCTGTCTGCCGGAGAGATCTCTGAAATATAGATCGGCGCAGTGACGGAAGATGCACCTACACCCAGCCCGCCCAGGAACCGGAATGCGAGGAACAGCATCCAGTTGCCGGCAAGGGCAGTACCTAAAGAGGAAAGCAAATAAGCAATAGCGACAAAATATAAGGTATTCTTGCGCCCGAACTGATCCGAAGGCCTCGAACCTAAAAGTGAACCGATCACCGTCCCGATCAATGCGATGGAAATGGTCAGCCCGTGCTCGAAAACACTCAGGTGCCAGAATTGCTGGATGGATTTTTCTGCTCCGGAGATCACGGCTGTATCAAAGCCAAAAAGAAAACCGCTTAATGCGACGACTACCGACCATGCGAATACGGAATGTTTCATGCAAGTGTTTATAAATGGTTAAAAAGGAAAGATCAGCTTAAAACCTGTACCGCTGTTTGCAATCCCATTTCAAATACTTTAAAAAAGTGAACAAAATCAATTATTTGTAAATCAGTAAATTATATATTCGCTTAGCTGGTCGTACAACGATGCTTTCATTCAGGTTACCTGTTTTGTTCACTGTGGTTACCTGAACATCCCGGCTGTGGCCAATCCTATTTTAAAATCAGCCGGATAATCTCTAGCTTTAACCACTCAGACCTGATGTGATTTCTTTATGAAGGTGTTCTGCCGCTATGTTTTATTCCTGCTTGCAGGCCTGATGTTTTTTGCTTCCGGCTGTTTGGAGCGCGGGCAGGCAACTGCGGAACAGGAATACCGGATCGGCTTCTCCCAGTGCGTCGGTTCCGACCTCTGGCGCCGGACCATGCTGCAGGAGATGCAGATGGAACTTTCCCTGCATCCCAAAAGTAAGCTGGTCTATGCCGACGCCGACAACAGCAGCAAAAGACAGATCAGACAGGTCAGGGACATGCTCAGGCAGGGGATAGACCTGCTCGTCATATCTCCAAATGAAGCGCTGCCGCTCACAGCGATCGTTGAGGAAACTTATAAAAAGGGCATACCGGTCGTGGTGGTCGACCGGAAGACCTCCTCCTCTTTATACACAGCCTATGTAGGTGCAGAAAATTACCAGGTCGGAAAGATCGCCGGTGACTACCTGGCCAGCGAGCTGAAAGGACATGGCCGTGTCCTGGAGATCATGGGTCTTCCCGGCTCTTCCCCGGCGATCGAGCGCAGCAGAGGGCTGGCAGATGCTTTAAAATCCCATCCCGGCATCAGCCTTTCCGGACAACTGTACGGAGACTGGCTGTCCAAAACCACAGAGCAGCAGTTATTCAAATACCGGGACAAACTTAAAGGGACCGATGCAGTTTTCGCCCACAATGATGTAATGGCGGCCAGTGCCCGTAAAGTGTTGAAACAATTTGGATTGGACAAAGGAATCAGGGTAGTGGGCGTAGATGCCCAGCCGGGCAGAGGTGGCGGACTGGACATGGTCAGTTCCGGTATACTTTCAGCCAGTGTACTGTATCCGACAGGTGGCAAGGAAGCCATCGGTATTGCCATGAAGATCCTGAACAAGCAATCCTTTGCCAAAGAGAACATCCTGCAGACAGTGGTCATTGACAGCAGTACTGTGCAGCTGATGAAGCTGCAATGGGCCCGCATACGCAGCCAGCAGACTGACATTGAACGCCAGCAGTCGCTTCTGGCCGATCAGTTCAGGATCTACAGCCATCAGCGGCTGGTGCTCAATTTCATTGTGATCACGCTTGTGCTGGCGGTCGTGTTTGGCGGACTGGCCTTTCATGCCCTGCTTGAAAACCGCAAGATCAACCGCAGTCTGGAGCAAAAGAACGAAGAGATCCTCTTGCAGCGCAACCAGCTCATCGAAATGTCTGAAAGGGCAGCTGCCGCGACTGAAGCCAAGCTCAGCTTTTTTACCAATATCTCGCACGAGTTCCGGACACCGCTCACGCTTATCCTGTCTCCGCTGGAAGATCTGCTGAAAGCTGAAAAGCCCGGCAGTGCAGGAGCCAGGGAACTAGGCCTGATCCACCGTAATGTTTACCGTCTGTTGCGGCTGGTCAACCAGCTGATGGATTACCGGAAAATTGAGTACAAGCAGTTTAAGCTAAAGGCCACTCCTAATCAACTGGCAGATTTTCTCCAGGAGATCACGGGCAGTTTCAGGTACAATGCAGAGAAGCAAAACATCGATCTGAGACTGGTCCTGAAAGACAAACCTGCTGCGGTGTGGTTTGACCTGAATATGCTTGATAAGGTCATTTTCAACTTGTTGAGCAATGCCCTGAAGTTTACTCCGCAGTATGGACGGATCACGGTTACACTGAGCAGCAATGCCAGTGAGGCGGTAGTAGAAGTGACAGACAACGGCATCGGGATGACTGAAGCCGAGCTGGCCCGGGCATTTGATCCTTTTTACCAATCCGATACCAACTACAACCGGGGTTCTGGACTGGGACTTTCACTTTCCCGGGAGCTGATGCTGTTGCATAAGGGCAGCATCAGTGCCAGCAGTACAAAAGGATCGGGTACTACTTTCAGGATCTCCCTTCTCCTGGGCGAAAGCCACCTCAGCGAAGAAGAAAAGGCCGCATATACCGCAGATTTTGACCAGGTGCCAGAACCAAAAAGTACAGCGGCATACAGTCCGCTCAGGGATCATTCCGTCCTGATCATTGAAGACAATGCTGAACTGCTGGACTACATGGGCAATAAGTTTGAAAAGAAATATGAAATTTTTACTGCACCGGATGGAGTTACAGGACTTGCAACTGCCTATGAAAAGGTGCCCGACCTGATCATTTCCGACGTAGTCATTCCCGGTATGAATGGAAAAGAGCTTTGCCATCAGCTCAAATCAGATTTGCGTACTTCACACATTCCGGTGATCCTGCTGACCGCACAAGACCGTATTGAGCAACAGATCACCGGGATACAGAGCCGGGCAGATCTTTATCTGACCAAGCCTTTTAATTTTGAATACCTGGAAGCCAATGTGGAAAACCTGATCCGCAGCCGGGACCTTTTGCGGGAACACTATATCAGCGATGTCTCACCTGGAGGTAAGAAAGCGACAGGCGGTCTGGACCGTAAATTTCTAAACGATTTTGCGGGACTGGTAGAAACAAACCTGGGCAATGAGCATTTCAGTATTGATGAACTCAGCAAGGCCATCGGCATCTCAAGAGTACACCTGTACCGTAAAGTAAAAGCCCTGCTCAACTGCTCCGTGACCGATTATGTCCTGAACAGGAGACTGGCCAAGGCAAAATACTATTTGGGTCATGAGCAATATACGGTGTCAGAGATCAGCTATCTGGTGGGCATTTCATCGCCGGCTTATTTCTCCACGGTATTCAAAAACAAATACGGCCTGTCCCCCACAGCTTATCGCAAAAGCAAAATCTGAGGAAAGGTCGTTCTCTGGTTAACATTTGCACTGCTTTTTTTTAACAAACGGAGCGGTCAAATAACATAACTTAGCTTAAATAAAAAGCTGAATTGAAAAATCACATGATAAACCTATGAAATTGAAATATTGCTTTATCCAGCTTTCGATGACCTTTTTGTTCGTGCTTGCAACAGGAACCGGCATACAGGCGCAGCAGACACCGGTCAAAAAACATGGGCAGCTAAAGGTATCGGAAGGCAGGATGGTCGACCGGCAGGGACAGCCTCCGCAACTGAGGGGCATCAGTCTGTCCTGGAGCGTCTGGGGCGGACGCAAATACTACAACCCGGAAGTGGTACGCTGGCTCGTCTCCGATTTCAAAAGCAATCTGCTTCGGGTTTCTATGGCTATTGAGCCGGATGGGGGCTATCTGAAAGATCCTGCAGGCCAGGAGGGACTGATCACCGCGGTGGTCGATGAGGCGGTCCGGCAGGGTATTTATGTGCTTATCGACTGGCATGACCATCACGCCAATGTAAATGCAGACAAGGCGAAAGCTTTTTTTGATAAAATGTCCAAACGCTATGCAGGTGTGCCTAATGTCATCTATGAAATCTGGAATGAGCCGGAACGCGTGGAATGGAAGACGGTAAAGGATTATGCATTGGAAGTCATCCCGGTTATCCGGAAAAATGACCCGGACAACATCATCGTGGTTGCCAGTCCGCACTGGGACCAGGATGTAGATATTGCGGCAAAAGATCCGGTGAGCGGCTTTGAAAATATTGTATATTCTTTTCATTTTTATGCTTCTGATCCGGGCCATCAGGAGCGGCTGATGAACAAGGCCAATGAAGCGCTCGGCTTGAAGCTTCCTTTGTTTGTGACGGAATGGGGAGTCGGTGAATCTAATGGGGATGGTGTATTTGACCGGGAAAAGACAGCCAGATGGTTCAACTGGATGGAATCAAATAAGCTCAGCTCTGCCAACTGGAACGTGACTGACAAAAAAGAGACTACCGCACTGCTGCTGCCTGGTGCTTCAGCTAAAGGCAGATGGCCGCTGGAAAGGCTGAGCCCGGCGGGCCTGTACATCAGGGAACAGCTGAAGAAATATAATAAATAAGAGAGATTGCGGCAGATCAACCTGAGGATCAGGGCTTGTTTTTCTCCTGTGCTTCTATATTTTTTCCGATCTCGTCGATCAGGTGCTGGTCGATCTGGTCCTTTGACCGCCATTCTACCCCGTCATGCAGGGCTACCGGATAGATATGCCCTGTTCGCTCCCCATTGATGTAAACAATATAATCACCTGGTTTTGGAAGTTCTATCCTGATAGCGTGGGGTTCTCCTTTAATCTCCAGCGTAAATTCATAAGGGTTCAGATCTTTTTCCTGCATGACATAAAGGTTTATTATCGTTCAACAAAGACAGTGCCCTGATTGTTTTGGGCAGCAGACCGGTCTAGATGTAGCTATTTTTTAGCTAGATTTGTAACCATGAAAACCGGGAAAACCATTTTCTTCTTAGTGTTGTTTTTTTGCGGAATGGCGACGGCCGGAGCACAGGAGATATCCGGGAATCCGGATACTGCGGCCGTTGTAGGAAGGTATGCCCGGCATACCCGGGACAGTGCTTTTCGAGCACGGCAGAAGTTTGTGACCGATTCTATTATGAAGTCTACCTGGACGTTCAACGATTCCATACAAAGCAGCCGTCCTATCCTGGATAGCATTATCCGCGCAAATACGGTAGGCCGCTCCGATCTTGTCAACAGATACAAGGATTTTGCTTCCAGGAAGATCAGTAAATACCGGCTTGGGACCCTGGTCCCCAAGGGGCAGGTATGGGTGCCCCTTGTTGTCTTGTTGCTGTTGCTGCTGTTCGCTACATTGAAAATTTCTTTTTCGAAACAGCTTCAGACGATCGTACATTCTTTTTTCAGCAACAGGGTATTGAACAATCTTCACAAAGAGGACAATTTATTTACTTCGTGGCCGTTTTTGTTGTTGTTTGTGCAATTTGGATTTACCGTTGGCATGTTCTTCTATCTGGTTGCGCAATTCTATCATATCTCTTTTCCTGGTACGGGTTTTCAGTTTTATATCAGTATTTCCTTACTGGTCATTGTGCTTTATATTCTGAAAATTGTGATCTTAAGAGTTCTGGGCTATATATTCAATGTCCAGAAGCCAGTTAATGAATATGTTACAATATTATATTTAAGTTACTTTAACCTCTCTTTAGTGTTTATTCCGCTGGTCATCGCCTTTGCCTTATCCCCCTTAAAGTATGGCCCTTATTGTATTGCAGTCTCTTTTGTGCTCTTATGCGTTATCTTTGCCTTTCAGCTCCTCAGGGCAGCGGTCAACATATTATCTAATAACCGATTTTCAAAAGTCTATTTATTTTTGTATTTTTGTGCCCTCGAAATTTGCCCTATATTAATTTTAATCAAGGGAATAGGATTATAAGCTGTAATTTTTAAAATGCAAGAAAAGACAGAAGATAGGTTGCGTAAGGTAAAGAGTATATTAGTGACATTACCAAAGCCGGAAACAGAAAAGTCCCCTTATTATGATCTGGCGAAGAAGTACAATCTAAAGATCGATTTCCGGTCTTTTATCCATGTAGAGGGGGTTTCAGCCAAGGATTTCAGAAAAGATAAGATCACACTGGGTGATTTTTCTGCGGTGGTCTTTACCAGCCGGAATGCCGTAGATCATTTTTTCAGGATCTGTGAGGAAATGAGGTATGATGTTCCTGCAGATCTGAAATATTTTTGTATTTCGGAATCAACGGCCCTTTACCTTCAGAAATATATCCAGTATAGGAAGCGAAAGATCTTTTTTGGCAAGCAGACGGCTGCCGATCTTGCTGAGGTGCTTAAAAAGCATGCCGGCGAAAAATTCCTCTACCCATGCTCTGATGTCGCTACTGAGGATACCATGAATTTTCTGCAGAAGAATGGCTATAATTTTACACCGGCAGTACTATTCAGGACAGTAGTTTCCGATCTTTCTGATCTTGCTGAAGTATTCTATGATGTGATTGCTTTTTTCAGTCCCTCCAGTATTCAGTCTCTTTTTGTCAATTTTCCGGAGTTCAAGCAGAACAATACCAGGCTGGCGGCTTTTGGCGCCAATACCCATAAAGCAGTTAAGGATGCAAATCTAATTGTAGATATTGAGGCTCCTTCTCCGGAGGCACCCTCTATGATTATGGCGATCGAGAATTATCTCAAAAGATCAAACAAGTAGGTAATGTTTTCCGCATTCTTTTGTGGTTGGGGCATATTTTTCTCATTATTAATTGTATATTTCATCGATAATTGATAAAATTGTTATAAAATTGCTTTGATCACATATGAGAAACATATACCTATTTGGTTTTCTGATCGTTACCATCGTGCTTTCCAGTTGTGGAAAGGGCGGCCAGGGTGAGCTGGTTGGGGTGTACAATCGGAAATTCAGGAACAACCGCATCCCCCTTGGAATGGTATATATACCTCCGGGGCGAACGCTGATCGGTATGTCCGATGAGGACATCACCAATGGTCAGACCTCTCCCAGTAGAATGACGTCTTTCAGCGCTTTTTTCATGGACCAGACCGAAATTTCCAATGCAGAATACAGGCAGTTTGTAAACTGGGTGCGGGATTCTATTGCAGTGACCATGCTGGGTCCTGCCGGAGCGCCCGACTATTTCAAACCAGCGCCGGAGGGTGCTGGTCCGGGTGCTGCTACTGCGCAAAGGAACATTGACTGGAAAAAGGTCG